>Ga0105356_10006367_pt1 | contig 11018 bp, 11 predicted proteins | sample GOMGulsemesocosm_3_FD_83502 | JGI IMG/M metagenome (GOLD analysis project Ga0105356, IMG submission 83502) | Methane-oxidizing microbial communities from mesocosms in the Gulf of Mexico - GOM9D Gulf of Mexico | ecosystem: Environmental > Aquatic > Marine > Cold seeps | place: Gulf of Mexico...
GATTCTGCCGGCCATAGGTTTATTATGTCTGAATTTGCCGGGTGGGGCCACGAGCCCGAGTGGTTACGGACGGCTAGCGTTGGCGGTCGTCGTGCTGACGGGTGCCCTCTAGCGCAGCGTAATGCAGTGGGTTTTTAGAGCTGGGCCTTGATCAGCTTGCTGACCTGGCCCATATCGGCTCGGCCCTGTAGGCTTGGCTTTAACAGTGCCATCACCTTGCCCATGTCTTTCATCGACTCGGCACCGCTGCTGGTTATGGCATCGGTGATCAGCTGAGTCAATTCGTCGGCGCTTAGCTGAGCCGGTAAAAATTCCTGGATAACGGCAATCTCGGCGCTCTCTTGGGCGGCCAGCTCGGCGCGTCCGGCACTTTCAAACTGCTCGATGGAATCTCGGCGCTGTTTACACATCTTGTCGAGCACTGCCAGTAGGCGCGCGTCGTCCACGTCGATGCGCTCGTCCACTTCGATGCGTTTAACCTCCGCCAGTATCAGGCGGATGGCACCCAGTCGCGGCTTGTCCTTGGCGCGCATGGACACTTTCATTTCCTGCGTTATGCGTGCTTTAAGGGTTGGCTCGGTCATCGGTGAATGCTCCTGGAGTGCGCACCGTCAAGCGGCCTAGTTGTCGACAACCAAGCTGCAGGTGGTGGGTAATCAGTAGATGGTAGTGAGGATTGTGCCGGAGCTGCGCAGGCGCGCTCCGGCGACAGTATCAATACAAACGCTGTTGCTTGCGTGTTTCACGAGACATTTTCTTGGCGTGACGCTTAACGGCAGCGGCAGCTTTGCGCTTACGCACAGCTGTAGGCTTCTCGTAAAATTCACGGCGACGCACTTCGGCGAGAACGCCGGCTTTTTCACAAGAGCGCTTAAAACGGCGAAGAGCAATATCAAAGGGCTCGTTGTCTTTTAGTTTAACTGAAGGCATTTGGCCTACCTATAATAGAGTGGTCAGTTTAGTGTAGTGGTTTGCTGTATTACTTACACAGTTGCTAGGCACAATTACTTGCCCTAGTTACCTAATATTGCTGCGATAATCTGTCCCCAAAACACCAAGTATGATAGGTGGCTATCGCAAGGGGCGAGCATTGTATACTGCCGCATTGTAAAAAGCAAAGCGCCGAGGGTGATTATTTCACTGCTGCGCGGGGCACTTAGACCGGTACATTTACCGCGCTAAAGCGGCCTTAGCCAATGGTTTTACTGGCCTGCAAGAGTGCCAGCCAGTATCATGCAGGCCCTATTGGCAGCGCTCTGGGCTTATTGAAACGCCGGGACTGCGCACTATTTATTTGAAGAGAGCCGCTATGCGCATTTTGGGCATTGAAACATCCTGTGATGAGACCGGGATTGCGATCTACGACAGCGAACAGGGCCTGATTGGCGAGGCTCTGTACAGCCAGGTTGCGCTACACGCCGAATACGGTGGGGTGGTGCCAGAGCTGGCCTCCCGCGATCATATTCGCAAGACCCTGCCGCTGATCGACCAGGTACTGAACGAATCCAATACCAGTCGCCAACAGCTAGACGGAGTGGCTTATACCTCTGGTCCAGGACTCGTTGGTGCGCTAATGGTCGGCGCTATGATCGGTCGCTCGTTAGCCTATTCGCTGGGCGTGCCCGGTATCGGTGTACACCATATGGAGGGGCACTTGCTGGCGCCGATGTTGGAAGCCGAGCCGCCGGCTTTTCCCTTTATTGCACTGTTGGTTTCCGGAGGTCACACCCAGCTGGTGCGGGTCGACGGTATCGGTGCCTACCGGCTGTTGGGTGAGTCGCTGGACGACGCCGCTGGAGAGGCCTTCGACAAGGTTGCCAAGATGCTGCATCTGCCCTATCCCGGGGGTCCACAGGTGGCGAAGTTGGCGCTGCTCGGAGAGCCCGGGCGTTTTGTCTTTCCCCGGCCGATGATCAAACACCCGGGGCTGGATTTTAGTTTTAGTGGTCTCAAAACCTTTACCCTCAATACGGTGGCAAAGCACAAGGATGACGAAGGGCAGTTGCACCCGCAAGTAAAGGCCGATATTGCCCTGGCATTCGAACATGCGGTGGTCGGTACCCTGGTGATTAAATGTCGCCGGGCGCTGGCTCAGGAATCGCTAAGCCGGCTGGTAATAGCCGGAGGGGTCAGTGCCAACGTGTCACTTCGTCAAAATTTGGAGTTGGCCCTAGCGAAGATTGGTGCGCAGGTGTTCTATGCTCGACCTGAATTTTGTACCGACAACGGTGCCATGATCGCCTATGCCGGTTGTCAGCGACTGCTGGCGGGTCAGGCCGACGATCTGAAGGTTGTGGCGCGGCCGCGCTGGCCGATGGAGCAGCTGTCGCCTTTGTAGTTGGGGTAGTAACCGACACAATTGTCGCGGAACTAACAGTAGATGGCGGCGATCGATCGAGATTAATTGGGCGGCCCATGGTGCGCTAACTAACAGGGGATGCAATGGATATTGTCTATATTCGAGAGCTGAAAATTGAATGTGTGATTGGTATGTACGACTGGGAACGAAAGATTAAGCAAGCCGTTAGTCTCGACCTGGAGATGGCCCACGACATTAGCCTGGCGGCGGCCAGTGATGATATTGAGCACACCTTGAATTACAAGGCTGTTGCCGACGCGCTTATCGCCTTTGTCGGCGACAGTGAGTTTTTATTAGTGGAGACCATGGCCGAGCAGTGTGCCGCGTTGGTGCAGCGCGATTTTGCCGTGCCCTGGCTGCGACTGCGGGTCAGCAAGCCCGGGGCGATTCGAGGGGCCCGGGATGTCGGAGTCATCATCGAGCGAGGGCTAAAGGCGTGAACCGGTGGTGGGCGGTTGTTATCCGCTGCACTGGCACAAGAGAGCGGTGGGGCACAGCACCTCCGGCGCAACCGAGATAGCACTATGGTGAGGAGCAGTCAGTGGCTTTAGTTTTTGTGAGCATCGGCAGTAATATCGATCGCTACCGCCGTATTGCTGCCTGTCTCGACGCCCTGGTGGCGCACTTTGGCGCGCTGCAATTGTCACCGGTTTACGAGAGCGAGGCGGTGGGTTTTAGCGGTGACCATTTTCTTAATCTGGTGGCTGGCTTTCACTGCCAGCAATCGATCGCTGAGCTCAGCGCAGCGCTGCGGCAGATCGAATACGATAACGGACGCCGCAGGAAAGGGCCAAAGTTTAGCTCCCGGGCTCTGGATATCGATATCCTCACCTACGACCAGTGCGTGGGTGTTGTCGATGGGGTCGAGCTGCCCAGGGGGGAAATTACAGAAAACGCTTTTGTGTTGCGGCCCCTGGCGGATATCGCCGGTGCCGAGTGCCACCCGGTGCAGGCCCAAAGCTATGCGGAGCTGTGGCGGGACTACGATCAGTCAAGCCAGCAGCTGTGGCCAGTAGACTTTCGCTGGCGCGGGGGCAGTGTGCCCTCAGGGCCCGCGTAGTCGCACTGTACTTTCACCCTTTGTGTTGAAAGCCGCTATATTAAGAAACCCTATTTTAAAGTTCTTGTTAAATAGCCCCGGTTAAACAACCTTTGTTAAAGCCCCCGCGGTATTGAGCAGTGCTTAATTTTGCAGGCTGCGGCCGCCGTCTACTGCGAGTATCTGACCACTAATATAGGGGGCGTCGGCTACCAGGAAGGTCACGGTGGCGGCGATGTCTGTTGTTGAGCCCAGTGTTTGCAGCGGTATTTTGTCGAGCATATGCTGTTTTTGCTCGGCATTTGGGGCCGGCTCGGGCCACAAAATGGCCCCCGGAGCGACGCCGTTGACCCGCACCCGTGGTGCCAGCTCCCGGGCCAGTGATTTGGTCATCATTGCCAGCCCCGCCTTGGCCATACAGTACAGCGGGTGATCTTTGAGAGCTTGCTCGGCGAAGATATCGACAATATTAACGATGCAGCCTGCGCGCCTGGTTAGCATCGGCGCCAGCGCCTGGGCGAGAAAAAAAGGCCCCTTCATATTGCTGCCGATCAGTGCATCCCAGTCCGCCTCGGTGGCGCTGCCTAGGGGCGTGGGGTAAAAGCTGGAGGCATTGTTGATGAGGACGTCAATATGACCCCACTGGGACAATGCCGCCGTTGCCAAGGTTTGTGCCTCCAGCTGAGATTGAAGATTGCCATTGATACAGCGGGCGCTGTCGGCGCGAACCGCATTGAGATCCGCCGCCAGCTGTTGCGCGGCGGCGGCGGAGCTGCGGTAGTGAATAATTACCCGGTAGCCGCGCTGATGCAGTGCGGTGGCAATGGCGGCGCCAATGCGCTGAGCAGAACCGGTTATCAGCGCGACATCATATGTCGGGCTTTCACCGCCGCTCGGTTGGCTAGTACTCACTGCCTTGCCTCCGATGCGGGTTGTGCAAAGGTGTTTTATTCACAGTCCATCCACCGCCGCAGCAAGTAACGATAAACGCTGTTGTCGTACCGCCCCGGCCATGGCTAGGCCGCCGTAACCCTGCGCGATTAGCGCTGCGGTGTCGACGGTTTTACACGCTAGCAGCGCGGCGGGCAAACGCTGCAGCGTGCTTGCCGCTGGAAACAATAATGCGCAGCACTGCAAAAACAGTTCGAAGCGCTGCCCTCGGCGAAAGGCATCGAGCTGTTCGAGTAGTGTTAGTATCGCCTCGGGCTGCCGCCAGTTACTTGGGTCTCGGGCGTAGCGGCTGACCAGTAGCGCCAGCTCTCGGACTTGGCCAGGGCACTTCAGCCGCTGGCACAGGGTCTGGGTCTGCTCGGGATCGCGGCGGGCAAATAACAGCGCAAAGCTCACTGCCACCGGTGCGCTGGTGGCAGCGGCCTGTTGTAAATGATCTGCGCTGGTGGCATCCAGTGGCGTCAACTCCGGTAGTAGTACATCGGCGGCACCGGTGGCGGCCATGGTGGTAAAGAAGTATTGCGGCGAGGGTGCCTGCAAAGACTTTTCCAGCTCACGCCACAGCCGTTCCGCTGGCAGCGTTTGCAATTCACCGCTGGCGCTAAGCTGTTGTGCTAAGGCCATCGTTTCCGGGGCAATGCTAAAACCGAGGTGGGCGTAGCGGGCCATAAATCGCGCTAGGCGCAGCACTCGCAGCGGGTCCTCAACAAAGGCTTGGGAGACATGGCGCAGGACTTTATTTTGCAGGTCAAGGCGCCCGCCAAAGGGGTCGATGAGATCGCCGTTGTTATCCTGAGCGATGGCATTGACAGTGAGGTCCCGGCGCAGCAGGTCTTGCTCTAGGGTGACATCCGGATGGGCGTAACAGTCGAAGCCAGTGTAGCCAGGTCCGGATTTGCGTTCGGTACGGGCTAGGGCGTATTCCTCTTTGCTGCTAGGGTGTAAAAACACTGGAAAGTCCTTGCCCACAGGTTGGTAGCCCAGATCCAATAGCTGTTGCGGGCTTGCCCCCACCACTACCCAATCGTGCTCATGCACCGGCAAGCCCAATAGCTTGTCGCGCACAGCGCCGCCGACCAGATAGGTTTTCATGCTGTCACGCTCATGATTTGTGCTCCGGGAGTATCACTAAGGCGCCGCTAGTGTTCTTCTTCACTGTTGGGGCAATCGCAGCGGTGGCGCTCGCCGCTGTCGAGGTTGAATAGGGTTAGCCAGCCACCCCAGGCGCAGCCAGTGTCGAGGGCGTACACATGCTCGGCATCGGCCTGTCCCTCGAGAGCGGCCCAGTGGCCAAAAATTATGTTGTCGTGCTCGCTGCGGCGCCGGTGGCAAAACCAGGGAGCGTATTCGGCATCGGGGTGGCTGAGTTGCTTGTAGTGTAAATCGAGCTTGCCGGCGGCGGTGCAAAAGCGCATGCGGGTAAAATAGTTGGTAATCAGCCGTAGCCGCGGGTAGCCACACAGCTCTTCTTGCCACAGGTCGGGGCTGTCACCGTACATCTGCTCGAAAAAGGCGGCCGGGTTGTCGCCGCGTAAAACCCGTTGTACCTCAGTGGCATAGCCGCTAGCCTGCTCGATGCTCCACTGCGGGGGAATTCCAGCGTGGCTCATATGGTAATCGCCACTGGGGTCGCTATACATCAGCGGTTGGCTCAGCAGCCAGGCCACTAGTGACTCACGGTCGTCAGCGGCCAGAATATCGCCAAAGGTGTCGTGCCGGCCCAGCTCTCGAGTACCCAGAGCAATGGCGAGGAAGTGCAGGTCGTGATTGCCCAATACCACCCGAGCGCTGTCGCCCAATTGTTTGACAAAGCGCAGGCTGCCCAGAGAGTCATTGCCGCGGTTGATTAAATCGCCTACTAGCCACAGCTGATCCTGGGCGGGGCTAAAATCGACTCGCTGCAGTAGGCACTGCAGTGGCTGCAAGCTGCCCTGCAGGTCTCCCACTGCGTAGCGAGTCACGGAGTGTCTTCGCCCAGGCCATTGCGGTCAATGGCGTCGGCTATGCTGACAAACTGAGCCAGGCTTAGCGTTTCCGGTCTGGCGGTGGGATTGATGTCTAGAGCTTCGAGTTGCTCGGCGCCGATCAGTGTTTTTAGCGAGTTACGCAGAGTCTTGCGGCGTAAATTGAAGGCGGTGCGCAGCAGGGTCTGCAGGGTTTTAACGTTGTTGGCCGGGTGCGGTAGAGTGCCGTATGGGGTTAGCCGCACAATCGCCGACTGCACCTTGGGGATTGGGTCGAAGGCCTCCGGTGGCACTTCAAATAAACTGCTGATTTGGCAGTAGTATTGTGCCATCACGCTGAGTCTGCCGTAGGTCTTGCTACCGGGTTGCGCGGCCAAACGATTGACCACTTCCAGCTGCAACATAAAGTGCATATCTTGAATCAGCAGCTGTTGGCTCAGCAGATGAAAAATAAGCGGCGTCGAAATATTGTAGGGTAGGTTGCCTACCACGCGCAGCTTTTCACCATCGCGTTGTAGTGAGGCAAAGTCGAAGTTCAGGGCGTCACCTTGTTGCAGTTTGAAGTTGGGCTGGTCGGCGAAACGCTGTTGCAATAGCGGAATCAAGTCGCGATCCAGCTCCACGGCATCTAGCTGGCAGCCACTGTCGAGGATCTCGTTGGTGAGGGCGCCCTGGCCGGGACCAATTTCTACTAGGTGGTCCTTGGCACTGGCACCAATAGAGCGGGCGATACGGTGAATAACGCCGGCGTCGTGGAGAAAGTTTTGGCCGAAGCGCTTGCGGGCACGATGGCCCGGGGCACTGTTGCCCGTTTTTACTGTCTTGCTATTGCTCACGTGTAGTAGACCATCGCTGTTAGCTTAAATGAGAGTTGGGCGCTGGGCGCCGGTGGTAGACCATGGCCGCGGCAGTGGCAATGGCGTATTCCAGGCTGCCGATATCGGCGCCGCCGCTGCTGGCGATATCTAGCGCCGTGCCGTGATCTACCGAAGTGCGGATAATCGGCAGCCCTAGAGTGATGTTAACCGCATTGCCAAAGCCCTTGTACTTTAACACCGGCAGCCCCTGATCGTGGTACATCGCCAGCACCGCATCGCAGTGCTGTAGGTGTTTTGGGGTAAAGGCGGTGTCTGCGGGCAGTGGCCCGAGCAGTTCAAAACCCTCGCCTCGCAGTATCTCCATGGCGGGGATAATATGGTCGATCTCCTCGCGGCCCATATGCCCGCCTTCACCGGCGTGGGGGTTTAATCCTAATACGGTAATGACCGGCTCGGCGAGGCCGAAAAAACGCTGTAAGTCGCTGCGCAATATACGGGTGATGGCCATTACCTGGTCGCAGTTTATGGCAGCTGCGACCTGTGCGAGGGGCAAGTGTGTGGTTACTAGTGCCACCCGCAGGCCCTCGGTGGCGAGCATCATTACCACCTGTTCACTGCCGGTGCGCTGGGCCAGAAATTCGGTGTGGCCGCTAAAGGGGATGCCGGCGTCGTTGATCACTGCCTTGTTAACGGGGGCGGTAACGAGGGCGTCAAACAGCCCGTTGAGGCAGCCATCGGTGGCCTGTTCTAAGGTCGATAGCACATAGGCTGCATTGCTTGTGTTTAACTGGCCGGCACTACAGGGCGCCGCCAGTGCTATCGGTTGTACACATAGCTCGCCAAGCTGGTTCGGGGTCGGTGGCAGCGCTGCGTCGAAGCTGCTCAGAGTTAGTGGCAGTGACAATTGCTGCGCCCGGTCGCGCAGCAATTGCGGGTCGGCAATGAGCACTAATTCAGCCAGCGACCGATCCCAGTTTTTGCTGTTCGCCAGTTGTATCAGTAGATCTGGACCGATGCCGGCGGGCTCTCCAAGCGTTACTGCTAGTCTGGCCAGGCTCATGTTATGGCGGCGCCGCGCGGTGGCAGTTGGCTACTTAATATCGACATAGGCCTCGTCGCGAATCTTCTGCAACCAGGCCTGTAATTCGTCATCGTACTTGCGTTGATGAATAAAGTTACGGGCCATATTATTGCGCAGGGTATCGATCATGTCTTTCTCCCGACGCCCTTGGACCTCCAGTATATGCCAGCCAAACTCACTGCGGAAAGCTGGGCTGATGCTATCGATATCGGTGGTGTCCATGGCATCTTGAAACGCGCCTACGAGTTGTCCTGGATTGGTCCAGCCGAGATCGCCGCCCTCCGCTGCGGAGCCGATATCTTCGGAGTGGGTACGGGCCAGTTCGGTAAAATCGGCGCCGTCTTGTAGCTGCTGACGCAGGCTATTAATCTGTTCTTCGGTGGCCTGCTCGTCGCGGATGGCGCTGGCCTTCAACAAAATATGGCGCCCCTTGGTCTGGGCGACAATTTCACCGTCGCCCCGGGTATCGGCCAACATCACTAGATGATAACCGCTGTCGCTTTCGAAGGGGGCGGCGGTTTCTCCTTTTTTCAAGGTGGCAGCGAGCCCCGCCACAATTGCCGGCAATTCCTTGGCGCTGCGCCAGCCTAGGTCGTTGGCGTTAAGGGTGAATTGATTGTTGTTCTGCATCGCCTTGATATAGTCCTGGCCGTCTTGAATTTGTCCGAAGAGTTGGTCGGCATAGGCCTTGGCCTGCTGTTTTAGCGCCGCGTCGCTCTTGACGGAGACTGGTACTAGGGTGTGCAGCATGCGGTACTGCGGGGCAGTTAGCTCGATACCCTCCGCTGAGGACAAAAAGTTGGCAATCTCCTGGTCGGCGATCTGGATGCGCTGGTTCACGTGGCCGCGCTGAATGCGCTGCAAAATCATGTCCTTGCGCATCTGCTCGCGAAAGGCGCCGTAATTTTGGCCATCGCTGGACAGCGCCGCGGTGAATTGGGCAATTGTCATCTTGTTCTGAGCGGCGATACGCTCGATAGAGCCGGTCAGCTCGGCGTCGCTGATCCGCACTCCGGCCCGCCGGGCCAGCTGCATTTGAATATTTTCGAGAATAAGCTGGTCGAGGATGTCCCTGCGCAGTTTTTCCGCGGGCGGGGCGGCTTGGCCCGACTCTTCAATTTTCTTTTCGATCTGTTCGCTGCGCTGCGCCAGCTCGCTGTACAGCACGATATCGTCGTCGACAATAGCCACGATCTTGTCGATCGGACTGTTGACCGCTGCGGCCAGGGAGCTGGTCAGCGCCAGCGCCAAGACCAGCCCGGTGCGGCGGACTGACTGTGCTAATGCGGTGTTTGTAGTGGTGTTGGTCAATAGTTTAATCAAGGTCTTCATATCCCAAAATACTTTCTTTTAAAATGTTGTTAGTTTTACCGCCGACGCCGCCCAGGCCCTTTAGCTGAAACTCAATAACAAAGGCGTAGTCGTTTTCGACCAGAACCGTGCCCTGTTGTTCATTGACAAAATCATCTTCGAAGCCTTCTTGATATAGCAGGCTTAGTTTCCAGCAACAGCCTTCGTATTGCAGGCCTAGCATCGTATCGATGCCCTGTTCTTCGGTGATATCGTATTTGACCCGGCTGTAGACGGACCAGTGCTCGTTAACGGCCAATAGTACCGAGGCATCGAGTTGCTCTAGATGCTGCTGGCCGGTGATTAGGTTGCTGTCACCGTCGCGGCGGAAGCGATAGTTGAAATTGTAAAGGCTATTGGCCTCACTGCGATAGTTGAAACTAGCGCCGCCTTCCTGAAGTGTATTTTGCTCAGTATCCCATAGCAAGTGATTGTTAATCCACAGTCGCTCCCGGGGTTGGTATTGCAAGGCGCTAGCCAGGTAGGAGCTACTTCGGGTGGCCCAGCCTTCGCCGCCATTGAGTGACACTCTGCGGTCTTCAAAAAAGAAGGTTTGACCGATACTGGCGGTCAACACTTCCCGGCCGCTGTCACTGTCAATAAAGCGGCTGGTTAATCCCAGCGACAGTTGGTTGGCATCGTCGAGGCGATCGTAGCCAGAAAAACGACTTTCTCTGAACAAATGACTGTAGCTGAAGGTCAGCTCTTTGCTGTCAAAGTCTGGCTGCGCGCTCTGCTCCTTGAATTCGCTGTAGGAATAGTACAGGCGGGGCTCCAGCGTCTGCATAAAGTTGCTGTCGGCCATGGGGCGTTCAAAAAACAGACCCATATCGAAGGTAGCTGCGGCCACGGTGGTGCTCAGGGTGTTGTCGGCGCCCGCTATGTTGGCGTCCAGATTATAATCTAAGTGTCTGATTTTTGCTGTCGGCACGATAAAACCGCCGGCCCAGCGCATCGGGTAGCGCAGGCCACTCTCGGCGTAAATACGTTGCCCGGTGACAAAGTTACCGCCTTTGTCGATGGCGTCGTCGTGTTGAAAATTGCTGATTTGGGTCTGCGCCAGCCACTCCAGAGCGAAGGCGTCGCTGCGGCTATTGCGCTCCAGCGATAGCCTCGGCATGAGTTTGTACTGATTGTCCAGGTCTTCGTCTAGGGTCTGTCGCTGCTGCACCACCAGATTGGCCTGCCAGTCTTGCTGCTTGTAGTCCAGCGCCAGCATCTGGTTTAGATGAGTAGTGCGCTTGACCTCGAGACTGCTGACCGACAGGTCGCGGAAATACTCGCCGTCACTGACCTTGCTGTAGTCGATCCGGGTGCTGATGCCACCTATTGAACCGGTCTGCTCGAGGCGACCCAGCCAGCGATCTTCCCGCGGTGGTAAGTCACGCAGTTCCTTCGGCGATAAGCTTGCGGCGCCGTTGGAAAATTCTCTGTACAGATCGTCGCGAATACTGGC
>Ga0105356_10006383_pt1 | contig 11001 bp, 11 predicted proteins | sample GOMGulsemesocosm_3_FD_83502 | JGI IMG/M metagenome (GOLD analysis project Ga0105356, IMG submission 83502) | Methane-oxidizing microbial communities from mesocosms in the Gulf of Mexico - GOM9D Gulf of Mexico | ecosystem: Environmental > Aquatic > Marine > Cold seeps | place: Gulf of Mexico...
ACGGGTTTTGCAATGGTACGAAGACGCTTGTCTGGGTACTCTAATATCTCTAGTATGGCCATAGATGTGATGCGCTTATAGAACTAATGGGGCTTAACTTGCTAAGATGTCATAGTTAGAGCTACATTTAATTAAGTAGCGCCTTCAATAATAACAAAGCAAACCAAGACTGTTGGCTGATATGCCAATGATAAAGGGATTATAGGATGAGCAAAACAGTTCGTTACCTAATTACAGCTTTTTTTCTAGTACTAAGCACAATTAGCCATGGTTTAGCACTGAAAGAAGGTGCGCCGGAGCGTTATACGGTTCAAAAAGGCGATACCTTGTGGGGTATTTCTGAGCGTTTTACTGACGATGCTTGGCAGTGGCCAAATATTTGGTACCAAAATGACCAAATTGAGAACCCTCATCTAATCTTTCCAGGGGATATTCTTGGCTTAATGATGATCGGTGGAGAAGTAAAAGTTGCTGTTGTTAAGCGTGGCATAGAAAGCCGCACTGTGAAAATGACGCCAACCGCGCGTATTGAGCCGATTGAATCAGCGATTCCAACAATTCCTATGGATGCGATCATGCCATTCATTACCCGCAATCGTATTGTTGAAGCCGGCGAATTAAACAAAGCGCCTTATATTCTTGCCGCTGGTGGCGGACGTATTATGAATGGTGCAGGCGGAACAGCTTATGGTCGTGGTGACTTTAGCGGTGGTACTGCCAACGCTTATGGTCTTTTTCGTGCAAGCGTCGTGTATAAAGATCCGATTACTGAAGAAATACTGGGTTTAGAAGCTAAAGAAATTGGTTTGGCGAATGTTATTAGCACTGAGAAAGACATCGTTAAGCTGGAACTGGTTAAAACCAGTCAGCAGGTTGTCGAAGGTGATCGTTTATTGACCACAGAAAATCGTCAAATCGTTACTCATTTTCAACCAAAAGCGCCTGATGAATATATCGACGGTTTTGTTATTGCAGTACCCGGTGGCGTCACTCAGATTGGTCAGTACAGCACGATTGTGATCAATAAGGGTAAGCGCGATGGTATTGCAGAAGGCGCGATGTTAGATATCATGAAGCGCGGAGAAATTGTTCGCGATCGCACTAAAGAAGAAAAAATTCGCCTTCCTGCTGAGAAAGCTGGGCAGCTAATGGTATTCCGAGCTTATGAAAAGCTATCTTATGCATTAGTAACTAAGGCAACGCGTTCGCTGAACGTTGGCGATCAGGTTCGTAGCCCTTACTAAGTTTCATTAGAAACTTCTGAATATTGGATATCAACAAATAAGGAAATAGCATGCTCAAGGATGAGATGCTCTTCGCTTGGTGGACTCTATCAAGCATCCCTGGCATTGGCAGTATTGCGCTGAATAAAATCAGAGAGCAGCTGCCAACTTGCTCTTCTCTTGCAAGCTGTTCTGCTCAAGACTTAATCTCAATGGGGCTAAAGCCCAGCCTTGCTTCTGCTTGGCAGCGGACGAGAGAGTCTGGTGAGAACCTCAACCCCTTCGTATTATCCAGTTGGCAAAAAATCCAAACATGGTGCCAGCAGACAGAGTGCGGAGTACTAGTTCCTGATGAGGAAGACTATCCACAAGCATTAGCATCATTGCGGGATGCGCCACTCTTCTTGTTTTATCGTGGTAACCCTCAAATCTTAAATGAGCCAAGCATTGCGATAGTGGGCAGTCGTAACCCAAGTCATTATGGTCGTGAGCAAGCGTTTATGATCGCTCAGCAGCTTGTAACCTCTGATTGGCATGTTATTAGTGGATTGGCGATTGGCATTGATAGTGAAGCTCATCAAGGCGCTTTGCATCACCCAACGGGTATTGGTCAAGGCAAAACCATTGCCGTACTGGGATCAGGTTTAGAGGAAATTTATCCTAAGCGACATCAAGCGCTGGCAGATGATGTTGTCGCCCGTGGTGGGGTTTTATTATCTGAGCATTTACCCGATATCAAAGCTCTCGCTCAGCACTTTCCTCGTCGAAACCGGATCGTAAGTGGCATGAGTTTAGGGACGCTGGTGATTGAGGCCGCTTATAAAAGTGGGTCTTTAATTACCGCTCGCTTGGCTGCTGAGCAAGGCCGAGAAGTCTTTGCCTTGCCTGGTGCTGTAACGAATCCATTAAGTCGAGGTTGCCATCAGTTGATCAAAGACGGGGCTAATCTCATTGAAAGTGCAGCGGATATCATTAGCCTAATCAATTCAGATTTAGCCGTGGAAACTCGAGCGGCGCCTGAGATAGGCCAAGCAGAAAACCAGCACGATCTCTTTGTCGCGCCCGCAACTGGAAATTTAGTTACGCCACAGAAAGTACGACCTAAACAACAAAAGCCGACAACCCGGCAAGAGCCGGAAGCCAAAGGCCCTAAGCTAGAAGGAACAGGGAAAATAATTTATCAGGCGCTTGATGTGGTGCCTACGTCGATCGATAGCTTAGTCGGCCGTACAGACTTGAGTGTGGCTGAAATCGCTCAGCATCTGATCCTCATGGAGCTAAAGGGGCTGGTGGGACAAGTTCCAGGGGGTTACATACGTTTGTAGTTCTAGTTCCCCACAACGGCAGTCATAATTAACATCACTGTAAGCTTGTGCAAGCAGACTGTGCGTGCGCGGCTTCATCCTTTATAATCTTGTAATATTCATTATTGTTTGCGATTGAACTTATTGTGTCTGATTCCTCTGAAAATTTACATCTACAGCAAGCCATTATCCGCTTAAAAGCCGGTGGTGTTATTGCGTATCCGACAGAGGGCGTTTGGGGCTTGGGGTGTTTGTGGACGGATGAAGCCGCAATTCAAGAAATACTGCGCCTTAAACAACGGCCATTAGAAAAAGGCATGATTGTTTTATGCTCTCAGTTATCCGACATCGAGGCGTATTTACTACCACTCTCTCCTGAGCATATTCAGCAAATAGAACAAGACCATCCTCAGCCAGTAACTTGGGTCTTACCTTGCAAATTATCGGTGCCAAAATCTGTTCGTGGTCAGCACACCAGTATTGCCGTTCGCTTTAGTCGTCATCCTCAAGTGAAGTCTTTGTGCACTGAGGTCGGACCGATTATTTCAACGTCAGCTAATCCTACTGGCTTAGCCGCAGCCATGTCAGCATTAGACGTTCGTCATTACTTTCAAAATCAGTTGAGTTATATTTTACCCGGTGAGTTAGGTGGATTTTCTAAGCCTTCAGAAATTCGTACTCTAGATGGCCACAAGGTAAGATAGAGTCAGTTTTTAAATCAATGTTAAACGTTTAAAAAGAGCCAATGAAACATGAGCCAAGAAAAGGCTAAAACACAGCAAGTTACTCATACAGAAATAGAAGCGGTTAAAAGCTTCTTGCTGGATTTACAAGATCGAATTTGTACCGCGCTGGAAGAACAAGACGGCGGTGGCAAATTTTTAGAAGAGTCTTGGTTGCGTGAAGAAGGCGGCGGTGGTCGCAGCCGTGTTTTAGAGCAAGGTGTGGTGATTGAGAAAGGCGGTGTTAACTTTTCTCATGTGATGGGTGCTGAACTTCCTGCATCAGCTACGGCAGCGCGTCCCGAGTTAGCAGGTCGTAGTTTTCAGGCGATGGGGGTTTCTTTAGTGATACATCCTCGCAATCCTTATGTGCCAACCTCACATGCAAACGTGCGTATGTTTGTCGCCGAAAAAGAAGGCGAAGAGCCGGTTTGGTGGTTTGGTGGAGGCTTTGATTTAACGCCTTTTTATCCGTTTGAAGAAGACGTAGTATTTTGGCATCAGACTGCAAAGAATGCCTGTGAACCTTTTGGCGCAGATGTGTATCCGAAGTATAAAAAATGGTGTGATGAGTATTTCTATTTAAAACACCGTGATGAAAATCGCGGTGTTGGTGGTTTATTCTTTGATGACTTGAATAGCTGGCACGGCGAAGTCGATTTTGACCAGTCGTTCGATTTTATGCAGGCAATTGCTAATTCATTTATTGATGCTTATTGCCCTATCATTGCCAAGCGCAAAGATACTGAATTCGGCGAACGTGAACGTAAGTTCCAGTGCTACCGTCGCGGTCGTTATGTTGAATTCAACTTGGTTTATGACCGTGGAACCATTTTCGGTTTGCAGTCCAATGGCCGTACAGAATCGATCTTAATGTCATTGCCACCAGTGACGCACTGGGATTACAACTGGAGCCCTGAAGAAGGTTCTCCAGAAGCTAAGTTATATACTGATTTTCTTCCTCACAAGGATTGGGTTTAGCCATGAGCGATTTATACGCAGTGGTGGGAAACCCCATCAATCATAGTAAGAGCCCGCAAATACACAGCGCTTTTGCTGAGCAAACCGATCAGGATCTAATTTATTCAGCCATTTTGGTGCCATTAGAGAAATTCAAAGCAGAAGCCGATAGTTTCTTCCGCAATGGCCGTGGTTTAAACATCACCGTACCGTTTAAAGAAGATGCTTGGCAGTATGCTGATACCTACTCGTCGCGTGCTTTACGAGCTGGCGCGGTTAATACCTTAATTAAAAAAGAAGATGGAACCGTTCATGCTGATAATACCGATGGTATAGGTATGGTACGTGATATCACCGTCAATAATGCCTGTGCTATTGCTGGTAAACGTGTATTGGTATTAGGCGCGGGTGGCGCAGTTCGCGGCATCCTAGAGCCGGTATTAGAAGAAAAGCCGCTAGAAGTTGTGGTTGCTAACCGGACGGTCTCTAAGGCGCAAAATTTGGCTAAAGACTTTGCCGACCTTGGCGAAATTAGTGGCTGTGGTTTTGAGCAAATAGAAGGTCAGTTTGATCTGATTATTAATGGCACGTCTGCAAGCTTAAGTGGCGAATTACCGCCAGTGCCAGAGTCGGTAATTCATACTGAAACAACTTGCTACGACATGATGTATGGCGCTGAGCCAACGGTGTTTAATCAGTGGGCAGCCAACTTAAACGCCGCCGCGACGTTGGATGGTTTAGGTATGCTGGTCGAGCAAGCGGCTGAGTCGTTCAATCTCTGGCGCGGTGTTCGTCCAGAATCTAGCCCTGTTATTCACAGTATTCGTGACAGCCTGACTCAGGCTAAGGCTTAACACTTAATGAAAGGGCAGGCAGATACTATGAGTATCCCTGCCCTTTTTTGATTATCTTTTTAATACCTAGCACTGCTAATTAATATGCTGCTCTATCTGTTGGCTAATCGAACTGGCCCAAATCTCAGCTCCGACTTCATTGGGGTGATAACCATCAATCGACATATATTCAGCTTCTAGCGTGGCTGAGAAACCGATGAACTGTACCTTATTCTGCGCGCAAGTCTTCTGCAGAATATCATTTAATAGTTTCGCTCTATGACCCATGATCCAGCTTAACGGAGCGGGCAATAATGGGAATCGCTGTAATGGTGGAACGGCGGTGAAAAAAATATGCTTACAGCCCCTCTGTTTTAATTCTGTGATCAGGCTATTCACTTGTTTTTTCCATTCCCTACTAGGAGTCAGCCCTGTGCAATCATTGACCCCAAGAGTAATAATGCTGATATCTGGCTGGTGGGTTTCAGTTTGCTGCAGTTTTAATAACAGCTCAGTAATCTTAATGCCGTTCTGGGCTAATAATTGCCATTCAACTTTTTGTTTTTTGGATAGTTTATTTGCAACTTGGGCTGATACGGCATCCTTAATATCTTCAATGCCAACCCCCGCAGCGGGAGACTCGCCCAAATAAAGCAATTTCATTTCAGGTTTTCGCTGATCCCCAAAAGACATTCTTCTGGGTCCTTTTGCCTCCGGCATGCGTATCGTATTCTTCTTTAGCCAAAGCCCTTGTGGCAACGCGATAAAATACAGTGGGGCTATTAATATATGGATAAGGTGCAGCAGAATGGTTTTCATAATGGCCTTGTCGATCAAACTCATGGCTAGATATTAGGTTTGAGTATGAGAAGAATGAAAGCAATTTAGAAAGTTTAGTGGGTATTCGTAAGGATCACTACGATTTTACAGAAGATAAGCTGATTTTGCGGCTGACTGAAAAGTAGAGACGCATCGTCTTGCTCATAATAAATAGTAACCAAATGAATTCGAACATAAGCGACAAGCCAAATACAAAGTAAGCAGCCGGCTGAAGCAAGACTGAAATAAGGCACAGCGCGGTGAGTAGATGTAAACGAAAGAGCCACTCTCCATGCTTTTTATTTAAGAATTCATGCATATGAGGGATGAATTGCATGGCTGAAAAATCGACTAAACAGCGCTGCTGAAGGTGGGTATAGCTTAAAAAAGGTAATATTTTTAATAACATACCTTGGATGACAGACATCAGATAAAAATAAATGAACAGCGCTGCAATCAATAGCTCTTTGTTGAGCGGTAGATAAATATCCCACAAGGTATTGGGAATAAAATAGAGAGTGCTGGCCAGTAATAATGCCAGCGCGGCTAGCTGCCAATAACGAATACTGGTATCAGGTACTTTACGTTTATGCTTTCTGATCACAGAAAATAAGGTCAAAGCAAATAGCCCATGACAGAGGCTTAATGCGGGTAATGCGAGAGTCGGGTAAAGAATAAAAACTAATAGCAATATGAAAATGCAGGCAGGCAAATAGCGAGTAATCGCCTTAGGAAAAGCGGGGGCAACGTGAAACATCGGAATCACTTGGAAGCTGACGGCAATAATCAATAAGTCTGCCCACCCTACGAGTCCCCAGAGTGCATGAATGTTAGTTAGCTGCTTGTTAGCTGGCAGCCAATCCAACCCTAAATTACGGGCTAATAATGCTAAGCCAAGCAGCAGTACAGCCAGTAAGGCAGCAATAGCCAAGCGAAAACCTGTTATGGAATCGCCCTGACTAATTTTCTTTATTAATACCCAAGCTAAGGCTATCAAGTAGAGACCTAGGCCAAGGCCCAAGAAAATAATTGCGCTATACCGCAGCCAATCATCGCCAAAGATAAAACCCAGCATAATACTCACAGTGCCTATTGTGAGAAACAGATGACTAAGACTGGCGATCAATCTGGGGTAAGGAATACCGATCCCCGCGATCACGGGCATTAACTGTAATAGCGCCCCCAGCATCACCATGGTCAAAAAACCTAAGGTAAAGCCGTGGGTTAACGCAAGCATGAATGGGTGCCAACGGCTTAACCATAGATCTTCTCCCGCCCATAAAACGAGGCACGCACTGGCCAGCATGAAAATAGCGGCAGTGATGAAAAAGCGAAAAGGCAGATCAATGGGCGGTAAAGCACTAAACGATAACCCAGCTATCTTCATGGCTTATTAATCTTGCTGACGAAAAATTGAAAGCAGAAAATACCCCTCTGCTTTTTGTTCACATCGATAAGCCCAGCCAGTAGTTTTAAGTTGATCGTATAGCGGAAATGGCTGACGACTGTGGTGCACAAGCAAGCCTTCACCTTGAGGCAAGGTTGATAAGGCCAACAAAATAGCCGTCATCGGCTCAGGTGGGGCCAGCTCACGCACATCAATCTCGATAAACTTCATTGGGTATAACTAGGCTTTTTCAGTTTTGAAGGATTCGATAATCTGGTCACCCTGTGGAAGGTTTTGCGCCATCATGGGGTAAAGCATCATCTCTTCTTTCATATTGTGCTGCTGCATCATCACCATTAGGGTTTCGGATAATCCTAGGTAAGTATCCTTGTCCTTGGCGGTCATCGCATTATCAAGCTCTTGTACCAGAGCGCGCATTTGCTGATGCTCCATACGCATCACCTGAGTTGGGCCACCTGTCATACCTGTGGCTTGCTCGAAGGTGGGAAATAACGTTTCCTCTTCCTGCTCGAAGTGATTCATTAATTCAAGTTTAAATTCTTGCCACTTCTCAAGGGCTAACGACCAGTTGCCATCAACGACTTTGGATTCAGCGATGATAAATGCGTCGTCACACTCTCTATGCTTAGCTGTCATATAATCAGGGATTGAAGTCATGTCCGTTCCTCGAGAAGCCTATTAATTAAAGGTATGGTAAAGGAATTGGGCGCTCAGACTTTGACCTGTGTTAGGAAAAGTATAAGGAAGGGATTCATTCAGCCAATCTGAACTTGATTACGACCATTGTCTTTAGCTTTGTATAAGGCTTTGTCTGCACGAGAGAAAACCTCCTCGATAGTTTCTCCTTTGGCGAACTCACTAATACCAAAAGAAACAGTAATTTGTACCGGTTCTTTTTTGAAATTGAATGGGCTGCTTTCAACTTTTTTACGCAGTTTCTCTGCTACCAGCTTGGCTTCTTTGGTAGACGTCTCCGGCATTAATACAACAAATTCTTCACCACCAAAACGGGCAATAAAATCACTGTCTCTAAGGTTTCGCTGTAAGGATTTTGAGATAATCTTTAATACTTTATCTCCTGCTAGGTGGCCGTAGCTATCATTTATGCGTTTGAATAAGTCGATGTCGCATACAATTAATGACAGGGAGCCTCCATAACGTTCGATACGGTGTATTTCTTGCTCTACACGCTCTTGGTAGGCCTCTCGGTTAGGAAGACCTGTTAAGGCATCGTGCATCGCCTTTTTACGTTGTTCTTCAATCGCATGCTGTGCCAATTCAGCTAGGCTTTCCATCTCGTCCAGCTTGCTTTGCATATCCGCTAATTGATGTGTGAGTTCTGTTTCGCGGGTACTTTCTCCTGAGCTGAAGGTATGCATGGCTTGAATGATCAGACCTAGGTGTTGGCTGATACTTTGGCCTAATTCCCCCAAATCGTTTTGGCTATTTACTACCGATCGAATTTCATCAACCTGGCCTTCGAGCATTCCTTCAAAGACAGCTCTTGCTTCGCTGCGATCCACTTGACCTTGGGAGGCACTATTTACTAATTGCTGAATGGTTTCTAAGCGGCTATCTAAGCCCTGGAGGAATTGTTCGAACTCCTCCTGACCATCGCCTAAAGCGTCAATAACTAAGTTGGCGACTTGTTCTAATAGTGGAACAAGTTCATACCAGTTTAATTTGCTTGTTAGTTTTTTCTTTAGGTTTTCGAGACGGTGGTGATAGCGAGAAGGGATAACAAGCTGGCGTAATAAGCGAGTTAGCATGGTGCTAATTTCTTGCTCTATATGGTCATAGCCTGGGGCAGTGCTATCAGCTTCAATAGAGTGTTCAATGATCTCCTGAGTAGGAGCTACTATTTCAGATTCAGGTATAGGCTTCTGATGAAAAAATCGACTGAAGAATCCCCCAGTGCTTTCTTCTTCAATAACTTCGGCTTTTGGTGCCATGGTGAGGTCAGATAAAAGTTCAGACCAGGCTTTTAATTGTTTGCCATATCCAGACCATTGCTTTAAATGCTCTTCCGATTTCCCTACCACCTTTTTAATGCGCCGCCTCTCATCACTGGAGCAGGGTAAGCGCAATAGATTTATAGAGGCCTTTTCTAAGCTTAATAGTATTTCGTTTGCTTGCAGTTGCCATTTTTGATCAAAGCGATTTACTTCAACTTGTAAAGTTTGCAAACTGGCTTCAAGGCCGCGGCCTTCATTTTGTGGCTTGATCGTATCGCGCAGTTTTTCCAAAGGCTTATCGATACTATCGGCTTGCCCTTCTGCTAATAACGAGACCATAACTAAAGCACGACGGAGCTGATCTTGTTTTTTATCGCCGCTCTTTCCTAGCTGCTCATGTTTCTCGATAAGGTCTAGGTACTTGTTACGCCACTTGTTAATACTTTTTTCTGAGTTATCGCCTTCTTGCGACATAGTCCCGCTACCGAATTAAGAGTAATGCTTTGAGTATAGAAAAGGTTGAGCGAAGTGTTGCTCCAATTTAGCAATTGTTGATTAAATTAATTTGGGTTGTGCATTTGAAAGGTAATTACGGCAAGTAACTCGATTTGGATTACCATCGGAAGCTAGTTCGCGGCCTTGTCTGTCGTAGGCAAGGCCGTGAGAAAATCGGATAGGCTCAGTCTATGATTGACCATGCGGATACCCTAAAACTGCCATTATTGAAGATGGCTTACTTATTACGTTCTTGTTCAATTAGGTAGTCTACTACCTTGAACATATTTTTCTGGCCACCGGCAGAAGACGCATCAACAAGATACTTACCATTAACGATGATTGCTGGTACACCACTTACGCGATAAGCACGGATACGTTTGTCGCCTTGCTGCAGACGGCTTTTAACAGTGAAAGAGCCATAAGCTTTATTGAAGTCATCTTCGCTTACGCCATACGCAGCAAAGAATTCTTGTTGCTCAGACTTACGCTGAAGACGCTTACCGTTGATGTGAATCGCATTAAAGATATCACCGTGAGATTTCTCAGTAATCCCTAGGACTTCACCAATGTAATACATTTGTGCATGAATAACCCAAGACTTGCCAAACATGGCAGGAATACGTGTGAACTCAACATCGTTAGGTAACTTAGCAGACCAGCTATTAACGTGCTCTTCTAACGAGAAGCAATGACCACAGCCATACCAAAACAATTCTTCAACATGAACCTTACCATTAGCCGGAACTGTTTGAGGCTGTTCAATTACTTTATAAGCTTTACTCATATCAGCAATAGCGGCTTCATTGTGATCATGACCGTCACCCGCAAAAGAGCTAAGGCTTGCAAAAAGAATGGCCGCGCTGGCGACAATACGTCCGAACATTGAGTTCTCCAGATTGTTATTTTAAATAGTATTTAATAGGTCTTATTGACTACGATTGTGGCATAAAGGTTCCAGCATCGGTAGACATTCAGATCAAAAAAAAGCGGCCGAAGCCGCTTTTTACACTCTATGACATTTCAACCTTCATACAGCAGAAATGCCAAAATAGTGGATTAGGTTATTTCAAACCTTGGATGTAGCTAGAAACTGCTTTGATTTCATCCATGTGCATGCGAGAAGCGATATCACGCATTACATTGCTAGCATCGTTAGTACGCTTAGCGTTGTAGAAATCTTTCAACTGCTTTTCAGTATAAGCGGCATGCTGACCTGCAACACGAGGGAAGCCCGCAGCTGCAATGCCTTTACCGTCTGCACTGTGGCATGCGATACAAG
>Ga0105356_10006384_pt1 | contig 10998 bp, 9 predicted proteins | sample GOMGulsemesocosm_3_FD_83502 | JGI IMG/M metagenome (GOLD analysis project Ga0105356, IMG submission 83502) | Methane-oxidizing microbial communities from mesocosms in the Gulf of Mexico - GOM9D Gulf of Mexico | ecosystem: Environmental > Aquatic > Marine > Cold seeps | place: Gulf of Mexico...
CAGATTATTACCTTAACCATGTATAAGCCGCAAGTCAGCGCGCCGCAATCACCTAACGTTAATCATTAATACAAGTAACCTAAACTATGAAAATTATACAACATGCAACGCTTAGCTTAATCAGTGTATTAATATTAAGTGCCTGCGCCAGCGCACCGCTAACTCATTTGCAAGTTAATAAATCCTATTTAACCGAACCAGCGAAGACCACTATAACAAATGCTGAACTTATTTCGCAAGACAGCCCTGTGGGCGTCGCGAGACAGCAAGAATTTCGCTTCGTTCCACCGTTAAAACTGCAAACTAATCAGGCGGTCCGGGCAAAGGATGTATTAACCCAGTTTAGTGACAGCAAAACAATCACCATCGCTGCGGACGATCTGCCATTGGCAGATTACCTGCATCAAGTGTTGGGCGAGCAGTTACAAGTCAGTTATATTCTCGGCGAAGAAATAAAATCTGATAAAAAAAGCATCACGCTTAACTTACAAGAAGCGATCACCGAGCGAAAGCTGTTTTCCCTCACTGAAAAGTTATTAACGGAAAGAGAGTACACAATCCGCTTCGACGAAGGGATATTTTACATTCATAAGAAAAGCACCAAATCAAACAAAGGCAACGTGGTATTTGGTTATGGCAAGAAAATCAGTGATGTGCCGCAAACATCGCTTAATATTATTCAGATGATCCCGCTGGAATACGGTAACAACGCGTCCTTACCCAATACCTTACGCTTGCTATTGGGTGTCACGGCTATTCCTGACAATGCACGGAATAGTTTATCGATTCAGGGTAAGCGAAAAGACGTTGTGCGGGCTTTAGATTTGATTCAGTTGATTGACCAGCCAAAGCTTAAAAATCGTCAGATTGGCGTGTATAAAGCGGCGTTTTTGACCACGAAAGAATTAATTACCAAGATCACCGAGTTTATGGCTCAAGAGGGCATAGCGGTGAGCAGTGGCCGATCTACTGCGACCGCAATCACTATCGTGGAACTTGACAAGCAAGGGGAAATCATTTTCTTTGCCAACAATACTGCTGTCATTGAGCGCGCAGTTTTTTGGGCTAAGAAAATTGATAAACCGGTGCTGACCTCAGAGAAAAAATATTATATATATCAACCGATGTACTCTCGCGCGATTGACATGGGTGAATCTCTCGAAGCATTAATTGGTAACGGCAGCGGCGTCGGCAACCGCACCTCGGCGGCAGGCCAAAATGACAAAGGTGGTAGTCGAGTGCGCAGCGCTACTTCAAAAGACATGAAAATGGTGGTTGATGAGCGCGCCAATTCGTTAATCTTCTACACCACGGGCGCCGCCTATCAACAGCTGTATCCGATGATTAAGCGACTCGATGTGCTACCCAAACAGGTTATGCTCGAAGTGATGATCGCCGAAGTAACCCTAACCGATACCTTTAAAAGTGGTGTCGATGTCATGTTAACAAACAAGGGCAGCGCTAGCACCGTTGGTGGTTTTCAGCTAGACACTGGCGCTAAGGGGTTAACCTATGCCTTAAGTGGTGCAATCGGTAAAATATCTGTCGACCTGTTGCAATCTAATGATAACGTCAATATCTTATCACGACCCTCACTGTTAGTGCGTGACGGGGTCAACGCCAGCATTAATGTTGGCAATAACATTCCGACCGTTGGTGAGATAATTTCCGATCCGACCAACGGTAACCGCACGTCGGTAATTTATCTATCGACGGGTGTCGATTTACAAGTTAAACCGACAATCAATGCCCGTGGCGTGATCATCATGGAGATCAACCAAAAAATTAGTGACCAAGCCAAGGGCAACAGTGCTGTGGCGGGGTCGCCAATTATCTTTGAACGCTCAATTAAAACTGAAGTCATCGCCCAAAATGGCCAAACTATTGTGCTCGGTGGGTTAATTAGCGACAAGCATTCACTAAACGATACCAGTGTGCCATTTTTCTCTTCTATTCCTCTGTTGGGCAAGCTATTTGACTCCAAAGAGGATGCTACTATTAAGACCGAATTAGTGGTATTGGTGACGCCGCGTATTATCGAGTCAAGTAGTGATTGGGACGAGATTAAAGCGAAATTTTCTGCTAGCCTGAATGAATTGGTGATCGAATAAGCGAGATTATTTAGGCACGATAGAGAGCGAAAGTTAACTATGAATAAAGGCTTAACTTGGTCATGAAAAACGATGATTTTTGTCTTGGCGCAATGAACAGTAAAAAAAACTGCCTAGCAGGTAAATAATCGCTTGAATATTAAAAATATCTGCGCTACCGTTTGCATAACGTGATGTTGTTTTTTTAAGCTCGACATAGTTAGTAGCGTGTTTTTTGACCTGTTGGTATATAGGTTAATTAACAAGAGGTTGACAAATTGAAATAACTACGTAAATATAGCTCGCGTTAGAAGTCGCTTTGGCGACGGCCTTAGTGTTGCAATTTTAACAATAATAAATTTTGGGCAATTCAAACGAATTGAACGCCCGGTTTCATGAAACAAAGGAAAATAAAATGTTTAAAAAATCACTTTTAGCATTGTCTGTAGCTGCTTTCGCAGGCGCAGCAAGTGCTGGTACTCTTTCTGTAAAGGTTGAAGAATCAAATACTGCTGCATACGCTACTGCAGTTACAGGTACTTTTACTGCTGGCGCAACTAACGAGTGTTCTGCACTTGTTGCTACGTACGGCGTTAAAACAGCAAACATCACTTACGCAGCGGGTTTCACTAAGACTACTGTTGCTGTAAACGATGGCGATAGCGACGATACAGTTTCGGTTACTGCATTCACAGATGTTCCAAATGGCATCTACGATGCTGGTGTTGCAGTTAATACTCTTAACTACACTGGCGATAAAGCTTGTACTCTTACTGTTCGTGCTGACGAATCATTAATCGGTGCAAATGTTGCTAAGTACTCTCTTGAAGGCGCAACGGCTAATGGCGTAACGATTGAAGCTGCACAAGTAGCTGGTATCGGTGGTATTGCTGAAGAAAACACCATTATCTTCACCATCACTGGTGGTACTATCAATGGTATCGATAGCCAAAACGCTACACTAGTTACAGGTACTCGCAACTCAACAACTGGTGTTATCACTGTTGTTGATGCTCAAAACACATTCACATTGAATGGCGTCGTTGGCAACACTATCCTATTCTCTGCTGATACTGGTTACGGTAACGCTGGCGGTGTTGGATCACCTTTCGAAATATTATGGCTTTCTGGTGTTGAAGTAACTCCTGATGCAGGCGTGACTGAGCTATTGATCTCATCTGTAGTTCAAAACACGGCGGCAATCGTTGTAGACACAACTAAGAGCACTGTTGTTACTAACATTGACAACCAGTACACATCTACTGTTGTTGCTGGATTAGATGGCATCATCGATGTTGCTTCAGAGCGTTACGACCTAATCAAGCACACTGATACAGACAGCTCTAAAGTGTTGTTAGGCGGTACTAATGATGCAAACAACGTAGATTCATTAGTTGTTAAGAACAAGCTAAACACTTCTCAAGGTAACCTTTCTGCAGATACTATCACTTACACAATCAGTGGTGATTTTGCATGGATGGCTGACTTAGATGCTGCTGGCGATGAAGATGGCAAGATCGAATCTGCTGAAATTATGACAGCTGTAACACTGGCTGGTTTCGACGCGTTAACTGCTGGTGCACTAACCACAGCTGGTGATGATGCAATTACTAAAGCTGCAGTAAACTCAGACCTAAACGAGTTAACGCTAACTATCGATGGTACTGACGGTGTTGCCGATCTTTATCACCACATTAAGATTGTTACTCCTGGTACTGCAAACGATGCTGCTGAAGTATTAGTTGCTCAAGATTTCGTTGCTGACATCGTGATTGCTGAAAGTAAAGAAGCAGTTACAATGAAATCTGCAACAGCACTTGATGCTGGTGAGTGGACTCTTAACGGTTCTGTAGTGACTATTCCTTACATGCCTTTCGGTCCTAACACTAAAGTAATCATGCGTCACACTAACACTGGTGTTCAAGACGGCGCAATCACTGTACGTTACATGATCGAAGATGGCGGCACAGACTGGGTTTCAGTTGGTGAAGTTGTTGCTTCTTCTACACGTGGTGTTATGGATATTCGTGATGCAGTAATGGAAGCTATCATGGCTGACGCTGGCGTAACTAAAGGTAAGGTAGCAATCGAAATTACTACTAACGTACCTTCTAAAGACGTTACTGTTTACGCTGCTTACAATGTTAAGAACAGCGCTGATGACCGTGGTTTCGTAGGTACATTCGGCGAACACGGTTCTGCAAAATAATTGTTAGTCTAACTAACTCTTATTGCTAGCTTGCTAGCAGTGAATCTTAAAAAGCGAGCTTAGGCTCGCTTTTTTATGTTCGGGATGAACGGTATGCCTCGGTGCCATGGATGGGAAAGAGAGGCATTGTCAAGGATGTAAAAATAATGTTCCTTTCAGTAAAAAAGTGGCTTAAACACTTGCCGTTGGTTAAACGGTGGCTACAGCAACGTCAGCTTAATCATCAAAACAAGCTGTTGTCGCATCAGTTGGCATTGGCGGTTGATTGCATTAATACGCTCAATGAGTCTGCACTTAATGATTCAGTGTTACCAATTGATTTGTCGCGTTCTAACACTGATTTAGCCATTGTGGTGTCACTCACCAGTTATGGCGAACGGGCGGCTCAGGTGCATCACACCATTTTAAGTTTGCTAAACCAAAGTTATTTAACGCCAACCATCGTGTTATGGTTAGCCGATGATGAATTTAGTTTAGCTAATTTGCCTCAACCCCTTACTCAATTATTGGCTAAGGTTGACGGCGAACGTTTTCAAGTACGCTTCTGTGATGATATTCGCTCATTCAAAAAACTTATTCCAACCCTTGAGTTGTTTCCTTGCGCGAGCATTGTCACGATGGATGACGATGTTATTTATCCGTATAATCATCTTGAAAAACTTGTCGCTAAGCACCGCGAGCACCCAAACGTTGTGGTGTGTCATCACGCGCGCTTGATGAAATTTGACGTTCATCACCAGGTGTTGCCCTATCATCAATGGTCATTTGTTACGGCGCTGCCTGATAGCGCTGATTTAAGGTTACCCAACCGACACATTTTTCCGGTGGGGATTGGCGGTGTGTTGTATCCTGCTGGTTGCTTTAGTGATGAGGTGCTTAATAGCGCAGCGTTTATGCAGCTGTGTCCCGCCGCCGACGACTTGTGGTTTAAGCTGATGGCGCAGCTTAATGATGTGCAAGCGGTGATGGTGGACGCGCCAACGCCCTATAGCGATTATTTGTTGCTGCCTGGCTCGCAAGACAGTGGCTTGTGGGCCGAAAACAAGACACGTAACGATCAACAATTGTTAGCGATTGTTAACGCCTATCCAAATATCTCTTTTGGGGGGAAGTCGAATGACTAAGCGCCTGACCAGACTATTCACCGGAGTTTGCCAAGGGCTATGGCAACGATTGTGGCGAACGGGGTATCCGTATAAACCCTTTATGCGCAAGCACCGCTGTATCTTTATTCACATTCCTAAAAATGCTGGCACCAGTGTGCTGCAATTGTTTGGTGATGCTGGGGTGCGCCGCCATGTGCCGTGGATTCATTTTTATCGCGCCAATCAATACGCCTTTAATCGTTCGCTCAAATTTAGTATTGTGCGCCATCCGTTGGCTCGGCTTTATTCAACCTATTGTTATTGTGTTGATGGTGGCAATCGGTCAAGCGATGATTTGGCCTTGCAGGCATTGATTAAATTTGGCTCTGATAATTTTGATGGCTTTGTACTTAATGTGCTCAATAACGATTTGATGATGCAGCATGAACTGTTTATGCCGCAATACCTTTTTGTGTTTGATCGTCAGCTACACTGTAAAATGGATGTGTTGCTTAACCAAGAGCAGTTGGCGCAGCAATGGCCTGTTTTTGCTAGTAAGCATGGCTTTGGGCCGACTTTGCCCCATATTAACCAAAGTAGTGGTGGACAGACACTGCCAACACTAAGCGCGGCGGCGCTGGACAAGGTAACAACCACTTATGCGCTCGACTATTCTCTATTAGGATATACACCATGACACAAGGTTGGCAAGCGCCTAAACCTGAATTACTGCCCGATTTCATTATCTGCGGCGCCATGAAAACAGGTACCACTACGTTACATGACATGTTAAATAAGCACCCAGGGGTGTTTATTCCCGAGCGGGAAGTTCATTTTTTTGATTTGGACAATCCGTTGCAACATCCCGACTTTAATCAGGTGATTGCTGGCCAGTGGCAGCACCGCAAACTTGAGCAAGCGCCTAAGGATTATTGGTCGTGGTATCAGGCGCAGTTTGCTGGCGCAACATCATTGCAGGTGGTGGGTGAAGACTCAACCACCTACTTGGCCTCGGCACTTGCGGCAAAACGTATTGGCATGCAAGACAAAGCGATTAAGCTTATTGTGATGTTGCGCCATCCAACCAAGCGAGCGGTGTCTAACTATTGGCACCTAGTGCGTAGTGGCAGAGCAACCTATTCTTTTGCCGATACCTTGTGCTTTAATCCTTATAGTGTTTTAAATCGTAGTCTGTATAGCACGCAAATTAATGACTTGTTAAACCATATTCCAGCGGAGCAGATTAAATTCGTTATTTTTGAAGACTTCATTGCCAACAAGGCGCGGGTGCTCAATGATATTTGCGATTTCATTGGTGTGGATGCAAGTCAGTTGCCAGATGATGTATTGAATGTACATGCTAATGCCACGTACTATCCAAGATTTGTTAGTTTGCAATTATGGTTCAATCGGCTGTTGCCAGGTGCGGCGCAGCTACAATATCACCAGCGTTTTAGTTTGGCGGATAAACAATCTCAACACTGGACAGTGTTGCGTGTGCTCAAGGGTATTCATCGACGTATTAATCCAATGGTCAAACGCAAACCCGCTGCGATTGGTGAGATCACTAGTGCCAATTTAGATAATTACTTTATTGAGCAGTTGGCCGATTTAAATGAGTTGGTGGGGCGCGATGTTATGTCGCTATGGTTTGGTGATGCTGCGTCTAAATAACGGATATTATTATCGATGGTAAAGTTTAGCGCAAATCTGTTTAGTAAAGCCTTGGGCTTGGTGTGTTTAAAATTAGCGGCATCGGCGCTAGCGCTATTTTTTCACTACTTACTAGCCAGGCAGCTGACGGCGGAGCAATTTGGCTTATATGCTTTGGCGATGAGTGTATTGATGTTTAGCGCCGTGTTAGCTAAACAAGGGTTAGAGCAGGTTAGTGTACGCTTTATTGCCAAAGCGAGCGCAGCCGATGCTAAGTTATGGTATGGCGTTATTGTCGGATCTGCGTTGCTTAGTTCAATCGGCATGGGGTTACTTATTTTTTGGTGTTTAGGGCTATTTTCACAGGCGCTATTTGGTCAGCCTCAACTTGGTGATTTGGCACTGTTTATTGCTCTGCTAACCCCAATTCAAACCCTAGTTGCGATTAATAGCAGTGCTCTAAAGGGGCTCGGTCATGCGGGCAGCGCGATGTTATTTAGTGGCCTGATAACTTTTTCAATAGCTGTGGTGGCACTAATTGCGATGCCCGTTGTTAGTGCCTATGACGCGTTACTCATTTTTATTCTCGCTTCATTGTTTGCTCTATTACTTAGCTTTGTGGTGCTTACCACTAAGTTCGAGGGCACCTTGTGGCTTAATTTCGATGAGGTAAGGTCAATCAAACCGCGGTTGGGCGAAATTTCACGAGTGAGTCGTCGGGTGCTTGTTATTTCGATTGCCGCATTGCTGACTCAGCAGTTGAGTACGATTCTGTTGGCCAAGCACATGCCTTTGGCTGTGGTTGGCAGTTATGCCTTGGCGATAAAATTTGCCATGTTACTCAGTTATCCTTTGATGGCGATTAACGCGATTACGGCGCCGCGCTATGCTCGTTTGTATCAAGCTAAAAAATTGATAGAGTTTAAGACACTAGCACTTGGAGTGACTAAGGGATTGTTAGCGCTGGCTACTGTCGGGCTGATCGTGATATTTTTGAGCATTGATGCAGTTTTGGCGCACTTTGGCGCGGATTACGCGGATGCGGCATGGCTAGTTAAGATATTAGCCGTGGGGCAGTGGTTTAATATGTCGACTGGTTCAGTGGTCTCGATGCTGATCATGAGTGGCCATGAAAAACTGCATCGGCGCAATACATTGTGGTTAACCGGGGCTAATGTTGTGGCGCTATTGGTGCTTATTCCGCTCTATGGTGTGTTGGCCGCCGCTATTGTGACGAGTGTAGCGATGGCGATTAAGAATTTGGTGGCGTTGTATTTTGTTAATCAATTAATTTACCGCCGAGTGGACCACGTTGGGAGCGTTAAATGATATCGCCGTTTGATAAGTGTTTGTTTATACATGTTCCTAAGGTTGCAGGACAAAGCATTGAGCAGCTATTTTTACAACGCGCGGGGTTAAACTGGCAACAACGAGAACAGTTTTTACTCAAACATAATCAACAGCCCGCACTTGGACCACCGCGTCTTGCCCATTTAACTTATCGTGAGTATGTTGAATTGGGTTACTTGTCGACAGAGCAGCGCAATGAGCTGTTTTCGTTCGCGTTTGTGCGAAATCCCTGGTCGCGACTGGTCTCTGAGTATTTGTATCGCGATTATCGCTGTTCGTTTAAAGACTTTGTGCTTAAGCATTTCCCAAGGGTGAGTGATGATGATTATACAAAGGGCTTTGATGGCTATCGTCATGTGATGCCTCAAGCTGATTTTTTGATCGATGAACACGGTAAGCTGGCAGTTGACTTTATTGGCCGCTTCGAGAATTTGGCCGATGATTTCTCCACCCTCACCACACAACTCGTCGGTGAGTCATTGAGGTTACCTCATCGTAACAAGACCGAGATAAAAGGGTTGAGCAAGCTTATTTCACGGCTAAAACCTAAAACTGCTAAACCCCATTACCGCGAATATTATGATCGAGAGACTCGCGATGCCGTTGCTCAGTTATATAAGACGGATATTGAATTATTTAAGTATGATTTTTAGCCGTGGATTGCTACCAATCATATCTCTGGCCTAAATGCCGGTACAACTGCTCATTGGCTTGCTTAAAGGTTTCGTTGAGTTGTTGGTAAACCTCAGGTGGCACCTGAGTTTTATTATTGCCGACATTTTGTGATTTAACATTGGGGATCTGATGCGCCTGGTCAATATTGAGGAACTCAAAGACTTTGTTTAGGATTTTGTTGGGCTGGCTAAAAAACTCTTCACTGTTTAAAATTAATAATTGCTTAGGAGAAAAGTGCTGCCGATATGTCTCGATCTGCTTTACGTACATCCCCCGCGCTTGATAAGAGTGCACGCGGTAGCTTAGAGCTTTATATTGCTTGTCATGGATAGCAGCGCTTAAACGGACGGATTCTTGTGTCATCGCTGCCGCGATGTCTAATGTTTCAAAGTGGTGGCGTTGCGAGTGAAAGTAGTGCGAAATTGCGCGCTCAGTGGGGTTTCTTAGTAAGATTATTATTTTTGCATTCGGAGTTGTTTGTTTAATCCGTTGGGCTACCTGTGGGTTAAATAAATACATTGGGGTGGCGTCAAGACAAATGTCTCCTGCCGATAGTTGGTGCTTTAGGGCAAAGTGAGCACGGTACCATTGCTGCCCGTTATTATAGGTGTTGATGCTTGGTTTTATACCGCCATCAAAGTAGTGGATTTCTTTTAGAAAGCTTTGATGTACCTGTGGGTGCTGTACCAAATGATGATATAAGCTAGAGGTGCCCGCTTTTTGCGCGCCGACGATATAACAGTTTGGTAAGCTACGTTGTGAGGCGCTGATGCGCCGAAGCCACCACTGAAATCGGCGTGGTAGACGTATTAGTTTGTTAGCTTGATTGCTCATGTGTATATTTAGCCAGCATTAATATGGTGTTGCTACTATTTTATCTTGATTCGTGGTCAGGATAAAGATGTTGTTTTTTAGAGGATTAAATTTATGAATATTGGCTTAAAGATCACAGCGCTTAGTTTGACCTTTTTACTTTCGGCGCCGATCTTGGCGATGGATTTGTTAAACGACTATAAACTGGTGTGGAGCGATGAGTTTAATGGCGTTGAGCTTGACCGCTCAAAGTGGAGTTATCGCTATCTTGGGCCGCGACGTGATGCGGTTAACGTTAAAGAAGCGGTGACGTTTGATGGTAAAGGGCACTTAGTGCTGACCACCTCGAAAGTGGGGGATAAATATCACACTGGAATGATCGGCACCGGACGAACTTATAAGGCGAGGTATGGTTATTTTGAGGCGCGGGTGTTGCTGCAAGCAGAACTGGGGCATTGGTCGGCATTTTGGTTGCAAACACCTTCGATGGGTATGCACATTGGCGAGCCTGAGTTGGCTGGCGTTGAGGTGGATATTTTTGAGTATTTGCGCAAAGAAGATGATTTAGTGCGCCACGCATTGCATTGGGATGGCTATAAAAAAGATCATCGCTCTAAAGGCAAGAAGCCGGTGGTTGATGGCCTGTCTAAGGGCTGGCATACCTTTGGGTTGTTGTGGACAAAGGACAGTTACACGTTTTATATCGACGGCCAGCAAACGTGGAAAACCAGCAAGGCGGTGTCACGGCGCAGCCAATATATTATCTTGAGCTTGGAAGTTGGTAAATGGGCGGGTGACATTGCTAAGGCAACCTTGCCTGATAGCTATTTAGTCGATTATGTTAGGGTGTATCAAAAGAAATAGTTTGCGGCATTTAACTATTGCTCGTTACGGATTAGATGGCTACGTTTTTTTGAGTTGCAGGGAATGAATATGTTGGGTAAATGTTTAAGGGTGAGCGTAGCGGCACTGGTTTTATCACTTACCGTGATTTCATGTGGTGATAAGCAGGATGGCGCTGCTAAAAATGTTGCGCCCAAGGCGCTTATTGTTACGGCTGAGTTATCAGTTTTATCGGATAGTGATGTGATGCTCGATGGCTCTGGCTCAACTGACGTTGATG
>Ga0105356_10006386_pt1 | contig 10997 bp, 10 predicted proteins | sample GOMGulsemesocosm_3_FD_83502 | JGI IMG/M metagenome (GOLD analysis project Ga0105356, IMG submission 83502) | Methane-oxidizing microbial communities from mesocosms in the Gulf of Mexico - GOM9D Gulf of Mexico | ecosystem: Environmental > Aquatic > Marine > Cold seeps | place: Gulf of Mexico...
CCAAACTCACTTGGGGCGCGAGATAGAAAGATACTGCCAATGTCAGCTATTCTTGAAAATAGCGGACTTAAAAGTGGAGGTAATTGTTTGAATGATTTAGACCGCTTCATGGTAAAAGCTGAAAGTAGTTAACCGAGTTTCGAGTATGATACTTTATTAATTGTTGGCCGTTTGATTAACAAGTAAATAGAGTCTATGGCTTTATTTGGTATGATACTTTATTACTCTCACACACTTTAATCACTGGCCAAACGCTTAAGTAACCATTTCCGACTAAATGGCATTGCCCAATGAAAAAAACTGAGTAAATACATAGCAACACTTACTTGTCTGTGAATACGTTCACTATGAGCGGCTTGCCATACTGCATTTGCTACTGTTGCGGCATTGACATTAACGCCCGTTTTCTTGATGCTAGCTGCTTGCATATTTGCTGCTTGTACCATAGGTGTTTTTACGTAGGGCACCATAATATCACTGACCCAAATACCTTCGGGTTCTAATTCAATATTCAATGCCTCAGTTAAACCTCTAACGGCATGTTTACTAGCCGAGTATACCGATAACTCTGGCGTACCATAAACGGCAGAAGCAGAACTCATTGAAATAATATGGCTATGCTTTGTTTGATTCGTTTTACTTGATCTTCCTTTGTTATTCGCTTGTCGTTTGAGGGCAGGTAAGGCGTGGTGAATACAATTTAGAATACCGCCAACATTTATTTGCATCATAAGATGTTGTTCGGTTAAAGCTATGGTTTCGTTATTGCCCATGCGTAATATACCTGCGCAATTAAATAATACATCAAGACCCTTGTAGTTAAAGTCATTAAACGTAGCAAAAGCGGCCGAAACTGAATCTTCGTCAGTCACGTCCATTTCAAGTAAACAAGTTCGGGTTTTATCCATATCTTTTTGAAGTGTTTTTAAGCCCGAAATATCTCTGTCGGCCAAGCCTAAGGTCCAACCTTTTTTATAAAATAACTCGGCGGTTGCTCGACCGATACCAGAGGCAGCACCAGTAATAAAAATAGCAGGCATTATGACTTCTCTTTGTTGTTAGTGGTGTGTGATTTTTTGGAATTTAGTCTAGTTTCCATTCGTTAAACGATGAGTTTACAATCATTTTTACTAATATCGGTAACGATAACAATAGCGCCATGGCTTGCCAAATTATGCGCCAAATATCGTCCGAAACCTGAGAAAACCCCACTGACGAAAGCAACTTTGTTAGCAAAATATATCACCTTTAACCTAGTAATTGCTTACTTAGGATAGCCAGTAATAGCGCGAATTGATTTATACAAGGGGCTTAAGCGCTGATACATTTTTTGATAAACATTGTGATATAGCTGGTTATATATCGCTTGATTCTCAGCAATAGGCTCAAACTTATCACCTTCATGAGTCATATGCCTAATTGCTGTTTCGTAGCTGTCATATAGACCTATACCCACAGCCGCATTTATTGCAGCGCCTAATGCAGACGTTTCATAGGTATGGGGTCGCTCAGCAGTCATACCAAAAATGTCAGCAGTAATTTGCATGGCTTCATCACTTTGAGAACCGCCTCCCGAGACTTTTAATTTGGTTATTCTAACACCCGATTTTTTCTCTGATAGCTCTTTGCCCTCTCGCAGTGCATAGGTCAAACCTTCAATAATGGCGCGGTAAATATGTGCACGGGTATGGACATCTCCAAAGCCAATCATTGCACCTTTTGCTTCAGGCCCAGGATTACGAATACCGGGGTTCCAATAGGGTTGTAGTACAAGACCCATCGAGCCAGGCGGAACTTGTTTAAGTAAATCATCGAAGAATGTTTCTGCAGCAACACCACGCACATCGGCAAGTTGTTGTTCTCGTAAACCAAATTCACGCTTGAACCAACTCACCATCCAGTAGCCCCGCTGCACAATCATTTCGGTATTAAAGGAGTTTGGCATCGCGGCAGGATAAGCGGGTATACGTTTGATCGCTTCAATATAGTTTTCGTTGGTGGTGTTAAAGGTCGCTGTAGTGCCATAACTTAAGCTACCAACTTCTGGAGTAATACAGCCAGAACCTAGTACTTCGCAAGCTTTATCTGCGCCTGCAGAAATTAGTGCTAAGCCTTCAGGAATACCGGTATCAAGCGCAGCTTGTTGGGTGATTTTACCTAACTCTGAGCCACAAGGAATAAGTTCAGGTAGCATTTTTTTTGTAATAGGCAACGCCTTCCATCGCCAGTCTAGTGGCTTACACCAAGCAAGACGTTTAAAATCAAAGGGCAAATAACCAACTTGACTTGAAATAGAGTCGACATATTTTCCGGTAAGTTTAAATGTATGAAAGCCTGATAATAGTAAGTATTTATCGGTGTTTTTCCATATTTCAGGTTGTTGATGTTTGATCCAATTTGCTTCTGCCTGAGAGCGAAAATATTCGACAGTACCAGTTTCACCTGCAACTCTAAACAAACCTCGCCAATACCAACTCATTTTATCCAATTGGACTTGTTCGCGCTGATCTAACCAGACAAAAGCAGGACGTAAAGGTTTACCTGCTTTGTCTAGGTTAACCATAGTGGCACGTTGGGTTGTTAGTGCTGCTGCTTTTATTTGTGATTTGCAAAAGTCAATTTGTTGCCAAAGTTGATGACAAGCCTTGCATAACATTTGCCAATAATATTCAGGTTCTTGCTCGGCCCAGCCTGGCGCTTTGGAAAAGTATGCGTCAAGGTCAACCTTGCTTTTTGCAACGACTTGTCCCTTACTGTCAAATATGAGAGCGCGAACACTTTGCGTACCATTATCAATAGCAAGTAAGTAATCGTTGTTTCGCATTTTTATTGGGTTTTGACTCATCGTTTAATCTTATTATTGTATTGGCAAGCTATAGTGTTTTTGCCAAATGGCTTGATATCGACTTACTTCATCTTGCCATTTTTGTTCATTCCAACCAAGTTCTTGCTGGCAAATAATTGATAGTTGAGGGAATATTTGCTGCGCACCATTGTCAAGCAATAAACCTAAACGGGTACGACGTAAAAGTAAATCGTCTAACCTATTGACGGCTTCATGTTTGACTGCCCAACGTAATTCGGCTAAGCAAAATTGACTCGAACCAATAATCGCCATTTCATCTGGATTCTTACTCGCGTCCAGTAATAAGTGATAGGCATTTATACCGTAGCGACCAAGCATTCTTTGTAACCATTTACTATTAGAGTGAAGTGAATTCTTGTTGAGTTTAACCAACTCACTGATATCCGGCGTTTCGAAAACTTTATCGGAGCCATCTTTCTGTACTGGCTTTATTTTATCTTTTAGCCAAGGCATTGCCGCGTTTAAGGCATCTATAGCCGTTAATCTAAATGTGGTTAACTTGCCGCCAGTTGCTGTAATTAGTCCTTTGTTTGCCCAAACAGCGTGGTCTCTACGCTCTTTTGACGGCGCTTTCTTAGCACTAACGCCATTTGAGTCAAAAGACTTATCTGAAGTGATCACTGGACGAACACCAGCAAAACTCGAAAGTACATCTGCCCGTGTTATTTTATTTCGCGGGAAATACATTGCGATAACTGCAAGTAAGTAATCAACTTCTTGCTGGGTGATGCTTGCTTCACACTCTAGACTTTCATCATGATCAATATCTGTCGTACCGACTAAAGTGACTCCTTCCCAAGTAGAAATAAAGACGGGCCTTTTATCTTTGGGATGGAATAATGTCAGTGCGCCATTTATTGGGAATTTTTGCTGAGAGAAAAGCAAATGACTGCCGCGTAAAGGTCTGATGCGCTTTTCTTTAATTACCTCACTACGAAGTTTATCAGCCCATGCGCCTGTGGCATTAATAACCACAGATGACTTTAATAGGATTTGCTTACTGTTTTCCTCACTGCTTTCTGCTTTTAAGTCTTCATCAGTCGTTTTAATGACAACACCGGTGACTTGCTGAGTATCTTCATTTTTTGTCAACTTTATTACTTTGGCATAATTAAGAACTTGACCACCCGCAGCAATTGAGTCCTGTAATACTCTTAATACTAAACGAGCATCATCAACGACAGTATCGGTATAATAACAAGCGCCTTTTAATTTGTTTTCTTCAATACCTTTAAAGATTTTAGTCAGCTTATCTTTATTAAAGAATCGATTATCTTTAATACCTGCCAGCCAGTCATAAATACTGAGCAATGTACTCATAACGAAACGACCGGGAAATTGGCCTTTGCGGATAAGAAAGTAATAACCCATACGATTAATTAAACCAGGAGCTTCCCTTAACAAACGCTCACGTTCTAGTACTGAGTGTTTGGTGAGTTTAATATCGCCTTGCGCAATATAACGTAAGCCACCGTGCACCATTTTAGACGAGCGACTAGAAGTACCCCAAGCAAAATCTTGCTGTTCAACAAGTAAGGCAGTTAAGCCTTTACGGCTTGCTTCACGTAAAATTCCAGCGCCGATAATGCCGCCACCAACAACAATAACATCCCATTGATGATCTGGTTGTTGTTCAAGTTGTTTTAAAAGCGACGTTCTGTTGCTGAACGATACTGCTTTATCACTCATAGTTTCTCTCTAATTATTCTCATGTTTTCTAAAGTTTTCATGACTTAACGATAATAGTTCCAAGGCAAGAGCGTTTTAAATTAAAGTGCTAATTGTAAATAAATAACAGACAATCCGTCATCTTCGAGGTGTCTTTATCGAAAAACCACGCTCTTAAGTCCCATAGATTATCGATAAAAGACTTCGATAATGACGAACCGACGTAACCAGTTTTTAAAGTGTTCATAATATTAACTATAATGATCTTGCCGTGATAATAGATCCGATCTAGGGCACTAATTTACCTGGGTTCATGCGCTCGTCTGGATCAAACAAATGGCATAATTTTTTAATCGCTTTAATGCCTAATTCACCTTTTTCCGCTGGTAAGTATTTAGCGTGATCTTTACCGACGCCATGTTGATGGCTAATGGTTCCGCCAAATCTTACGATTGCTTCCGCGCCTGCTGCTTTTAGTTTTTCCCAGCGCTTCATCGTTTGTGCGTAATCAGGTCCCATACGGAACAAAAATGTTGTGTAAACGCTACAACCTTGTCCGTAAAAATGTGACAAGTGAGTAAAGACGTGGATGTTTTCTTTTTCTGTGGCAAGGGCTTTAGCAATATCGCTTTCCATGCCATCGACAGCTTTTGGTACTACAGACCAATCAAGACAGGTTTCCATGGTATCGACGATAATGCCGACATCCCACAAGCCATGACGTAAATAAGGACTACGAAAACGACTATGTTGCCAATGCTTGCCTAAAGGAGTACCTATGTAGACACCCTTGTGTTGACTAATATATTTGCGAACTATTTTTAATGCAGATTTACACTGTTCTTTGTTGCCGGTAACACCAAAGGTAAACATAGTTTTACCCGCACGACAGCCTCTTAAACTTAGATACTTTTCCATAATACCAACAGCACGGGCATGACCACCAAGTTTTAAATGCGAAGCAGTTTCAACAGCATTACTCAAACGCATCATGGAAAGTTGTACCCCTTGCTGCACTATTTCACGTGTCGCTTGCATGCCAATTTCCCAACTTGGAAAAAAGGCAACATGAAAGTTTTCTTCATCGGCAATTTTCGTCACCCGCATCTTAACTTCAGTGATAATGCCCATGCGACCCTCACTTCCTAATATCATCTCCCGAACATCAGGACCTGCAGAAGTTGCGGGGAAAGTAGGAATATCTAACGTGCCTTGCAAACTCTCCATACGGCCACCAGCGAACATTTTTTCAATACGCCCGTAACGTAGTGATTGTTGACCACTTGAACGACTTGCTACCCAACCACCTACAGTAGACATCTCCCACGACTGTGGGTAATGGCCTAATGTATAACCGTGCGCTTGTAGTTGTTTCTCAACATCAGGACCTAAAGTACCCGCACCAAAAGTTGCGATTTGACTAGCTTTGTCGAAAGCCATTAATTTATTCATTTTTGTCATAGCAATCGTGATCACAGGCTGCTCGCCTTCTTCGGGCGTTATATGACCACATACAGAAGTTCCACCTCCATAGGGGATAACAATTAAATTTTCTTGCGCCGCGAATTGAAGTAGTTCTTGAACATCTTCGCTGGTTTCAGGAAAGGCGACTCCATCAGGATATATGCCGAAATCACCGCTACGCATTGCAAGCCAATCAGGAATACTTTGACCTCGACAATGACGTAAACGTACTTCTTTATCGGTATTAATTAACTTGTGTTGTGGAGCACGAGATTCAGGTACTTTAGCAACAGTTGCAGATAAAGTGGCATCGACTAAAGGTGTTGAAGTACCAATGATATTTTCAATAAAGTTTTGCGATGACTTTGTTAATTCAAAATTAAAATTATTTGTTTCATCGCCCCAGCCATTCCAACGTTTCATAGTGTTCTCTCTAATTGATAAATTTTCATATTATTTTGAATTCGTAATATATTACTGATCTTTCGGTCTTCTTTTTATGGGTTATTCGGTGTTATAATTGTTTATTTCGGACACGCATTGAGTTGAATGTGAGTTAAATGACTTTAATAAATATAGCAACAACCAAACAGAAACAATCGATTATTGGTGTGTCTTTACTCACTAAACTGGTGAAAGATCATGGTGTAGCATTAGAGCCATTGTTAAAAGCTGCAAGCATTACCCCTGATATGCTTGATAATGCGAAGGCGAAAATCACCCTAAAACAAGATTTTGACTTTGTTACGGCGATGTTAAAAGCCATAGATCAACCATTGATAGGTTTTTATGCGGGACAGTGCTTTCGCTTAAGTGCCTTTGGTAACGTGGGTATGGCGGCGGCTTTAAGTGAAAAAGTTGAAGATGCGATTGAGCTTTTTTTAAAATACATTGGTTTATTATATACGCCATTTGATATTAAATTCTTTAAGAAAGAAGGCATTGCTACACTTAGGTTTAGCGATCAATATGAGCTAGGGGCTTTACGCCGCTTCTATATTGAACGAGACTTCTCTTTTGCTTTGGTGTCTTCGCGAGATATGTTTCCGCGAACCTTAGATGATCGAAAATTTAGAAGTTTACATTTCGATTTTGACTGTCCCACTACCGTCGCTGAATATGAAAAACTGTACCAGTGTAAGGTTAAATTTTCCATGCCATACAATGAAGTTATCTTTGATGAGAGGTATCTTAATCAAACATTACCACTGGCTAATCCATTAACTCGGCAATTATTAGAAGAGCAATGTGATACTCAAGTTATCGAGATATTAGGCCCTAGTGGATATGCTGAAAAAATACGTGAAATTATTCGAAGCAGCGAAGCGTCTATCCCCAATTTGGAAGAAATATCTGCGCAATTTTATACGACATCACGTACCGTCAGGCGTAAGTTAAAAGAAGAAGGTTACACTTTTCAAGTTTTGTTAAAAGAAGAACTTGCACGCAAAGCCATTCATTTATTGCAAACAACAAAACTGAGCATTGAACAAATTGCGTGTAAATTAGGCTATGGTGAATCTTCAAGTTTTATCCATGCATTTAAGCGTTGGACAGGAAAAGTCCCTAAGAATTACCGCGGCTAAAGGGAAGCGTAACTTAAAATTCTAAGCCTTTATTGTTAGGAGAATTCCTGTCTATGGAAGTTTTTTGATTTTATGGCGATATTTTGATCAAGACTGGCAGAATAACTAACTGATACAATGCCAAATAGCACTATTAACATTGGAGAGCATTTTGACTAATGAATGGGATGAGTACGCAGAACAATGGGAGTTAAACCCGGCAGTAAATGAATATGCTAATAATGCATTCAATGCACTTGAAGCAGAGATTTTTTTGAATGAAGCGCTAACAGTATTAGATTTCGGTTGTGGTACAGGCGCACTAACCGAACTTATAAATAGTAAAGTAAAACAAGTTGTTGCCATTGATCCTTCAACCAAAATGATCGAACAGTTAAAAAATAAAAAACTCATTAATGTCGTCACAATTGCCGATTATTTATCGAATAAATCTATTGAAGAGCATCAGTCATTGAACACTAAGTTCGATCTGATCATAGCTTCATCGGTATGTGCTTTTTTACCTGACTATCAATCTACTTTAAATTTACTAAAGAATTTACTAAAAGATGAAGGTGTATTTGTGCAATGGGATTGGTTGTCTGAAGATGAAAGTGCGAGTATGGGCTTAACCAAAAATACAGTCAATAAAGCTTTAACAATGACTGGATTCAACCATATAAATATTAAAGTGCCATTTTCGATAGCGAGTGAAAAACAGAACATGCCAGTAATGATGGCAATAGCAAAAACTATTGCTAAGTCTTAATCCAAGTTAGTAAAAATAGAGCTCTTCAATAGTGGCTCATCAGACTGAATAAAAAAATATGGCCTCAAAAATAAAAAATGCACGGACTTATTTAATATGAAACAAGCAATAACAGGTTATAACAAGGAAGAGCATGACGAATGGGTTGCTGAGTTAGCTTGTGGACCTTTTCAGCATGTTAGAAATAACCCTCCCTTTGTTAATCGCCCCTGGGTAGAAACTCTAACAGGGAGGGATACCATGTTAGGCCATCAACTACACTGTAAAAAATGCTTGATATCAGCGCCAAAGGACTCTCTATTATGACGAATCGTGTACTTAATGGTATGCATCATGCTGCAATTATTTGCTCCAATTATCAGTTATCGAAACACTTCTATACTTCAGTGCTTGGTCTAAAAATTGTCGCAGAAAATTACCGCCATGAACGTGACTCTTATAAGCTTGACTTACAACTGCCCGATGGCGCACAGGTGGAGTTGTTTTCTTTTGCTAATGCGCCTAAAAGGCCAAGTTATCCTGAAGCTTTGGGGTTACGCCATCTAGCTTTTAGTGTCGCATCAATTGAAGAGTTTTCCAAATATTTACAGGGTCAAGGTATTGAAGTTGAGCCGATAAGAGTTGATGAATACACAGGCTGTAAATACACATTTTTTAGTGATCCTGATGGTTTGCCTTTGGAAATTGTTGAGCAGTTATAAATAAAATTGCTTGAGTAATTCGACAAATGTTTGAGCGGATTTAGATAAAGAATAACGTCGCCTTGTGATAATGCCAACACGTCGAGCCAATTCAGGTTTTTTTAACTCCCTATATTCAATATTTAAACTTTGCATTTGTTTTTTATAAAGCGATGGGATAGCACTTACCCCAAGTCCAGCGGCGACCATTTGAACTACCGTTGCCAGTTGATTACTTTCAACAGTAACGTTTAAGGTTAAGTCATGTTTTATAAGAGTTTGATCCATCAATAAACGAATGCTTGATGGGCGTTGTAGCGTAACAAAAGGAAATTCAACGAGCTGTTGCCAATCCATATTTTCCGCTTTGCTTAATTGGTGATCTTTCTCAAATACAGCGACAAAGTCATCTGAGAAAAGCGTTTCAAAATTTAAATCATCACAGTTGCCAGGGTCAAAGCTAATAGCAAACTCTACTTTACCTGTTTGCACCATTTCTACTGCATCTTCGGCAATAACATCATGAATTTTTACTTTTATAGCGGGGTGTAGCTCGGTAAATTCGAGTAAATGTTGTGGTAAATGGGTACTTGCAAATGACGGCATTGCGGCAAACGTAAGGTTGCCACGTTGTAGTGAGAATAGCTCTTGTAACTCAACAAAGGCACTGTCAAAGTCGTTTAATAAACGTTTAGCAACTGGAACGAAAAGTTCACCTTCTGGCGTTAAGCTTAAGGTTCTCGTTGATCTTGCGAATAATCTACCGCCAACAGTCTCTTCTAAATTTTTGATGGTAATACTTAACGCTGGCTGCGATAAGTGCAGTAATTCACAAGCTTCGGCAAAGCTCTTTACTTGCTCTACTGCTAGAAAAGCACGGACTTGCTTGATCGTAATATTCATTGCAATTCTCTATATCGATTAATTTATTAAACTTATTGATTAAATTTAACTACAAAACATATTTGTAATGATTTATATATAAAATTTATCAATTATTAATATTAATAAATTTTACATATGAGTGCAATTGGTTAAAGCTAAGTCATTCTAAGTTTTAACAAAGGACTTTTCTTTAGTAAAAAGGGCAGTACGAAAATTACTACGGAAAAGTAAAATGATATGAGCGGATTTAATAAAGTTGTAGATAGTTACCAAGAAGCAATGGCGGGACTTACCGATGATATGACTGTAGTCGCTGGCGGTTTTGGTTTATGCGGCATTCCTGAAAATTTAATTGCTGAAATAAAGCGTAAAGGCAGCAAAGGACTTACTGTCGTTTCAAATAACTGCGGTGTAGATGATTTTGGCTTGGGTTTGTTGTTACCCAATAGACAGATTAAAAAAATTGTCGCCTCTTATGTTGGCGAAAATGCCGAATTTGAACGACAAATGATGTCGGGTGAATTAGAGGTTGAATTAACGCCACAAGGAACGTTAGCAGAAAAAATGCGTGCCGGTGGCGCAGGTATTCCTGCATTTTATACAGCGACTGGTGTCGGTACACCTGTTGCTGTAGGTAAAGATGAAAGAAAATTTAATGGGCGGGACTATATTTTAGAAGAAGCTATTACTGGAGATTTTGCCATAGTCAAAGCATGGAAAGCAGATAAGTTTGGTAATTTGGTTTTTAGAAAAACAGCACGTAATTTTAATCCTATGGCAGCCACTGCGGGGAAAATTACAGTTGTCGAAGTAGAAATAATAGTCGAACCGGGCGAATTGGATCCAGATGAAATTCACACCCCGGGCATATACGTAAATCGTTTGATCCAAGGCACTTTTGAAAAGCGCATTGAGCAACGTACAACTCAACCTAAAGGAGCATAATCATGGCACTATCAAGAGACCAAATCGCACAGCGTGTTGCCAGAGAATTACAAGATGGTTTTTATGTTAATTTAGGTATAGGTATTCCAACCTTAGTAGCGAACTTTGTCCCACAAGGCATAGATGTGATGTTGCAATCAGAAAATGGCTTGTTA
>Ga0105356_10006389_pt1 | contig 10995 bp, 12 predicted proteins | sample GOMGulsemesocosm_3_FD_83502 | JGI IMG/M metagenome (GOLD analysis project Ga0105356, IMG submission 83502) | Methane-oxidizing microbial communities from mesocosms in the Gulf of Mexico - GOM9D Gulf of Mexico | ecosystem: Environmental > Aquatic > Marine > Cold seeps | place: Gulf of Mexico...
TGTTTAACCCCTGCACCGCTTGCTGATAACTCGCTTTATCAAATGGCTCTTGCATAAATACCTTCATAACATTCTTTCTTGCAGCTTTCATCGTCGCTTTATCAGCATGCCTTACTGCCTTCAACTCTGAAATACGTAGCTCAAATTCTTTACTTTTTTCAGCGGGTAATATTTCTAAAATCTCGCTTAAACGCTGTTCCATTCGAGCAGGTTGATGGCTTGATGAGAAATGAGATTTAGAAATCCCACCAATCACAATCCCCACTAGCAATACGTTTAATAAAACGGAGGTGGTTATAAATATTTTACCTTTCTTACTCATTAAAAGTTTACTCATCAAAAAATTCCTCAGCAAACGTTATCTCGGCAAGAAATAAGCTAGTTAGTTCTTCATTAGCGGATATTGTTTGAACTGCATTGGTATTAACATCAGGATTTTGCCAACCCACTAGAACACCAATTAGCATACTGCACGCCAATGCATAACCAGGTTTTGGAAATGCCAGAGCAGCAACAATTTGTTTTAAAAAACCGCCTTCATTTACACTCTCAGTTTGCAGGTGTGATGGCGGCCGAGCTTGCATAATAATTCGCTCAGCTAAATTAGAGCCTGCTGGCGGCACCTTTACCTCATTCAATAACTGGTTGAGTTCGTCATCGCTACTTTTCATGATTCCTCTCCTCAGTAATATTGAGCTGTGCTTTCAGGTTGGTTTTGCCACGCATGATCAACGACTGCAACGCTTTTAAACGCAGCCCCATTATCTCAGCGGCTTCATTATTAGAAAGCCCTTCGTAAAAACATAAATTAAGCGCCATACGCTGTCTTTCTGGCAGCTGCTTAAGTGCTGATTCAACAGTAGAAAATCGCTGCTGAGAGACTTCATCAACTTCTGAATCTTGCGGATAATCCTCATCGGCCAAAGGCAATTCTTGCGATGACTTTTTCTTATTTAAGTCATAACAAGCATTAACAATAATACGGTAAAACCAGGTAATGAATTTAGCATTGCGTTTTTCCTGCCAGAGTTCAGGCTTGTGCCATATTTTAAGGAAAGACTCCTGCACTATATCTTCAGCATCAGACTGATTAAACAAGGTACGATACGATAACGAATAGAAACGATCAGAGTGCCTTCTAACCAGCTCTGAAAAAGCATCGTGATTATACGCCTTGATCAATACCATAAGTTCCTCATCAGCCTGCTGCTCTAGACTCTTCATCTTAAGACTCATCTAGGGTGGATTTATTGAATACTAGAACTCTTTGAGCTACGGGAGTGCTTGTTATGTGAACGTCCGCTATCAGAAAGCGTCATCTCACTTTCAGAAATTACACCGTCTTCATTGGTATCCATTTTCATAAAGCGTTGTTTTTTACGATAGGTTTTAATTTCATCTTTACTAACTAAGCCATCACCATCGGCATCTATCAAGGTGAAGCGCTGATCATGAAAGCTTAACAGCTCTTCTTTCGATAATAGACCATCGTTATTGGTGTCCATTAATGAGAACTTTTTATGGCCTTGATGTTTATGACCTTGATAGCCCTTACCATCAGAACTGGCATAGACGGCTGTTGAAACAAGAGTAATCGCGAAGAAAATTGCAGAGGTTGTACGTTTAATCATAATAGACACCTGTATATTGAAAATACTCAGTTTAAGTATTTATCTCTTTATACGAGTGAGAAAAGAAAAGTCTTCGCTAGCACAATAAAAAAGCTAACTGTTTGTCGCGAGGTTGCTGGTAAGCAGTTGGCAGGTTCACAGCATAAGCTGTGAGCACCTGCCGATTTGATGTAAATAACCGTATTAATTCATCTTTACTTCAAGCGCATCAATTAATGCGTGTGCTTTTTCTGAGGTTTCAATACCACGGTCAGTTAGATAACCACCGTCAATTTGAGTAATCATGCCTTTACTGTGTAAACGCTCTGCAGCTTCAACCAATGCAATCTCAGCATCATGATGAACCTTAATGCCTTCTTGCATTGAATGCTGGCTAAATTTCACAAGTAGATTCAATTCTTCTACAACGTTGTCGTGATATGGCATATTGATTCCTATGAACTTAATTGTTACTCCAGACTACTCCTGCCTTTCCTTGTGCGCAAGACACAAAAAAGGCCCTATTATCAATTAATAGAACCTTCTTGTAATTATGACAACCTAGATCAAGATTCTATGAACTCAAGCCCTAGTTAGCCGTCCAATGACCTTCAGTATTTCGGTCAGAAGCATTTAACCAAATGTTCGCAATCCCACCTTTAACAGCTTTCAATGCTTCATTCTCTTGGCTATTCACTGGGGCAGCGAATTCATAACCAGAGCCTAACAGCCCACAAGCTGCTGGAGCCACTAACCAGGTTGCCGTTGTACGGCTAACTGCCCAGCGGCCATCATCTGCCTGACAAGCAACATACTTCATCTCGATACACGCAGCATCATCCCAACGACCATTTTCTTTTTGCACAGCGCAATCTTGATTGCCACCTGCATTATTCGGCTCATTTATATCCCAAGACCAAATACCTGCCGCCATGCGGCCATCGTTATAAGTCAGGTTATCGAGGTTAACGATATTGCCACCGTCTTTAAATACCTGGGTAACATCACCCGCTTCTATTTTATCCACAGAGCCCCCGGTGAAGAACGCGCCAATCGCCCCAACAGCGGTTCTATCTTCCCAAATACGATCAACATTGCCCAAACCGGTAAAGGCCAACTGAGACATTCCAGAATTCGATGAGCAGCCACCCTTCCACAAAACAATCTGCTTATCCGCCGCGCGGACCTTGGCCTTGGTTAAACTATCTGGAATACTGCCACAACCATTACTGGCATAAATTTTACTGCCGAGTGTATCGTTTATTACATTCAATAACTCTTGATCATGGCCATCGGTATGATCTTCAATATAAAGAATGATCACTTCCTTTGGATTCTGATTAAGAAAATCAGCGACCTCTGCCATACCGTCTTTAACAAAGCGATCTGTCAGGCTGCAACCCACATGCAAATCACCCATAGAGGCGCCAATACCCGAATGGCAAAGTAATAAATCGGGGCCCCAAGTCCATACATTGCCATGAGTTTGCGCCGTCCAATGAGCATCCAGCTCGATAAAGCGCGCACCGATGCGTAACTGGTCATAAATCGAATGCTTCTGCTGCGGATCGATATAGCGAATCGCCGTCTGATAGACCTTTGAGTTGTAGGTATTATGAGAGCCTAAGATGTTGTTATCAACGATAGGCGAGTTCACATCCAAATTACGCTGATGAGCAAGTGCTTGCCCTGCCCAGCTGTTTTGAAAATCAGCAATCGGATCTGACGGTGGCTTAGCACTCATGGCGGAAGCCGTCGTCGAGACTAATAAGCTTACCGCAAGTACGGCAGGCGCTTTGAGGCTTGATACAAGGTTCATAGTTGAATACCTAAATCGTGAGAGGACAGTGACGTTTATTTTTATTATCTTATTTTGGTACGACAGTCTTACACCATGGATTTGAATGGTATATGTCAATTACGGCCACCATAGGGTTTATTACAAACTTGGCCCATTTGGTGTATTTTTGATCAAAGGTTGTACATTCCCCATCTAAAGTTGACACTGTAAAGATAAGGCGATAACTTGGCTCTATACTTACTAAAATAAATTCACCCTTTTTCGACTTAGGAAGCCCACATGAGCCAAGCTAATTTAGATAAATGGCATCAAGTTATTGCCAATAAAGATATGAAATTATTACGAGAAATCCTGCATGAGGATGTTGAATTTCACTCCCCGACTCTTTGGCAGCCAAAAATAGGCCGCGACATCACCCAATACATTTTAAAAATGGTGATTGATATCTTTCAAGACTTTGAATACCAAAGGCAGTGGGTCGATGACAATAATCTAGCCCTTGAATTCAGCGCCCGCGTGGATGATAAGAAGATAAAAGGTATCGACCTGATTCGCTGGAATGAAGAAGGTCAGATCGTTCACTTTGAAGTCATGTTGCGCCCAATGAACGGCCTGCAGGTGATGTTCGATAAAATGACCCAGCACCTACAAGAAGCTGGATTTCTAGCCAAATAGGAAAAATCGAGTTGAACAGAAATCAATAGCATTCCATACTGCCAATAGACATAACGGCTGTAGACAAACTATGATTTCTGTTCAAAACGAAGACTTCGATTTCCCTCTCGAATATCAACAACTGCGACAGCGCAGCCCACAAAGTGGCGCCATCGTGATGTTCGTCGGTTTAGTAAGAGACTTTAGTGAAAATACCCAAGTCAGCAGTATGACTTTGGAGCACTATCCAGGCATGACGGAAAACGTATTGAATGATATTGCCAAACAAGCCTCTGAGCGCTGGCCTTTAGATGGTGTACGTATTATTCATCGAGTTGGGGAATTACATGCTACCGATCAAATTGTTTTGGTAGGTGTGAGCAGCGCTCACCGTATTGCCGCTTATGAAGCATCGCAATTCATAATGGATATTCTAAAAACTGAAGCGCCGTTTTGGAAAAAAGAAAGCACCAAAGATCAGCAAGGCTCCGCTGGTGAACGTTGGGTAGATGCAAAAACTAGCGACTGCCAACAAGCGACCAACTGGAAGTAAGCCGCTAATTGTTACGAGCCTTTAACCTGCTCGCATTTTAAGCAGCGCAGGAATATCGAAACCAGTGCTTGGGTCTTTTTCATACTGCGCCCAAGCCGGGTCTTTACGCGCAACCGCTACCATAGTCATACGATCTGCCAGTTCATTACCCTCGGTCCCCGCATGGGCTTTCACATGAGAAAGTAAAACCGCATCCTTAATCTCATTATACAAGGCATAAGCCTGCTTAATAATTTCAAGATTTTTAATCTCACCGGTTTTTTTCTTCCAGCCATTCTTTTCCCAGCCCCCCGCCCAATCACGAATACACTGAATCGAGTACATTGAATCGCACAATACTTGCGCGCTTAAGCCTTGCTTAGTCGCATGCTGCGCCAGCTGCAAAGAATAAAATAATGCATTTAGCTCGGCGGTATTATTAGTGCCATTGGGATTATAAATTCCGTACCACAGCTGAATCAGCTGATCGTTTTGATAAACCGCTACCCCAGAGCCTGCTTTACCCGGATTCGGATCACAGCCGCCATCACAATAAATCACCACATCGGTTTTAATCGGCGGCGCAGATAAATTTTTACTCTTATTTGTCCGACTAGAACCCATGCCAGCAGACGAAGTAGAAGAGGCTTTACTGCTAGAGCTAACCGCACCTCCAGAAAATGCAGCTTCCGCCTCAGCCTTAGTCGGAAAGGATTTATACTTAGCCCCAGAGAATTTCATAATCTGCTTCTGCGCAGTTGGCCAATCACTATAAATTCCTGGCTCACGGCCAATCCAAATTACATAAAACTTCTTTGCCATCTCACTGCCTTAGCATTCAATATTAATTGCCTGATATTAGCAGAAATTAACCTTTCCCCCTGCTAATTCTTTCAAGTATCCTGATTTAAATTTAATAGATTAAAAGCAACTCAGATTGCTACTCATCCTGAACAGACTCGCCAGAGATTAAGTGGATAATAAAAATGATTAAGTTAACCGTAAATGGAATTGAACACTCCCTCGATGTTGCAGGCGATACCCCGTTATTATGGGTCGTGCGTGATTATTTAGATTTAAAAGGCAGCAAGTTTGGCTGCGGTGCCGGTCTATGTGGTGCCTGTACAATGCATTTAAACGGTAGTCCTATCAGAACCTGTATCATGCCGCTTTCAGCTGTGGCTGGCCAAACGATTACCACTATCGAAGGTGTGGGCACTGTAGAAAACCTTAGTACCGTGCAAGAAGCCTGGATCGAACATAACGTACCTCAGTGCGGCTACTGCCAATCAGGACAAATCATGTCAGCAACGGCTTTACTCGCAAGTAATGCAAAACCCAGTGATCAAGACATCGATAATGCCATGAGCGGAAATATCTGTCGCTGTGGCACCTACCCAAGAATTAAAGCCGCCATTCATTCTGTTGCTAACAAAAGCGCCACCTCAAATAGCGACTTATTTACCAATATTATGCCCACCAACATAATGGAGATTAAATAATGACTTCATTAACTGTTAAGCAAACTCGCCGTAACTTTTTAAAAGCCACTGCAATGGGCAGTGGTGGCCTAATGATTTCCATTGCTCTACCTGGGTGTGCAAGTTTGAAAAATGGCGGCATGAGCCAAGCGGGAGATATTGAACAATGGGATTCAAATGCTTGGTTACGCATCGATAGCGATAACAGCATTCACTTTGTTTTAGACCGCGTTGAAATGGGCCAAGGTACTTATACTGGCATGACTTCTTTGCTGGCAGAAGAACTCGAAGTTGACCCTGCAAAAGTCCAAGTCAGCTTTGCTGGGGTTGATTCGATTTATCGCAATACTATTTATGGCCTCCAAATTACCGGTGGCAGTACCAGTGTTGCTAGTAGCTGGCAGATCGTGCGTGAAGCGGGAGCAGCAACCCGTATTATGCTAATCAAAGCAGCCGCAAATACTTGGGGCATTAGCGAAGATCAATGCCTTGCTGAAAATGGCGTCGTTATTAACAAAGCTGCTGGCGATAAAAATCATGGCCAACAAATAACCTTTGGCCAGCTTGCAGCAATTGCCGCTACCTATTCTGTGCCCAGTGATATTCCTTTAAAAGACAAAGCCGATTTTAAAGTGATTGGTAAATACAATAAACGCCTTGATGCGATTAAAAAGGCCACTGGTAGCGCAGACTACGGAATCGATACCGACCTGCCTGGAATGAAGTATGCCGTCTTTACCCGAGCAGGCCGCTGGGATAGCCAAATTAAAAACTTTGATGCTAGCCAGATAGAAAACATGGCAGGAGTAGAGCACGTTTTTGCCGTGCATAAACCCAGCGCTATCGGTATCGCAATTGTGGCAAAGACTTATTGGCAAGCCCGTAAAGCGCAGCAAGCTTTACAAGTGGAGTGGCATGAAAGTGAACTCAACAATGTCGATGATACCAGTATCTTTGCACAATATAAGAAAGACCTTGCTGAAGACAGTGGTAAAAACGTACGCAGCGAAGGCGATATCGAACAGGCACTTGATAACGCAGTACATACTATCAGCGCTGAATATGAAATGCCTTTTCTTGCTCACTCAACACTCGAGCCGCAAAACTGTACTGCTTGGGCAAAAGATGAGGGGCTAGAAATTTGGGCGCCAACTCAATCTCCCGACATGGCACAAGTCGCTGCTGCCAAAGCCACAGATTATTCATTAACTGATATCAAAATTAATACTACCTTTATCGGTGGTGGCTTTGGTCGTCGTATTAATCAAGATTTTGTCGCCGAAGCTGCGGCGATTTCTGAGCAGGTTAAACAACCGATTAAATTAATCTGGTCACGGGAAGAAGATACTCAGCGTGATTGGTACCGCCCTTCCAGTTATCACAAGCTCAGTGCATCGATTGATAAAAATGGGCAGATTTCTGGCTGGAACCATCAGATGGCTGGTTCTGGTGTTTTTGATTATTTTGTTGGTGATGCCGCCCCTGCACAATACCCTTTTATGCCTAAATTCATGTTCGGTATGCTAGAAGGTGCAGGGAAAATGGGGGAAGGCATTATTGCTCCCGCCGATGGCTCTATCTTTGAAGGGGCTGACGCTATTCCTTACGACTTTAGCAATATCAATGTCGATTATAAAAAATCTGATAGTGGTATTTTAGTCGGCAACTGGCGCAGCGTGGGTTATTCCCATAACGGTTTTATTGTTGAAACTTTTATTGAGCAGCTCGCCCGTTCAGAAAAAGTTAAAGCAGAAAAAGACTCTTACCAATTCCGTTATGACTTATTAAGCAAACATCCAAGAGCTCAGGCAGTATTAAAATTGGCCGCCGATAAAGCGAATTGGGGCACACCGCTGCCCGGCTGTACTCAAGGTATTTCTATTCATAAATCCTTTGGTACTTGGGTAGCAGAAATCGCTGACGTGGCTTTGGTTAATAACCAAATTAAAGTAAAGCGTATTGTCTGCGTAGTAGATTGTGGCCAAGTCGTTAATCCTGATGTTGTTAAAGCACAAATGGAAGGAGGAATTATTTTCGCCCTGACTGCTGCGCTATACGGTAAAATTTCGATTAAAGACGGTATTCCACAGCAAACCAATTTCCATGATTATCAACTATTACGTATCAACGAATCACCTGATATCGATGTTCACATAATTGATAGCGATGAAAAACCAACAGGAGTCGGTGAGCCAGGTGTACCACCATTGGCGTCTGCCGTGGCCAATGCCATTACCGCTAAAACTGGCCAGTATTTTTACAAGCTACCATTAAAATTAGATGCTTAATTCATGAACGGCAGCAACTGGTTTGTAATACAACAACTCAATCTCTGGTTAGCCCAAGGCATTCAGCCTTGGCTAGCCACCGTCATTGAAACCTATGGTTCGTCTCCCCGTCCAGAAGGGTCGATGATGATTTATCATCCTGATAAAGGCATTATCGGCTCCCTATCGGGAGGCTGCATAGAAGAAGAGTTAATAAACAATCTAGCTGAATACCAAACCCCACACGTTATTCGCTATGGTGAAAGTCCAGAGCAGCAAACTCGCTTAGCGCTACCCTGTGGCGGACATTTGGATGTGTTATTAGAAAAGATCAGCGATAAAGATAAACAGCATTTTCAAACATTAGAAAATTGCTTGGCCAGTCGCCAGTGGATCAGTCGTCATATAGACATTAATCCAACAGACCCTAAGCAGAGCACGATAAAAACTGTCCAGACAAATAAGCAACAGCTTAGCGAGCAGGATATTCAACGTCAGCCGAATAAAATCATTCACGCACTAAAACCTCACGACAGACTGTTATTAGTCGGTGCAGGAGAAGTCGCTCGCTGCTTAGCTGAAATCTGTAAAAACTTAGAATTTGAAGTTACTCTGTGTGATTTCCGCGATGAGTTCTTACAGGGCTGGCACGTCGACGGTGTACAAGTAATTAAAGCCATGCCAGATGATTTAATTGCCGAGGCCTTTCACGATAGCCATTGTGCTATTGTCGCTTTGGCGCATGATCCCCGAGTTGATGATATGGCAATGATGCAAGGGCTAAAAACCAACGCTTTTTATGTTGGTGCTATGGGCTCATTAATTACCTCAAACAAGCGCAGAGAACGTCTAATTGAATTGGACGTTGAGCCAGCAGAGATTGCAAAACTGCATGCTCCGATAGGATTAGATATCCACAGCAGAACCCCCTACGAAATTGCAGTTTCTATCGCCGCGCATTTAATATCTGTTCGAGCGAATGAGTCGTATCTATAAATAATAGTAAGTAGGTTAATAACATTTATGGCGAAATTTGGAATTTTAGTATTAGCCGCAGGGCAATCGAGGCGCTTTGGTAGCGACAAGTTGATGGAAAAAATGGCTGATAACCAGCCTATGATTGCGCATAGCCTCGAACCACTTTTAATTCTAGCAAAACAGTTTCAATTAGAACTCTGCGTTATTACTCGGGCAGATAACCAGCCTCTCATAAATTATTTAATCACAGCAGGGGTTAACTATAGCCTTTGTCCTGACGCGCATTTAGGTATGGGGCATAGTATTGCTTATGGAATAAAAAGTCATCAAAACTGGCAAGGTTGGATGATCGCCTTAGCCGACATGCCTAATATAAATCTAGCGTTATTAACTACACTATTAGAAAAAATTCAGTGCAACCCAAACGATATTATTCGCCCTGCATTTACCCATAATGAGAAAATAAAGCCTGCACACCCTGTTTACTTCCCACAGCAATATGGCTTTCAACTCAGCCAACTAACAGGGGATAAAGGCGCTAAGACAATCATAAAGCAGCAAAAACTTGTTACTCAGCTAAGTGGAGAAAAGATTGGAGAATATATACTCATGGATATGGATACTCCCGAAAGTCTAAAATTACAAGGCATGAATTACAGTGCATAAAAAAAGGCGCAGCACTTAACCAGTGATACGCCTTTTATGAACCTATTAACTCAGTTCATTTTTTGTATGTCAGATTAGAAGTTCTGACGCATGCTCACTAGCACAACATTCGCGTCGCCATCACTACCATAATCTACATTTTCAAACTCTAAACGCATAGAACGGCTATCAGTAATCTGGTACCAAATTTGACCAAAAACGTTATTCTCTAACTGACGCTGAGTTTTATCTGAATCTTCACCCTGGGCGTAACCCAAGTGAATATTGATGTCTTTAGTAATTTGATACTGAGTAGAGATAGTCGTCGATTGTACGGTTGAATTATTCTCGTATAAATCACGATCGGCACCACGATAAGCAAAACCAAACTCTAACTCAGGAGTCGCTTGCACTTTAGCGCCAATGCTATAAATAGAAGGCTCTGTTACCAAGCCATAAGCGGCTTTGATATCTTCTAAGTCACCAGAGATTTCAGCTAATTTAATATTCGTTTTTGCTGCATCACTTTCTTCAACAATATTTTTAACGTAAACCGCATTAACCGTCACCATGCCAAAGGTAGAAGCCGCCGCAAGAGTAACACCGGTAATACCTGAAACGTTGGTTAGCTCATCGTTACCTTCAAGCTCAGTTTTGCGACTATCATCAGCAATGTGCAATGCAACCGTTGCAGTAATCGGAGAACCCGTTCCCCAACCGCCGCCACCAAAAGTATAGCTAGCAGTACTTGAGCTACGGAAACCGTAAGCAATAGAACCTTCCAATTCATCGGTTACATAGAAGTAGGAAGCAACACCTTGAGCTTCAGAGCGGTTAGTATTCCAACCACTGTATTCCATATAAGGAGTCCACTGAGTACCGACTTTAAAACTGTGATCGCCATTTGTTAAACCCAACCAACCAAGACGAGTTTGCATGGCTTCGCCACCGCTTTCCAAAACGTTGACTTGGAACTCCATACGGTAGGTTCCTTTCCAGCCATCAGAAATATCTTCTTCGCCTTTAA
>Ga0105356_10006391_pt1 | contig 10993 bp, 10 predicted proteins | sample GOMGulsemesocosm_3_FD_83502 | JGI IMG/M metagenome (GOLD analysis project Ga0105356, IMG submission 83502) | Methane-oxidizing microbial communities from mesocosms in the Gulf of Mexico - GOM9D Gulf of Mexico | ecosystem: Environmental > Aquatic > Marine > Cold seeps | place: Gulf of Mexico...
CAAGAGTCGACGCGAGTGATCAAGGCGACTGGAAAGGCTTTGTTGAGTTGTGTGGCGGCGCCATGTCGAAACTAAGTGTCGCATTTGGACTCTTGTATCGATCGAGCGGCGATGCGTTCGATTGAACAAACACGAAAACTCAACGATCTAAGCAATCAGGGCGGGTTAACGATATTTCCGGGAGTGTTGAACTTGGCTCTAATTAATTCTTTTTCAATTCTGCTTCAGCCGCTTGACGAATGACTTGGTCAAGCCATGCGTGCAGGCTCTTATCTGATTTTAGCCGTGCAGCCATGGCAAGTTTTTTCGTCTCCTCCGTTACCCCGTCCAGTTGACCGTAATACCGGGTCATATGTGTTCCACCGCGTGGCCCTGGAATCTCAAAATCAAGGGTGGCATCTGGCTCCCCATCACCAACTACGTAATCAAGAACAAAGTAAACCCCGCCTAGGATCCAGCGTAAACGAACTTGGCGAGCTTCCACCGGTATATGTTCCAACGGCAGGTTAAATTGGTAGTGGGGGTTGGAATTCATGAGGATCTTACCGAACTTGGTTGACCTCAACCATGGAGGCATACTCTCATCTGCGATCACAACCTTGCCGCCAACCTTGGTTACTCGGGTCATCTCAGTGAAGGTGCGGCCAACATTCCCAAAAGTTGTGAGACCTCCAAAATGGTATGCGGCATCAAAAAAATTGTCTGGAAATGGTAGGTAATACCCGTTTGCAACAGAGTATTCGATGGGAACCACTGCATTCCCCAAACGCTTCCGGCTTTGTTCAAGCATCATTGGAGAGATGTCTTGTAGATAGAGTTTTCCCGTGTCATTCAGACGCTGCGCAATGATTTCAGAACCTCTTCCGGTACCGCACGACGTTTCCAGAACTGTAGAGGAAGGAGTCAGGTTCAGCATATCAACCATGTCGTTGCGAACCGTTGACTCATCCTCGGAAAAAGTTGTAAAAGTCAATGGCAGATACTCGTCGTAAACGTCAGCAATATCGTCAAATATAGTTTTCATCTCCTGATCGCTTTCGGGCAAGACAAAAGGATAAGTCAAATCGGGAACTCCATTTTTAATAGGATAACGGTTTCCTGATTTAGACACCAAGATGCCGGTTAAGATATCCGTATCGATTTCGCGTTCAACTTGCAAAGTTAGAGATTCCATGGTCGCGGGACATAGGTACAATGATGCTTCAGCTTTGTGCATAATATTTATTTTTCTCCGGTGAGGGAAACTCAGATAGCCTGACCTTTTGATTATGTAGCTTTTTTTCAAATCAGCAGGCCATTCTGTTAGAATGGAATATACTTCAATGCCATTGACAAATGGGTTAATTTACAATCCTGCCTGCAATTGAATCTCTATAATAATATTACAAATTCTCTGAACATCGTCAATATCAAGATCAGCATAGATGGGCAAATTCATGATTCTGGAAGCAACACCACGCGCAATGGTTAAATCATCGTGAATGGGTAAACTTTGGTAACAGGAAAAATCGCAGACTAGCGGGTAGAAATAGCGTCGAGCAAACACATTATAATCTTTCAGCCGCTCAACGAATGCATCCCGGCTAACACCAAACTCTTGCTCATCAATTTCAATGGGGAAATAGACATAATTGTATTTTACATTTCCCAAAGGTAGTGGTGGTATTTTTACCCCGCGGATGGACCGCAGCCTCTCGCGATAAACATCAGAAATCAGCCGACGCTTTTCAACTATGTCACCCATATAGTCCAGCATTTTCAAACCCATTAACGCCTGCAACTCGTTCATCTTTGCGTTGGTTCCCGGCATGACCACTTCTGTCTGGTTTTTGAAGCCAAAATTTTTAAGGTAATCAAACACGCTGCTAAAACCAGATTCATGGAAAGTAAGCATCCCACCCTCTATAGAATGAAACGCTTTGGTTGCATGAAAACTAAATACGCTCAAATCACCATAACTACTGATAGGCAAATCATTCACTTCAGTGCCAAAAGCATGGGCAGCGTCATAGATTAGTTTCAGCTTATGCTTCTTGGCAATACGCTGTAATTCTTCAAGCTGGCAGGGGTTACCAAATACGTGGACGGCAAGAATAGCAGAAGTCCAAGGCGTAATAGCCGCTTCTACCTTTGCTGGGTCGAGCGTGTAGTATTCGGGCTCAATGTCACAAAATACCGGCCTGACCTTATTCCAAAACAGGGCATGAGTGGTGGCAACAAAGGTAAAAGGCGTGGTGATGACTTCGCCAGATATCTCCATGCCCTGAAGGCCAATTTGCAGCGCTAAGGTGCCATTGCTGAACAGACAAACATTGTCTGTTTTATGTAGCTTGCTTAGCGCCTTGGTAAAGCGCTTTAATACGGGGCCGTCATTGGTAATCCACTTATTATTCCAGATTTCCTCTAGCCCTTCACAGAACTCTGAAAGTGGCGGTAGGAATGGCTGGGTAACGTTTATAGGGCTATCGAAAGGTTTTTCCATGCGCTGGTGATGACCTTCTTGGTTTTTTGGAGGCGGTGATAATACATATTTACTGATTATTAAGCTGCTACGGCTACTCACTCACATAGTTACGATACCACTGAATACACTGCTGCAAAGAAATATTTACAGACCCTCGTATTCTAAGTAGCATATTAGACCATAATAGGTGCCGATGGCAGGCATACTGAGTAGAATTCCACCGGCCACAGGGTTAATTATTCATGTCTGATTTGTTTTTTATCACTTCCCACGGGTGGAGTGGTTCCAGCTGTCTGGCCAACATGTTGAATAACCATGCAGAATTTTTTTGTAGCCACCTAATGCATGACAGATTACTGGGGGCTGATGATAGTGAAGAAAAGTTTGAAAAGGATAATTACTTTGACGTCACTAGAAAAGAAAGTGCTAACCGATTAAGTACGCCAATTGATGAGATACCCACCAATTTAGCCAGCTTACGACAAAACCCCACCAAGGTATTGTCGGTCTTTACCTGTTGAAGAATCTCCCTCAGTTAAGGAGAAAATTCGGCTCGCCGGTGAATAATATAAAGTGTTAAACTTGATTAGGTATACTGTATCGGTTGTTTTTCCGGTTTTGGCCAATTCAAAAAAATGCTTCTTATTTGATTTACATGAGCGCCACTGGAATCTAGAAAAACTCCTTACCCATAGTTACGGATATATCACTCAACTGAGGCGACAATATAATATCGATCCGGGACACATCCAAAGTCTTAGCTTTTTAGCTGCCGCACAAACCATGGCAAGCTTAAGGCTGGATGTAGAGGCTGAGCCCTATGTCAATAATATTGATGGGGCGGAGTTTTTTGGCCACTACAAAATGGAGGAGGTCACGTCGGACTAGGATAACTTTCATCAGCTCATAGGAAATATACTGCCCGACGTGGATCGAACAGATGATTATTTAGTCAATGCCTATGGTCCGGCCCATCAATTCACACGTCAAAGGGGCAGCTTCGGCGGCACGCGAGCGCTTTGAAAACCTTGGAGGCTGGCAAAAAGATGTCACTGTTTTTTTTGGAATAAAAATTAACTGGGGGAATTTTATTCCTCCCTAGGCTACCTAGTTTGATTATTTAAAACTGGTTTAGATTAACTCTTTTTGAGATCATACTCCGCTTCCACTTTTCTGTAATTGTAATCGTCCTTTCGGGTGTGATTGATGATTACAATTGGCCGGGCCAGAACCCACTTATCTTCACTGGACGTTTAATTTATGAATGACTTTACCCTTCAGCACCACCTGGACGATAACGATGTCACCGCCTATCAAGATCTGGTTGCTCAACTTAATTCAACACCCATTCCAGACAATGAAATTCTTGCCAATCTGGGTTTGTTTCTCACCCGTAGCTCCCTGGCGCGCATTTTATACATGGCCGAGCTATACCAGAAAATAATATCAACTCATGGTGTTGTGATTGAGGTTGGCGTGCGCTGGGGGCAAAACCTCGCGCTTTTCTCGGCTTTAAGATCCATTTACGAACCTTATAATATCAGTAGGAAAATCATCGGATTTGATACGTTTGAGGGGTTTGTTCATACCAGTGACCAGGATGGCGATAGCGCTAAAGTAAAAAAGGGAGCTTACAATGTTGTTGACGACTATGAAAAAACGCTTGCCAGAATCCTTGGGATTAACGAAAGTATAAATCCTAAAAGTAACGAGAAAAAATACGATTTAATAAAAGGTGATGTCTTGCAAACGGTGCCCGACTACCTCACTGAGCATCCTGAAACCTTGATAAGCCTTATCTATTTTGATCTTGACCTCTATGAACCCACTAAATTTTCTTTAGAGAAATTTCTCCCCTATTGCTCCCACAATACAATCTTCGCCTTTGATGAGCTGTGTTATCAGGACTTCCCCGGGGAGACCATCGCGCTTAGAGAAGTGTTTGGAGACCGTAAGTTTGAGGTAATACGCAGCCCTATAAGCCCACTTCAAAGTTACGTTAAACTCTGCTGACACTTTTTCAACCATAAACAATTTAATGATCGCTGGAGTCCTTAGCACAAATGAATAAACAGCATAATAGCGAAACTCGAAAAGTACTAGAGGCCCTTAATGAAAAAGGTTGGGCACTGGTACCCGAAGTGTATTCAAAAAGTAGCGTTGCCACGATAATTGAGGAGTTCTATCAATATGAAAAAATATTTCTAGATATTCAAGAAAAAAGTGGTATTGCAGATAAAGTCATAGATACCACCCACCACACGCCAATTCTGTGCAGGAAAATGCTTTCCATTTTGGAAAGCAACAAAGTCAGCCCTATCCTCGATGCCTTCTTCGATGGCAAGTATATATTGAACACAATGGGGCTTTCCAAGATCAAACCCAATGGAAAACTGTATACGCAAGATATTCACAGGGACGTAAGGTCTTTCCATGGAGCTGAAAAGTTATGGATGAATACCCTCGTTATGCTAGACGATTCCACTCTTGATAATGGTGCCACCTGGGTGCTGGAAGGCTCGGAACATTCTGTAGAAAAGCCAGGAAAAGATTATTTTTTTGAGCATGCAAAAAGAGTTGAAGGTAAGGCAGGTGATGTCATGCTATTTAATGGTCACCTATGGCACTGCGCCGGTGAGAATAGTACGGACAAAACACGCCATATAATAACGCCCTTCTACACAAAAGCATTTATCAAACAGCAATTCGATTATCCTCGTGCATTTGGCCCGGATTTTGGGAATATTTGCTCTAGCCATTTAAAACAGGTTTTAGGTTATAATGCTTTAACGCCCACAACACTAGACGAATTCTATCAAAAGGATGAAGATCGGTTTTATAAGAGTGATCAAGGGTGATCAACACCTCTGGCTTTGCAACACAAGAGTTTATTGTATTTTCAAAGCAAGTGATGGATAAAAACGCCGCATCGATAATTACCAACACGCTCGATCGGAAGAGCCCCTACCCCTATTTTATTCTTAACCGAAAAAATGTACTTTTTCCCGATGGCGCCCCCTTTATTGTGTCGCCCATATGCATGTCGGGCAGTAATCATATTCGTTTTTCCGAGGAGTTCGAACATGGCGAATTAGCTGGAACAGGAATCACCGGAGGTTTTTTGCAAACGCGTGACACCGACCAAAATGAAAGCGGGTTGTTGTCCACAAGCCATTACCACTATTACGTCGACACGCGTACCAATTACAGACTCACCTTAGGACTGGATGACAACGAACTATTAAAATCCATGAAACGAGATTCAAGAGCGCGCGTGCGAAAAGTTCTTGCTGCAAAAGAGTATTTCGAGTTAAAAAAAGCTGAAAGTAGCGACAGCACACTCATTGCAAAGTTCGCGAAGCTATATACCGAAACAGCCAAGAGAGCAAACTTCAGCGCCTTATACACTTTTCGAGAAGAAACCTGGCATACACTGCTTAGCAATCCACTGTGGAATCTTTTTATTTTAGAATATAAGGGCGATATCGTTGCTGGAGCCGTCGTTTCGACACAAGGTGAAGGCTATGACTATACTTTCATGGCCTATCAACCCTGCGATGTTGATGTTAGCAGGGCTATTATTATCTTTATCTACAAATATTTAAGCAACGAAGGGCACAACTTCCTTGATCTTGGAGGCGGAATATCTGAGGGAGATAACCTGGCAAGATTCAAAAGTGGGCTAGGTGCGAATGAAACGCACTTTAAACGGGTGCGTTTTGCCAGCAATAACGCGCTTAAAAAACATCAAATTCTGGGTACAGATAATATAAGAACGCTGCTAACAAAGAGATGGCCTTAACCCGTAAAATACCACTCACCGCATGACTGGAAATACGACAAATGAATGTAGCGATTGTTCAACCCTACTTCTTCCCCTATTTGGGCTATTTTGAACTGATTAACAAGGTTGATTGTTTCGTTTTTCTCGACGATGTAAACTACATTAAGAAGGGCTGGATTAACAGGAATAAAATTGTTGTTAATGATAAAGAGCTTATGCTTACCATTCCATTGATTAAAGCCAGTATAAATAAAAAAATAAATGAAACATACATATGCCACAGTGAAAACTGGCAAAATAAACTCTGGAAAAATATTATCCATGGTTATGGCGACAATGAAGCTTTCAGACTGATAGGCAAGGAGCTAGAGAATCTAATTCGGAAAAAGTATAGGCGAGTATCTGAACTCGCAGAGGATTCGGTAAAGTTTTCCTGCGAGAAACTAAATATTAATCAGGTGGAATTCGTACGATCATCCGAACTAGATCCAAATAGTCATTTAGGCGGCACAGAAAGAATTATTCATCTATGCGAACTTTTACACGCTGAAACCTATATAAACCCAACGGGAGGTAAAGACCTCTATGTGTCTGATGATTTTAAGAAAAAAGGAATAACGTTGGAGTTTATGAGTGAGGAGAGAACCTTGCTGGGCGGCGAGAAAAATCACTACTCTATACTGCACAACTTATTAAGTAAATCGAGTTGACGCTTTGTTGCCTTTCTCCTGCCACTATTGAGAAGATATTCGTTTTATAGAAAGTAGCTCTCATCCTATAACGATTGAAACGTTATTGCCCAATAAGGTTTCGAATATGTTGTCACCCTTATCGTTACATCTAAATGCAAAGATAATCAATAAATTCATTTAGCTTCGTATCGGATTTTACATTCCTTTGCTTTTTTACCTGAGTAGAAAATTTCACACCTGCGGAAGGAAGCCCTAAATCATCAAACATTGCCCTTTGAGCAGTGTGGGTATCACCTTGACTGAAATCCTCATAACTAAATGTTGTTTTAGTAACCTTGGCTAAATTGTCCTGATAAAACTCATCCGACTCAATGATATGAACTAGCGCCCTTGCTATGTTGGTTTTAGATATCACCGGCTCAGCGCTAGACTTAGCTTTTGTATCACTACTCCACTGGTCAGTCAATTGAGCCTTAGCTAATGAAACCGCTTGAGCCAGTTTATTATTTCTTGAAAGGTAATATACTTTGTCAAAACCCAAGGACAATAAATCGACATTTATATTTTTCAGATGTATATATTGTTCTATGTGTAAATTTACAGAAAACACACCATTTTTACTGGACGTTTTCTTGAAAATAAAGTCAACATACTTAGGAAACTCTATTTTCGTTATATTATTGACTCTTGCATAGGCATTAATATAGCGCATGTTAAACCATTCTCTGGGCTCACCAAATTTTTGTGTATTCGTCAAAATATCACAAAACATACTCGAGCCAGACCGGGGCGTAGATAATATTAAAACCTTGTATTGATGCCCCCCTACCCCCTTCCTTAAACTTAATTCCCGCATTAAATCAAACAATATCTCATCCGTTGTTTTTTTATTTTTTGAGCCCATCGTGATATCTTCCAAAAGATAGTTAACTAACAGGGTTGATTTTCTTGTATTGAGTTATCCTCCCGAAAATTGGTTATCCAACCAGTTCTCGATCAGCAACTTTCCAACACTTTCTCTTCCTTTTTTGGATTTCTTCATGATTGCGATAAACCCAATTTACGGCAATGCCAAAGTCATCAGAACCTTCCCCCTCACTGAAAAATATTTTTTCCAGATCAGTATCCAATATCTTCTGCGCTAACGCTACACGCTCGCTGTCATTCTCTACCAAATGAACAACACCCTCAATATACTCTTCAACAGTGGATGCCAAACAATAATCGGGCAAACCTACAACCCCGCCTATAAAATTGTCGATACGACTATGAAGCTCTCGGCCATCAAGACTAACAATAGGAAGGCCTAATAATAGTCCATCCACATAACCATTGGTGTTACCAAAGGGAAAAGGGCTTACTTGAATATCACATTGACTTACATTTTTCAAATAAGTTTTGTAACCGCTAGTCTCGTAACACACGCAGGGTAGAATTTTTTCCAATTGAACCTTGAATGAAAAATAATTAACACCCGCCATATTGGGGAAAAAATGAAATTCAACGGATTTATTCGAACGTTTAACAATAGCTTTGCACGCGTCAATAAATGTAGGATTTATTTTATAAGAAACACTGGGCACCGCTATTTTAATAAGTCCTGGGCTAAGGGAAACTTCACGTTTTGGGATTTCCCCCATGCTTATAGGGAGTGTAAAATCTAAAGTATCGCCCTCTGTTAGTATCACCATTTCTGAAAAACATTCAGGGTCTCCCACCACGGGTTCTTTTATAAAGGCATAGTCTATAGTTTCACTCATTGATGTAGCCGGGTGCCCCATCGTCATTAACTGAATAGGTGCCAACCTCAACTGGCAAGCCGCAACCACCCATGATCGCATGCCAATGCTAGGGTAATAAATAATATCTGCCTTGGCTTTAATGATTTTCCCGATGATTTTATTGATCGGGTCATTGTCATTATCGAACGCAATAATTTCATCGAACAATGCTCCCGAGGCAGTATCGTAGGCAGCTTTTTCTGAAAACAAAATAACATGAAAACTCGAGCGCAACTGTTCTAAATCCCGCCCATAGCAGCGATGCATTGCATGACCGCTTGCGAAATTCTCACTTATGACAAGCAGCCTTGGTTTGTCTGGCTGTGCCCGCTGCGTGCTGAGCACTGGCTGTTTAACACCGTTCTTTGCCATCCAGCTCCGAATCATCGAATTTAAATGTTTTTTGCTCTGGTGTTTATCCACTGTCGAAAAATAGCTGACACCCATCCAGAGGTTTACCAATCTAACAAACGAGCTATTCGATACCATTTCTTTTTGGAGTGATTCCGCATAGGAGAGCAACTTGTTGCGCAAAAGATCCGCCTCAGGCTCAAGCACTACCTCACTGTCCAGTAAACTCAACCAAAAGGGCAGCCTAAAACGATTCGGTATCGACTCCAGCACCTTGACAACTCGTTTGGGGTCTGTGTAGAGAGTGCACGCCAATAGCATTTTAAATAGGGCGCTTTCATCGCGAATTTCTACCTGACCATCACTCGTTAACTGGCCGGCTAAATCCATAATATGGTCCATATTACACAATGGTGTCGTGGAAAACAGCGCACTTAAATAACGCTTTCGGCTAAGAATCTCATAGAATACACGCTCTTCTATTTTATACGCTGGGTCACTTAGCATTGATGTAATAGCAGCAACAAACCGGCAAATCAAACGTTTTTTCCCAGCGTCATCTGTTTGGGCTAAATTATTTTCGATATAAAGATCAAATCCCTGGCGCTCTATTTGCGCCAGAATATACAACAAGATATTTGTCGCTTTATCATAAGACCTGCTGTAAACCTGACGCTCAAATATATCGAGCGAGACGCCATCACTTTTTTTCATATATATTCCTTTATTGCGTGTAAATATTCAGTCAACTAATTTCACTCGCCATCACAGCCTATAGTCGAGAATTTAATTCTCTGATGATTTATCTCGGTATAATACAAGATTCACAGTTGCAAGATTTTAACTCACTTTTAAGGCTTATTATACCATATTCACTTCGGAGGGATGCCCCAAACTCATCACTTGAATGAGCGGCCCATCGAAACAAACGCATCGTGACTGACAACTTTTTCATACCAATACTGAAGTAGAAAATGATATCTAATTTAGCCTTAATTATTTTGGTTCTTCGTAGATTTGTGTGAAATTAGCGTAAAATATGATATTTTCGCAGGCAGCCCATGCGCCGTGGACATTTATGCAAGTTGAAGATCATTATGGTTTATTGTTAGGCATCCAGTCTCCTTGGGTGATTAGTAGCGTCGACCTTAAACTGGACGAGCACAAAGTCGACATTGCCATCGAATATCTTGGTGATGAAGGCACTTGTCCGGAATGTGGTGCCACTTGCCCTAAGCATGACGACCGTAAGCTGCGTACATGGCGTCATTTGGATACCATGCAATTTTCTACCTATCTGCACTGTAAGCTCCCACGTATTCGCTGTGACGTTCATGGCGCTAAATCTATGGCGGCACCCTGGGCCGGAAAAAATAGCCGCTTCACGTTGATGTTTGAAGCGTTCGCCATTCGCGTATTGACGGCAGCACGTAGTGTAGAGGAGGCACGAAAGTTACTGGGTCTGAATTGGCATCAGGTTGAGAAGATTAAAAGGCGTGCGGTTGAGCGCGGACTTGAGCGACGTAAGGAAGTACCGATCCCATATGTCGGCATAGACGAAAAACAATTCCGCTCAGGCCATCGCTATATTTAGTTCGATGCTAGACCTCGGCGGCGGGCGCGTTCTTGATGTTGTTGAGAACCGCACCGAAAGTGACTGTAAAACCCTTATATCAAAGGCCCTAACAGAAGTTCAGCAGATACATGTTACCGCCGTGGCGCTTTATATGTGGAAGGCCTATGCTAATGCGGTTGAGGCGAAGCTACCACAAGCAGACATCGTTCATGACAGGTTTCATATCAGTCAGCATCTTAATGAGGCTGTTGACCGGGTTCGCAAGGAAGAGAATAAGCGTCTCGTGCAGGAGGGAGATCCACGATTGAAAGGTACTAAATTTCTTTGGATGACTAACGAAGAAAA
>Ga0105356_10006398_pt1 | contig 10989 bp, 7 predicted proteins | sample GOMGulsemesocosm_3_FD_83502 | JGI IMG/M metagenome (GOLD analysis project Ga0105356, IMG submission 83502) | Methane-oxidizing microbial communities from mesocosms in the Gulf of Mexico - GOM9D Gulf of Mexico | ecosystem: Environmental > Aquatic > Marine > Cold seeps | place: Gulf of Mexico...
AATATGTGCTCAAGCTGATATTTTAGTCGCGGCGGTAGGTCGCCCTGAAATGATAAACGCAGACTGGATTAAGCCAGGTGCATGTGTCATAGATGTCGGTATTAACCGTATTCAACGCGATGGCAAGAATAAGTTGGTGGGTGATGTTGACTACCTTAGCGCCAGTGAAAAAGCCGGCGCAATTACACCTGTTCCAGGAGGGGTAGGTCCAATGACTATAGCGATGTTACTGGTAAATACATTAACGGCCTTTAAGCGTATTGAAAACACGCACTGATTGTTGCTAATTAGCGTTTGAGGTTTACGGTGTAAGCCTCTTCCTGCTATTTAACAATAAACTTATGCGCGTTGTCTGGGCATGAAAAATCAAAAGTATCAATGCTCTGCTTTTATTTTGGTAATCTACAAGTATTTTTATAAGTTGTTGAAAAATTGCAACAATAAGAACGCTTCATTCTCTGTCCATTTTGTGCCCTGTCCATCCAAAGAGTGTACTGTCATATAGGCACTATCTGCTCCTTTAGACTTTTCTGCTTTTACAGAACAACATATAGAAAGCCTTTTTTAATATCTGCGAATGTCATAGCGATAATATCTTCACGTCTTTGAAGTGCTGTGAGAACCAGCATCATAGATCGCTGAATATGCAGTGTCATAAATGGAAGAGTGATATTGAGCTGCACTAATGTCAGTCTTTTCCTATAAACTACTGGTTTAATGGGTAGAGTGTTTTGTGCTGGGTTCTCGGTTATAAATCCGTGGCCGATAGCAAACTCAAAGGATTATATTGATTGACTTTGCATGTTTGGCGCCATTCAGTGCATAGATTGGAGAGTCCAATGCTTAAAAAAGTCTAAGCAAGCAAAGGCTGAGATATCATTAATCACCCTTTTGTCATTTTTAAATTAGAACGAGCTTCGACATTGAACGTGGCTTTTATGGGGGATAGTAAAACATCCCGTACCGAACAAGGACTGTAAATCAAGCTAAGGAAGGGCCTTGTATATATCCTTAAAAGAATTATGATAAAATATATTGTTCAAGTCGATTCAAATTCATGGAACACAACAAGGATGGTTGCTTAAAAAAGCGAAGTATTATTTGAGGTTTTCAAATATGGTCCATCTTGTCTCATTGTCGGTAATTTTAGCTTTATGCTATTCCTTCAGCCTTCAGCCTTCAGCCTTCAGCCTTCAAGCCGCTCAAGAAAATCAAAGTGATTCAGAATACGTTTTAAAAATTGGCACAATGGCATTGGTTCCATATGGTTGGAAAGATAAAAAAAATAAAAAGCATGGAGTAATCTACGAGCTAAACCAGGAAATTGGTTTGCGATTAGGTATCCCTTTTACCAATGAAATCTATCCCTTTAAAAGAATGTTAAAAATGCTTGATAGCGGAGAATTAGACCTTATCTCATCTCAAGCACACCAAGAGGCGTTGGATTCTGGAGAAAAACTTGGAATTCAACATGAGATAGCGGTGATTGCCGGTACAAAAAAAGAATCTGAAATAAAATCGGTTGCAGATTTAGAAGGTAAAAATTTAATCTATCATTTATCTTCGTCATATAAAGAATTGGAAAAAATACCGCACTCAATTACTCGTGTTAATAATTACAAACAGTCTGTAAAAACTCTTTATAGGAACAAAGACGTTGATGCCGCAGTTTTTTCTGAGCCTGCATATTATTATTGGCTAAACGAGCTAGGTTTAACCAGAGAAGACTTTGGGAATGTGGTTGTTATTTCACCGGAGAAAAAACAATGGGTCTTTGTGAGACGTGATTTGCCAGATAAATTAAAGAATGAGGTAAAGCTCGTTGTAGCAGAAATATACAAAGAAAATGTATATAAAGAGCTGTTGTTTACGTACGGAAAAACGCTTCTAGAGACAGACTGAAAAGTTTATGTAAAATAGGAAATTAAAAATAAGTAACAGTGCTTAATGAACTATAGCCTAGCTATTTCGCTAGGCTTTGTTTGTAAGTAATTATAAACTCAAATTAAGCCCGTACCAGATAACTGCTCAATCTCAGCATCAATAAACGCTAATAGTTCTTGCGTATGCTGCTTAGATTCGCTCTCAATTGTCTCTGTAAATTCTTTCTCAAGCTGCATTATGATGCTCTCTGAATTTAGCTCTTCATTTATAAGAGTAGATACATCTTTGTTCTGCAAAATTGGGTTGGTTGATTCACATTGCGTAGAATTAAAGTTAGACAAATCGAAATCTCCATTAGAATTTTGTAAGATAAATGACTAGGTTGCATATAGGCTAGTAGAAAATATCGAATAAGCAAAAAATTAATTAACAATTTTTTATACCCACAATGTATTTATGCTTAATTATCATAAATTGGCTAGCCTTGGTACATCGCTTTTTTATTCTTTGAACACTGCTATCTGTTTATTTATAATGAGATACGTTAAAAAACGCGCACTATGCCGAGTCTTTTTGTACTTGAGACTAGCCATTGAGAGAAAAGCGACATAAGGAAGATTGTTTTAAAAAGGGTGTGTCGTTAGATTTTGGGATCGAAAGCAGCATAAGCGGCTTCTTTCTCATCAAGTATTCTGCCATAAATTTCAAATAGCTCATCTGGAGAAATGTCTGTCTTAGTTGCTCGGTAGTGTTTAATTAGTTCGTCTACAGCTTCTTTTTTTGTGTCGTTATTAGAGACAGGTTTGTTCTTAGAGTCATTCATAATTAATAGGCTAAGGAAGTATACGTGGTTAATATATAAGAAAATTTCTTATAAAGAGTAACCTTCTTTAGCCAAAATTCATAGTGCCACTACACTGGGCTTTGTTACATTAAAAATTCGAGATTAAGCTAATACCTAAAATATGAAAACACTTCACTAAAGCTGAAGTAGCGTAGTTGGATTTTGGGATTAGAAAATCCTAAAGGAGTATAAAATCATCGGCGTTTAAAAAACTATATGCAAACAAACAGCAATGTTGACTGATTTAAAACGTGAAACAATGCTGATAACCTAATCAGTTATAGGTGGCGTCATGTTAAAAGTAACTCCCTCTCGCGCTCAATTCGACATGGCTGACTTTGAGTCTCCATTAGCCGGAAACCAACAAATAGGCCTCAATTTCTCATGCCTAAATTACCTTAATTAACTTCGCGAGCAGGTTTCTTTGAAGTCAACTCTTTTGAAAAGCAAAAGAGAGTGTTCTTGCCCAAGGACTTTGCGTGATACATAGCTTTGTCAACATTGCAAAGAAGTTCTGATGTAGTGCTTGCATGATCTGGATATGAAGCAATACCAATGCTGACTGATGCCTTCAGCAAGTGATTTTCAATGCTTAAAGGGGTTTTAAATTGGTTTAGTATTTTTTTTGCTACCTTCACTGCGCTCTCTATCTTATTGAGACCTTGAAGCAAAACTATAAACTCATCTCCGCCCATACGACCAACAGTATCTTCATCGCGAACGGATGATTTTAGATGTGACGCAACTTCAATTAATGCTTTATCACCTATAAAATGACCAAAAGTATCATTTATTTTTTTAAAATCGTCTAAATCAACAAAAAAAACAAAGGTATTTTTTCCTGATCTTGTTGAGGATTTAATCAAACTATTGAGTCTATCGAGCGCTAAATATCTATTAGGCAGGCCTGTTAAAAAATCATAGTGCGCATGATAAAAATTTTCTCTCTCAACGCGTTTTTGTTCAGTGACTTCTCTTATAATGACGACTGATTGAGTAGATTCAGGAAGTAGGCTCAATCTAGCGTCGAATGTTGTTCTCCCTTTATTAATATCTAAGTCATACACAAAATTGACCATACCACCGTTGCTTTTAAGTGAAGTAGTGGCTTCTTTAAACTGCGTAGCTACATCGAGCGGTAATAGGCTATACATATTAGATCCAATAACCTGACCTTTAGGTATGTACAGATCTTCTTCGTTACCTGCGTAGAAACTTAGTATTTTACCTTTTTCGTCCATTTGAAATAATAAATCTGGAATTGCTTGGAAAACAGTTTCAAGTATTTTTTGCTTCTTCTTCAGTTCATGTTCAACAAACTTTAATTTATCCAAGTTGATGTCTACACAAAACATTTGTTTACTACCATCTTGTTTTTCAAGTATTACGTGACTGGAGTACACATGTACGTTTGAGCCATCTTTTTTCTTTAGTAATAGTTCAGATGCAGGAATAGGCTCTCCATTTAAAATCCAGTTACTATGTGCAGAAATGACAATGTCACGCATTTCAATTGGTATTATTAAGTCCTCGAGCTTTTTTCCTAATGCTTCCTCTTGGGTATACCCATAAATATCTTCACTTCCTTTATTCCAGTAAATAACCATCCTATTTTCATCATAGCCCTGCACGGACAAAGCATCAATTTGATCAAAAATATGTGCAAATGGATTCTTTTCTTCACACAGCATTTTGGCTCCTTGTTAAAAAAAATGGAATTTAGAACGTTTAGATAAGAGAGTACGTATACTATAAAGATAGTTGAAAATTTAATAATGTAAATCAAAGTAGTAGGATTTAATCAGCATCCAATTAATGGTTTGTTTAAATTTTTTTAATTCAGGGTGTTGAGTTTTCTTTGCGCCTTAGAGATGGAGTTTTTTCAGACGATCCGCCGATTGTTTCAAGAGAAGTTAAGTAAACAATGGAGAGATCATCGTTGCAATTGTGAATGGGGATTTTGTTTGCAAGAAAATAAATACTAGCAGGCAGAGGTTGAATTCTTCAAATAAGGAGTACTCCACTTACCCGCTAAGGGAAGGTAAAGATTTTCAAGTTGAAAGAGTTGTGATTGGCTCTGTGAGGATGAATGTATCGCTAAGAGGAGTAAACGAAATATAAGCAGTGTTAGTAGCTGAAGATTTTGATCATGATGTGTGTGTTATTTGACATAAAATTGTTAGGATTCTTCTAAATCCCTACGCCTTTCCCTCGTTGACATCAGCAAACAGAATTGAAGTCGATAGTACGACACTATATAGGCTGCTATTTTTAAGCGCATCTGTAACTTTTATCATGGACATATTTACTCTTAAGTATATTTAATGTGAGCATTATATTTTGAAGATATTATAATAGTTTCGTCGGGATCTCCTGAAGTGTCCGAATCGTTCATTTTTCTTTTGGAAAACCATATTGCAACTTATTGATTTGTAAAGGCTGAAATATTGGTTTTTATTGGTATAAATCTACCTTTTTTGTGGGTGTAGCTCTATGAAAAATAAAGATAAAATAAGTGTGCTTTTTGTCTGCTTAGGCAATATTTGCCGTTCACCGACAGCAGAGGCTGTTTTCAGAAAAAAAGTGGTTGATGCAAAACTGCATGATCGCTTTTTTATAGATTCAGCAGGTACTGCAGGCTATCATATTGGAGCAGCGCCTGATGCAAGAGCTATCGATAAGGGAAATCTGAGAGGGTATGACTTAACGTCGATAAGAGCGCGAAAAGTGAGCATGGATGACTATTTGGAGTTTAATTATATCATCGCAATGGATAAGCAAAATCTCGCATATTTGAACGCTCATAAAGCTGATACAAACTTTTCTAGAATCCAACTAATGTTGCAGTCATCAGAGCAGACGACAGAAAATCTGGATGTCCCCGACCCATATTATGGCGGTGAGCAAGGTTTTGATGAGGTGTTGGATATACTAGAAATTGCCGCTCAAAATTTACTTAACAACATACAATTAAATGATCTAACCCATTAAGTGTTGAATCACCGCCTTCTAAACGGTGATCTTTATAGAAAAAGTAACCCGATAAAACCGCTTCATTCAGTGAAGTCTCGCCAAGCGAGGGGGCTAGCCCCAAGGATTTTGATTAACTAGGAAATTTCGTTGTTCTCAATTGAAACTAATAAAAGCCTTACCGCTTTAAATTCTCTAGGTTTTAAAGCCACTGCGCAGTCATACACAAATATATCTTCTGAAGATGATCTTTTACAAGCATTTGAATATATTCAAGTTCATGCAGTGAATTACCAAATCCTCTCTGGTGGTAGTAACTTACTAATGGCTGAATATGTCCCTGGCTTGACGCTACATATGCAATCAAAAGGTGTAGAGATTCTTGAACAGGACGAGCAGCATATATCACTTAAAATAGCGGCGGGAGAAAACTGGCACGAGTTAGTCCGTTTAACGGTTGAACATCAGTGGCAGGGCATTGAAACTATGGCGCTAATTCCCGGTTTTGTTGGCGCATCTCCGGTGCAAAATATAGGGGCATACGGTAGCGAAGTAAAAGATGTTTTAATAGAAGTACGCGCGTTTGATACCCAAACTGCTGATTTTGTCACACTGAGTAATGAACAGTGCGAATTTAGCTATAGAGACAGTGTGTTTAAACGCAACCCCGGCCGATTTATCATCACTTCTGTCGTGCTTGAACTCCAAAAGAGCTATACAGAAAAAACCAATTATACTGCTCTAAATGACTATTTTGTAAAAAATGGTATTAACGATAAAAGCCTAAAAAATGTATTTAATGCGATTTGCGCCATTAGACAAATGAAATTGCCAGATCCTGAAGTCATTGCTAATGCCGGTAGTTTCTTTAAGAATCCTTGTATTTCACAGAGCCAATTCGATACATTAAAAACCCAATACCCTAATATTGTTGGGTATAAAGTAGCGTCGGCAGATGAAGTGAAACTCGCTGCTGGGTGGCTGATTGATGACTGTGGTTGGCGTGGCTTTCAAGCGGATGGCATTGGTGTCTATGAGAAGCAAGCACTGGTCCTTATACATACAGGAGGCAGCACGTTGAATCAGTTGTTAGCACTTGCCGAACAGATTAAAAAATCTGTACATGAAAAGTTTTCAGTCCATCTGGAAATTGAACCCCAGCACTTTCCCCTTTGATTTTCTAAAAACTCATTATTTTATCATTATGCCAAAAAGCGCATTGTGAAATTGACTAAAGATAATGAGCCTGCGCATTTTACTGTTAATAGTGTCTCTATATTAATACTCAAATACAGTATTATTAGCTGCTGTTATGTTTAAGGTTTATCTATAACAACTGTTTGAAAGTTTGTATTAAATTAGAATGCATAAATCTAACTTTAATAAGCGAATTTCTAATTTACATCTAAACTTATATTGGTTAAATCAATAAGTAACGGATGGTATCGTTTTGAATAATATAAACCGTGATCAAGTAACCAGCAAAGCAATTAAAGGCGGTAATATCTTGATTGTTGATGATATGCCAGAGAACCTTTTTGCACTAAAAGAGTTGCTCTCAGAACAGTGCGATCAAATTACATGTGCCAGTTCTGGTAATGAAGCACTCTCATTGTTGTTGAAAGAAAATCAATATTCTTTGATTTTACTCGATGTGCAAATGCCCGGTTTAGACGGATTTGAAACGCTAAGTTTGATGAAAAAGCACCCAAAAACGTGCGATATTCCAGTGATTTTTATTACAGCAATTCACAACGACGAAAAATACTTACACGTAGGATATGAAACAGGGGCCGTAGATTATATATGTAAGCCCATAGATCCTGTTTTAATTCGTTCTAAAATTGCTGTTTTTTTAGAGATGCAAAATAACAAAGAGGCATTAGAAGACAAGCTTGATCTCTCTATATCGGAGCATCAATCTAATAGCAAAATACTGGAAAACTCAACCGAAGGAATTGTAAGCGTTGATGAATACGGATTCATAATTTACACCAATAAAGCCTGCGAGCAGATGTTGGGTTACTCTGAAGGAGAGTTACTTAAAACACATATATTTTGTTTACTGTCGCCACATCTAAATTATGTTGGTAATTGGCAATTTAGCAGCTACTCAAAGGCAATTGAAAATTTATCTAAGTTTAAAGAAAATAGTATTCATATTTATAAAAAAGGTGATGGCAATTTAAGAGTAGACGCCTCATTCAGTGGCTATGATGATATGGGATCAAATTGCGGTATTTTTGTTTTCCAAGATATCACTGAGCGTAAAAAGGATGAGGATGCCTTACTGCATCTAGCGACTCATGATTGCCTGACGCAGCTACCCAATAGATTACTGTTTACAGAAACACTAAACAACACTATCAGTAGGGTAAACAGGTATGAATATAGTTTATATGTCATGTTTATTGATTTGGACCATTTCAAACATGTCAATGATGAACTAGGGCATACAGCAGGTGATAGTTTACTTAAAGATGTGGCACAGCGCTTATTAGCAACGGGCAGAGGTGTCGACGTTTTTGCGCGCTTAGGAGGAGATGAGTTTGCGGTCATTTTTGAAGATGACAATCACAGCTTTGATGCGCACATGGTGGCAAAAAAACTACTTAAGGCATTAAAAAAGCCATTTTTTTATAACAATCAAGAAATGCATATATCGGCGAGTATTGGTGTTGTTAAGTACCCAGATTACGCAGGCTGTGCCGAGGATTTACTAAATGCTGCTGACACTGCAATGTATCGGGCGAAACAATCGGGGAGAAATAAAGTAGAGTTTTTTGATGTTTTATCAGCCCAAGAAGTTATTAACCGCTCTGATTTACAATTTGATTTAAAACAAGCATTACATAATCAAGAAATAAAATGTTTTTTCCAGCCTGTTTACAATGGTGTTGGTAAGCTTGAATCCCTAGAAGTTTTAGCACGCTGGGAGCATCCCACACTGGGGATATTACAACCGTCTCAATTTATTGAGCTGGCTGAAGATTTAGGCGTCCTCGCTAATTTAAGCTTTCAAATTTTTGTCAGCGCATTCGAAGCGGTACAGTGCTGGGAAGCGCAAGGTAAAGATTTAGCGGGCGTAAAGTTAAGTTTTAATCTATCACAAAAACAGTTGTTTAGAAAAACTATAGTGGATGATCTGATTCGCCTCAGAGATGACTATCAGGTCGACCTAAATAGACTCATTGTTGAAATTCATGAATCAAAGCTCATTGATGATACACAAAACTTGCTAAGTACCGTCAATGAATTAAAGACATTAGGTGTTTCGATAACGATTGATGGTTACGGCAATTCTCTTAGTTCTTTAAGGTTGATTGCTAATCTACAAGTTGATTCATTAAAGCTTGATAGGTCATTAGTGACAAGTAACGAGGAAGTGGATAAAAAAATAATAGCAAGCGTCTTGTTATTCTCCAACAACATGTCGATTGACGTGATTGCTGTAGGCGTAGAATCTAAAGAGGTTTTTCACAATCTACGCAACTTAGACATTAATCTCTTCCAGGGTTATTACTTTTGTAAAGCACTAGATGGTGTAGACATAGAAACACATCTTGGAATAATTGATGTTTTATAGCTTGGCTTTCATTCAAGTATCTTTGGCCAGGCAGTCACTAGCTTCGGGTTCACTTTGTGAAGTTAGGTCTTTACTGAGATCAATCACGCTAATAAATACCTCAATTTACAGTATTTTCTTATTATCGTTGGCTATGTATTGCGCCGCTCTTCAGCCGTCGATGAATTAAACTCTTGATGATCTAGGCCGTGCCTAATTGATCTCTATTAAACTTATAGGTGAAACTTGAATTTTATCGCCAGTCTCAATTCAAGATTGATAGTCATCAATGTGCTAGCAGCAACTTTGCTATTTATTATCTCAATAGTATTTCTATATAAGATAAATACGCTGGAAAACTTATCACTCAACAAGTTAGAAATAGTGAATGATCGGCAGAATTTACTAGAACATATCAGATATAAGAGCTCTGAGCTGAATAATGAGCTGAGTCGGTATTTGTTAGAGCGCAACGCTAGCAATGTAAATAGGATGAGGGTGAAGGCACAAGCGCTTATCGTCAATATAGAAAATGCGAAAGTTATCGGTGGTATTGACCTGTTAAAGCTAGATAACCTAGCTTCAGGGTTCACACAGTTTGTTAAAAGCACTGAGCGATTGAGTGTTCTAATATCTGAGATTAATAAAATAAAATCAGAGGTTATTGCCAGGGATGTTAATAAAATAGATGCACTGCTAGAACCGTTGAAAGTGAAAGCCTTTTATCAAGAAAAACAAAATACAGTCAATAGCTTATATCAGTTAAATGATCTTTATTATGCATTGAAACATCGGATTTATTCTCATCGTAGCTCTCCAGAACTTAAAGAAGAGCCAATCACTGTATTAGTGAAAACACTGCAAGATAAAGCGGAGAGAATTAAATTAATTCAGCTTAATCGATCAGATCAAGAACAGTTTAATACAGTACTATTAAATATTGGATATCTTGCTGATGCAGTAATAACTTTGGATAGAAGGATCGATGAGAGCAAGGCTGTTGAACACTTATTATTCAATGAACACCTTTCGCCATTAGCTGAAATGATAGCTAAATTACTGATCAGTCTGAATAAAAATATTGAGCAGTACAATGTTATTACTGAAGCAGCGTTAGTCAGCTCTAGAGTCACAATTTGGACATTGGGTAGCTTGTTCATTTTGCTAAGTTTACTCTCTGGATGGTTTTTGCGTAGGAAATTGCAACAGGCAATCGACGATATTGGCAATACCATTGAAAAAATTGCCGTGGGGAGTTTTAAAGAAATACAAGCGGATGCAAAAAAAGGGGAAGTTATCGGGCTCTCCGAATTAGATGAATTTAAACGCATAGCACTAAGCGTAAAATCGATCGCTGACTATCAACAAAGAATGATTTTTGATATTGATATGGCTTGTCAGGAATTATCGATAGGTATGTTTGATAAACATGATCGTTTTAACTACCAAGGTGATTACCAGCAAATAGAGCATAGTTTGAACTCAAATAACGAGCATGCAAAAAATTTAGTGGCCCAGATTTTATCGGCCTGCTATAGGATAATAAAAGGTGAGTTACCAACCGATATGCACCCAGCAGTGTTTTCTGGTGAATATAAAGACATTATTATAGTGTTGAATACAATGTCGAATAGCTTACAAGCCCAGTTAGATGATTTATTGAAAGTCACCAGAGGGATGGAGCATGGGTTGCGCAATCACACTCAGTTCGTCTATCCAAGTAATT
>Ga0105356_10006405_pt1 | contig 10985 bp, 10 predicted proteins | sample GOMGulsemesocosm_3_FD_83502 | JGI IMG/M metagenome (GOLD analysis project Ga0105356, IMG submission 83502) | Methane-oxidizing microbial communities from mesocosms in the Gulf of Mexico - GOM9D Gulf of Mexico | ecosystem: Environmental > Aquatic > Marine > Cold seeps | place: Gulf of Mexico...
AATACTTTATCAAATGATGTATCTGATGAAGAGGGTCTTGTAGAGAGTCTTGAAGTAGATATTCAAAGTGCAGATGATATAAAACAAGCTGATGATGCACTGGCTTCATATTTAGAATCTGAGCTAGATGATTCAAACAACTTAGAAAACGATTCATCTCATGATGCTCTTGAAGTTGATATTCAAAGTGCAGATGATTTAAAACAAGCTGATGATGCGCTAGCTTCATATTTAGAGTCTGAGCTTGATGATTCAAACAACTTAGAAAACGATTCATCTCATGATGCTCTTGAAGTCGATGTTCAAAGTGCAGATGATTTAAAGCAAGCCGATGATACGTTAGCCTCCTATTTAGAGTCTGAGCTTGATGATTCAAGCAACTTAGAAAATGATTCATCTCATGATGTTCTTGAAGTGGATATTCAAAGTGCAGATGATTTTAAACAGGCAGATGATGCGCTGGCTTCATATTTAGAGTCTGAGTTACAAAGTTCAAATGGCTTGTCTGATGGTATGGTGCAAGAAATTGATATTCAATCAGCGGATGATATCAAACAAGAAGAGAAGTCACATAAGGTAAGTGAAAGCAGTGATTTATTTTCAAATCTATCACTCGACCCTACTTGGGCTGCCGATTCGACAGAAGCGCCTAAAAACCCCACATTAGGAAATACCGATAAATCTTTAAAAGTCGAAAATAAATCAGATGCGAGCAGTTTGTCTAATATCACATTAGATGAAAGCTGGGATGAAAAACCTAAAGAGTAAGATAAGGGGCTAATATCAGGAATGATTTAAAAATAACCCCGAATGGAAAAAATAGATTAATGGTCAATATAAAGTTGGCCATTTTTTTTAAGGTGATAAGATGCCAAATCCTGTGCCAAAAATAATTTGCCATCATAATTCTCTTCAGCTTCTTGACGGATCAACTCAATAGAATGCGCTCCAAAATCTGAGTATCTCGCACTAAAATGGGTTAAAACTAAGTTTGGTAAATTAATATTATTCGCCATGTCTGCCACTTCTTTTGCGCTTGAATGCATAGGCGAGGGGCCAACTTTATCTGAGACTGCTTGTGTATAGGTTGCTTCATGGATCAATACATCAATATTATGTGCAGCTTGGCTTAATAACTCAGGTTTGCAGTTATCTCCTGCAACGATTACTTTTCTCACCCTATGATCTGCAATCCAATAATCTTTACCTATTAATTTACGACCATTATCGAGTGTAACTGTATCGCCGTTGCATAACTTGCCCCATATTGGCCCTTTTGGAATATTGTCTTGTTCTAGTTTTTCTATATTGAGCTTATGGGCTAAATTAGATTCGCTAAAACGCCAAGCATGACAAGGCACGCGATGTAATAATTCAAATGCTTCAACTTCAAAACCCGCAACTTCAATTGGTTCTTTAAGGGTTTGGGTTGCAATAAATTCTATAGGGTAAGGAATATAACAATCTGTCGTTTTGAGAACGACATCAATAAACTCTTTAATGCTTGGCGGTGCAATTACTTTTATAGCGTTTAGTCGTCCTGCCATACCCGCACTGGCTAATATACCCGGCAAACCATAACAATGATCGCCATGAACATGAGTAATAAAAATAGCCTCTAATGAGGCTAACGAATAGGGCGTATGTAATAGTTGATGTTGCGTGCCTTCACCACAATCAACTAAGCACCACCCTTTTTCTCGCTCTAGGCCAATTGCCAAACCTGTTACATTGCGTTTTTTAGTCGGCACGCCGGCAGAAGTACCTAAAAATGTAAATTTCATTAGTAACCTGAATTAATAAGCTTAATGCATAATTAAGCCGTTTCTTTTTCAAAACAAATTTTTAAGAACTCAATTGCCTGCTCTTCTATCTGTGATAATACACCATCGGCTAAAGAAACACCTTCAGCGAGTTTAATTGCTTCTGATTGCAGTGGTTTATCATGAATATTGTGGCTTCTTTGTAGAATGAAATCGTTAACTTGGTTATGTTTTATTGCATATTTACATTTTTCACTCACATCATGTAAATAAGTATCTGTGCACATTTGAGATGTCCAAGTCAGGGTTTTTAACCATTTTTTAGTATAAGCAAGTTCAGCATCATCAATAACACCATCTATCTCAATAAAGAGTACAACTAAATCAACTAATGCTTCTCTTTGTAGTTGCTCAACACATACGCCCATATCTAGGTAGTTGAGTAGGTTTTCAAATTTCATTATTATTCCTTTTATATTCGAAAATGATAATATTTAATTATTACCTTTATAAATTAATTTAGTTTTCTAGTTAAATCAAATAGAACTCCAACAATTCATACCAACTTGCTTAAATCTCTTTAAGTGCATATTCTTTTTAGACTTATTAATGTTTTTTCTCTTTTAAATGCTTATTTGGTGTAATTTATGGTACAAAATATAGTCAAAGAATCAGTTTATACTAAAACAATAAAAACGATAATTGCATCTATTTTTTCAAATACATCAGTAAAAGACTCTATATATGAAGTTGCGGCTACTTACTTTGAGTATGCACAACAAAATGAAGCAGAAAAACAGAGCCTTGAAGCGCAAATAACGCAAGCAAAACAAAAATTGGCTAAAAATGTAAAATCAGACAAATTAAAACTGGCTTTAAAAAAACTAGAAAATAAATTAAAAGATTTTGATATTAAACAAAGAGAGCAAAGGACAGCAAGACTATTACCCATTAAAAATGTATGTGCAGATATTTTGTCTTTATGCAAAGGCAAAGATAGTAATGAAAGGCATAATAAGTTTGCGCGTCTTTTGGGCACAATCCAATTAATGGCCCCTTCAGCAATAAAAGCAACCAATAATCAAAACAAAAGAAGTAAACATTTGTACCGCGCTATTTTGAGTTTGTTATTGTTTGAGCAGCTCATGAAAGATCAACTTATCACAAATACTTATATTCAAGATGTACAAAACAAAGCATTAGATGAAGCTGATGAAGAGGTATATCAAAATGAAGTTCAAATTCCGATATTAATGACGGCGTTATTACTTGATGTCGGCAACCATCATCCTGATGCGATAAAGATTATAAAAGGAGAGGATGGCAAGTTAGATGAATTTAGAACACTTAATAATGAAGAACGCCTGATTTTACTAAAAATAAACTATAAACAAACGATTAATTATTTAGAAAATGGCATTGGGGTTGCGACTTATATTGGCAATAACAAGGCAGAAAGAACCCTTTTTAATGAGCATGAAAACAATAAACTGTCGTTTATTTTGGCGTTATTAAAGCGCTCTGTAGATCCTAAAAAAGGCATTGGTAATGTCATTAAAATTCCCCAAATATATGTATCTGTTGTTTTAAGCACTCGGAAAAACTTTGATTATAAATCTATACCTAGAGTGTTTATGTTATTAAATAAAGGTGCTGAAACAGGTAGTCATAGCCAAGTTGTTGTAAACAGTCTTTTAAAAATACTTGGCGTTTTTCCTCCTGGTTTTGGCATTGCTTATATTCCACAAAATATGGATGGCGCGGATCTTGATAGGTTCGAGTATGCAATTGTTAATGGTATATATCCTGAAAATCCCCATGCGCCTATTTTGCGAATCGCCACAAAAAATTTAACCTTTACCTCATCTGGACATGACTTGGTACTCAAACCAGAAAATAACTTATTTTATGCCAGTTGTCGTAAAAAGCTAGAGAAAGTCAGTAGTGAAAGGCTTGATGAAATCCTAAAAAAACTGTGGTCAAACTTTGAAAATAGAACAAACGAGGCTGAATTTATTCCCCGCTGCTGGGAACCACATGAGTATTTTTCTTATATTAAAAATCAAAATTTATGGAATAAAAACCGCTAAATGATACATTTTTTTTGATAGCGTTATAAATAAAAGTTATTCTGTTGAGTGTTTTATTCTTGAGAACATTTTTTAGTGAAAAGTCATAATTCATCTAGCTTAATTAAACCAGAGAGTGAAAAAACAATTCAATTTAAAATAGCAAGTATCAATCTTTTCAATTACTTGAGCCCTCCAAACGCTTATTATGATTTTGAGAATATTTATAGCCAAGAACAATGGCAAAAAAAGCAACTTTGGTTCAGTGACCTCTTAAATGAACAGCAACCTGATATTGTTGGTTTTCAAGAAGTATTCAGTACCCATGCTTTAAAGGTTTTATGTGACAATTTAGGTTATAAATATTTTGCTGTTATTGATGAGCCAAATATTGAAAATGACTTTATTTATTCAAGTCCCGTTGTTGCGATTGCCTCTAAATTTCCAATTGTTGATATTCAAGGCGTGACTGCCTCTAATGAGTTAGCTGTGATTATGGGGTTGCAAGACTTTAACTTTAGTCGAAAAGTGCTTAGAGCAACGATTGAACTACCTACAATAGGTTTATGTGATTGTTATGTGGTGCATTTAAAATCTAAACGTGCAGATTTACCATGCGAACAAGGCAACTTAGAAGGTTTCTCTACTAGTGCCTCATTACTTGCTAAGCAAGCATTAGGTCGTTGGCAATCAGATATGCAAAGGGGCAGTGAAGTGTCTTTGCTATTTCATGCCATGCTGAAAAGACGAGAAAATACTAATAATGCAATGATGCTTATGGGTGATTTTAACGATACTTTAGACTCTGCAATCTTAAATGCTTTTAATGTACAGCGCAGTGATATTCATAATGCAGATATTAAAATGACAGATTTGTCTCGTTTACCAGATTATGCAATTGATAAATCATTTAGCTATTACCAAATGTGTGACGCGTATGCGTTATATATTAAATCACAAGGTGAAGCCGCTAGCAGCCAAGCAAGACCTGCCTCTCATTATTTTGGTACTCAAGGATCAGTACTTGATTATATTTTATTGTCTAATGAATTTAATACAGATAATAATGCAAGTTTGGCGGAAGTTTCAGCTTACATGACATATGATCGGCATTTAATAAACCCTGAATATGATATTGATAGTCACAGTACAGATCACGCCCCTGTGATTGCAAGTATAAAAATCAGAGATTAAAATTTTGTTGGAGCAAAGTCATGTTTAAAGTAATAACGAGCTTTTTAATTTTTATATTAATAGGATGCTCAGACGCACCCTTAAAACCGCTTTCATCTGACAGTAAAATATTAGCCTTTGGTGATAGTTTAACGTCAGGTAAAGGCGTGGCTAAACAATATAATTACCCAAGTGTATTAGCTAACTTGAGCGGATTAACGGTTATTAATGGGGGTATTTCAGGAGAAACCACTGCACAGGGCTTACAAAGATTTGAAGCTACCCTAACAGAATATCAGCCTGACGTAGTCATATTACTAGAAGGGGGCAATGATTTTTTACGTAATAAACCTCGCTCTCAAACCCAATCAAATTTAGCTAAAATGATTGAAATAGCACAAAGCTACAATACGCAGTTGATATTATTAGCGGTACCAACTAAAAGCTTATTTTTAAGTCCAGCAGATTTTTATCAAGACTTAGCTACAAAATATGAGGTTGTTTTAGTCGAAGATATCGTTAGCGATTTATTAAAAAACAATGAATATAAATCAGATCAAATTCACTTTAATCAATTAGGTTATCAAAAATTAGCCCAGCACCTTCATCAAGTATTAATTGATGAAGGTGCGCTATAAATCATGAGCTCAAATCTGATTTTAAAATAGAGAAAATATTAAGGTCATGATATTGGCCTTTCCAAAAACCATGCTGTCTTAATAAGCCTTCTTTTTGAAATCCAAGTTTAGTTAATACTTTTTCAGAAGCCAGATTACCTTGCATTGTATAAGCTTGAATTCGGTTTATCTTTTTATTCGTATACGTTTTGAGTAAATCAGCTTTTAGTAAAAAATCTATAACCTGTTGCAAAGCTTCTGTTGCAATGCCTTTACCCCAAGTTGATTTTTTAAATTCATAACCTAACGTAGCACTATGATTTTCATCACTATATTTTATGCCTATGCTACCAATAAATTCATAAGTGTATTTATCCCTCACTGCCCAGCGTAAATGCGTGCCATTTTGATATTTTTGTAAATCATTAATTATCAGTTCAGTTGCTTGGTTTAGACTTGTAAACTGCTCAAAATCATAGAATTTCACAACGTCTTCATCTGACAATATTTCAAATATTACTTTGCTATCAGCAGGTTTAGTATCATCAAGAATTAACCTTTTAGAACTAAGTTTTGGCAATGGTTTATTCATAACGATTTAATGTCAATCCATCACGCTCATATGTTTCAACATGTTTTAAACCCACCTTAAGTAATATTTTATTAGAAGCGATATTTTCAACAACTGCCTCAGCCATAATATTATCAAGCTTTAAAACAGCTTTTGCGTATTCCATCGTCGCTTTAACTGCTTCAAAGCCTAAACCTTTGCCCCAATACTCAGGCAACATGCGATAACCTACATCTGGTCGTTGCTCTTCAGGTAGGTATTTTATGCCACAAAAACCAATTACTTTATCTGTTTTTTTACACAATAATGCATAACGTGCATAGCCATATTTTTTGTATTCTGCTTGCCAGACGTTAGTGATGACATCAATTGCATCTTGCTTGGTTTTTATCATGCCTAAGTCGCCGGTATATTTGGTCACGTCTTCATTAATTGAAAACGCATATACGGCATCTAAGTCATCTAACGTGAACTGCCTCATTTTTAAACGGGGTGTTTCTATTAATATTGTCATTGTTTTAATCCCTATGCTTATCCTTATTGGAACAGGTATGAGTATAAAGTGAATTAAAAAGCAAAACAGATACAGATTTAGGAAATAAAATGCAATACAGATGGCTTTTAAGGCTAGGCTTTAAGGTTAGGTTCTAAGGTCAGTTTTCAAAAGATGCCTTCAAGGTGCTTTTGCACCTTGAAACTTAAGATATTTTTAGTGCAGTGCTTAAAGTATTGTCTAAAGTTGAGATAGAGTCTCGTGTAATTAATTCAGGTTTGAATAAATTATCTATCAGTAAGTTATCATTTTTATATACGTTTTTTAGTACCCAGGCAGCTGCCATTTTACCCATTTTATCGACAGGGTAGTTAACAGTGGAAAGCTTAGGATATAAGTGACGTGCAAAAATTGTATTATCAAACCCTATGATGGATATATCAGCAGGTAAATGTAGCTTATGCTCTCGCGCTATTGTCATAGCACCAGATGCAGTTTCATCATTTGCACAAACAACAGCTGTAAAAGCTATTTTTTTATCAAGTAATATCTGCATACCATTTGAACCACCGCTTTCTTTATAGTCACCTTCTACAAGTAAAGAGTGGTTAAAAGACAAATTGAATTCTTCAAGTGCTCTTTTATGGCCATTTAAACGATTTTTTGCATCTTCTTTCCAAAGGGGGTCTGAAATCACAGCTAAATCTGTATGGCCTTGCTCTAATAATGCTTTGGTTGCTAAATAGCCGCCTTGTTCATTGTTTAGGCTGATGCAACGATCTGCTATTTCTGCTATGTATCTATTAATGAGTACAATTGGAATAGAACCTTGACTGAGTTTTATTAAATATTCATCTGATACGGCTTCAACATGCAAGATCAAAGCATCACAGCTACGGCCAATTAAAAACTCAATGCTTTCTATTTCAGTCGCTTCTTCAGCATGGCCTGCTGCAATAATAACGTGTTTATGCGCCGCCCTTAACTCTGATTCAATACCACTGAGCATAGCGCCATAGAAGTAACCACTTAATTCAGATACTAAAATACCGACACTGTTTGAGCAGTTAGATGCCAAAGACTGTGCAATAGAATTAGGGCGGTAATCTAGCTGTTTCATAGCAGCTAAGACTTTCTCTTTGGTTTTATCACTCACTCGCGCATTATTGTTCATCACACGTGAGACTGTTGCTAAAGAGACTCCTGCTAATTCAGATACTTCATAAATTGTTGCCATTTCATTCCTTAAACAAAAAGTAACCCTGTTACCAAGGTTACTTTATCATAAAAACTAATTTGTTACGGCATTAAGCTCTTGGTGTATTTGCTCAACTTTTTTATTATCTAAAATATACCAACGCATAATTGCCGCTGCAATTAAAGAGCCTAGGGCAGGGTATAAAGTAAATGATAATAAAATGCCTTGGGTTGTTTGGGCTGTTTGTGCAACATCTGCTTGATAGCCATAATAAGCCAATGCCCAGCCAGCAAGTGCGCCGCCAAATGCAACACCTAACTTAATAAAAAAAATAATGGTTGAATAAACCATGCCAGTAATGCGAACACCTGTTTTCCAGTGACCATAATCAATCGCATCAGCCATTTTAGCCCAAAGTAATGGGGTCGCCATATCTAAAAAGAACTTCCAAAAAAAGAAAGAAACACAGGCTAATATGACTTGGTCGCTACCAATAAAAAAGCTTGATATACAAATAATAGCAGCAATAATTTGCAGGCTAATATATGACTTTATTTTACAAAAGCGTTTAGCGAGTGGTTGTGCAACTGCGCAACCTAATAAGCTACCAACCATGCCAATGGTCATAAAAGTGGTGATTAAATCTTCACGACCAAGAAAGTACTTAACGTAATAAACGGCTAAGGTAAACCGTAATACTTGGCCGGTTAATAAAAATACGCCAGCAAGACATAGTAGTCTGGCTTGATCATTAAGCCATAGCTGTTTCATTGACTCTTTAAATGAGACTTTTTGATTTACAGGAGCTGCTATTCTTTCTTTAGTACCCGCAAAACATAATAAAAATAAAACCACACCAAAAATGCTCATGATTATCATAGTCATTTGATAGCCTTTTGCTGAATCACCATTACCAAAATATTCAACTAATGGCATAGTACAGGCCGCAACTAATACACCACTTAACATGGCAAAAATAAAACGGTAGGTTTGAACAGAAACACGCTCTTTTGGATCAGCTGTTAATACGCCTCCTAATGAGCAATAAGGGATGTTAATGGCGGTGTAAACCATCATTAATAAAGTATAAGTCACAAAGGCATAGATTATTTTATTGCTGTCTGATAAATCTGGTGTGGTAAATGCGAGCACACTTAAAATACCAAATGGCACTGCTAACCATAAAAGGTAGGGGCGAAATTGTCCCCATTTTGTTTTAGTTCTATCAGCAAGTGCACCCATTAATGGATCTGTTATCGCATCAAAAATGCGTACAACCAGAAACATGGTACCTACAACAGCAGGGGATAAACCTACAACATCGGTATAAAAAATAAGGAGAAACATCATTACTGTTTGGAAAATGATATTACTTGCGGTATCGCCTAAGCCATAGGCTACTTTTTCTTTAATTGTAAGCATGATTACCTCAGCGATTAAGTTCTTTGGTTAATAAAATTTTGATAAGCAAAACCACTTGCCTTGATGGTACGTATTTGGCTTTGATAATCAACATAAACAATGCCAAAACGTTTGGTATAACCTTCAGCCCATTCAAAATTATCCATTAAACTCCATGCAAAATAACCTTGAATATTAACGCCTTGCTCTATGGCATCATTAACGGCATTTAAATGGCTCTGATAATACGCAATTCGGTCGATATCATTCACTTCATTATCAACTATGCTATCAGCCATCGCAGCACCATTTTCAGTGATATAAATGGGTGGTAAAGAGTAGGTTTCATTTAATGAAATTAATAAATTGCTAAAACCTTTAGGGTAAATTTCCCAACCGATATCTGTTATAGCGACATCTTTAGGCGGTACTTCTCTAAATAACTCTGATTTATCTGCTTCATAAACAGCACGGGTATAATAGTTTATGCCTAAAAAATCCAGTGGTGTTGAAATGATATCAAAATCACCTTCATGAATATCAGGGTGATTTGCTTGTGGTAATTCATTTAATAAATCAGGGTAAGCGCCATCCATAATTGGTTTTATATACCATTGATTAAAATAATCATCTGCTTTTTGTGCAGCAATGATATCGGCTGGTGAATCAGTTTTTGCATAAGCAGGTGTAAAGTTTAAAACAATGCCATTTTGCGTATTTGGACTGTTTTTAGCTAATACTTGCATTGCTAAACCATGAGCAAGCAATAAATGGTGTGCAGCTTTTTTACCAAACTCTTTACCTTTAATGCCGGGTGCATGTATGCCTGCTTCATAACCTAAATAAGCACTGCAGAATGGTTCATTTAGGGTTGCATACGAATCAACGCGATTGCCTAGGGCTTTAGTTATTAAATCAACATAGTGTTCAAAGGCATAAGCGGTATCTCTATTTAACCAACCGCCTTTATCTTCTAAATGCTGTGGTAAATCCCAGTGATATAAAGTGACAAAGGTTTTGATATTACGTGTTTTTAATTCATCTAATAAGTTTATGTAAAAATCGACACCGGCTTGGTTTAGAGAACCATCACGCTTTATAACACGAGGCCAAGAAATTGATAAACGATAAGCATCTACTCCTAAAGATTCAATCAGGTCAACATCTTGATGCCATTTATTGAAATGATCGCACGCAATATCCCCATTTGATTGATCAATTATTTTTCCATCTGTAGCGCAAAAGGTATCCCAAATACAAGGAAGGCGATCATCAATACCGCCTTCTATTTGAAACGAAGCAGTAGCAACACCAAACGTAAAGTCTTTAGAGTTCATTTTTGAATTATTCGGTAACGATATTTTCATATTAGGCCAAATTCTTATTTTTTGAGTTCCAGTTTAAATTCACTTTTACACACATAATGATTACGTCGTCAGATACTATAATTAATAATGAGAGCGCTTACATTTTTTGTAAAATATATTGCGCTTAATCTTATCTATGATATAAATGAAAGCGCTTACATAAAGGTTAGAGGTTTATTAAATAAAGGTCAATACTTTTAACATTATGTTTTTTTAATACGTTAATTCATCAATGAAACTGAGTTTTTAATAGAAAATAATTAAAAAAGGCTCACGTTTTAAGGTGTTATAAAAAAGTGAACGAGGGGAAAATTATGGTTAGTCCAGCTGGCG
>Ga0105356_10006407_pt1 | contig 10982 bp, 7 predicted proteins | sample GOMGulsemesocosm_3_FD_83502 | JGI IMG/M metagenome (GOLD analysis project Ga0105356, IMG submission 83502) | Methane-oxidizing microbial communities from mesocosms in the Gulf of Mexico - GOM9D Gulf of Mexico | ecosystem: Environmental > Aquatic > Marine > Cold seeps | place: Gulf of Mexico...
AATAAACACAGTGGCATTACTGGGGGCGGCACTTTCAATAATCCGATAGACTCCCTGCATCGGCATAGAACTGCCAATGAAATCTTCGAAGCCATTACGCCCATATTCATCTTTAAGGGTATCAAGTGTTTCGGTTAATGCTTGATGCTCAAGAGCATTACTTAACGTATGCTTTAAACGTTTGGCAGTAAAAGGTTTTTCGATAAAATCATAGGCCCCGAGATTCATCGACTCAACGGCAAGATCAACTGAACCATGGCCCGTTATAACGAGAGAGACAATAGGGAGTTGCTGTTCGTGGACATACTTTAAGACATCCATGCCGCTCATATCAGGCAGGTTCACATCTAATACAATGGCACTGGGCAGAGCTTGTTGCAATTTTGCTAATGCGTCCTGCCCTGTAGAAACAACATCCACTTGATATGAATCACCTTGTAGATATTCTTTATACATTTCCGCCATAGATGGACTGTCTTCAACCACCAGTATCCGTACATTTTTCACTCACCTACTCCCTCTCTATTACTCAACAGCGCCTTCAAACAAATAACCATCAGGTAAGATAACCATTAAGGTCATATCATCGCTTGCTGGCATTCCTGCTTTATTATCATAATAGTCCATAGCACGAGATAAGCAGGGATTAGGGTGAGAAATAGATTCAGAAAGTATGATTAAGAACTCAGCCTGCTCAGACTCAGACAGATTTTCAATTAAGCCATCGGTAAAGCACATGATTACAGCACCTTTAGGGCAGTCATAGGCTGTATATTCAGCTTTATCGGTAAACCCTAACAATTGTCCCGATATAGGAATGGCTTGCCAATTCCCATCAATTAAGACTTTCGGTGGTGGATGCCCAGCACAAGCGATACTGATAGTGCCTGTGTGAGAGCAAAAAATGGATAGTGCCGTCAATAACGAACTTTCCAACAGATCATCACTGCGTAAACCTTCTGATAACGCATAGAGGAGCTGCTGAGGCTCAGAGCAATCAGTCAAACCATGGCATACGCCTTGTAGGAAACCTTGGTACGCATGGACAAAAAACTTGGCTTGCTGATCATGCCCCATCACATCAGCAAGTAATAGTAAGTTGCCACTTGATTGCTCTTTTTGAAAAACAAAATCCCCTCCTCCTGATGCTGCTGCACGCGATGCTAATAAGATTTGATACCCCTTCGGTTGTTGCTTAATTCGCGGTACTAATTGATTGACGATAGAAGGAGATAATTGCTTACCGATGCTTTCTTGCAAGGAGGCATGTCGAATTAAAACTCGCTCCACTGACCGTATTAATGCTTGCTTTGAAATCGGTTTAGATAACACATCATCAATTGCTAAACGATGTAGCTGCTCGGTATTCTCACCCGTCAAAAAAATAAAAGGGATATTTCCCAGTTGCCCTTGAACTGTTTTTCGTAGCTGTAAACCATCGATATCTGGCATATTCAAATCGGATATTACTAAGTCAACTCGCTTGCCCAGCAAACCTTTTATGGCCGCCTGGCCACTACTAAATGTTAATAAACGATAATTATCGGCTAGATAAGCTTCAAGCAATACGAGTATAGAATAATCATCATCAATGATTGCCAGCGTTAATTGCTGACTTGCTTTTAATTCAAATTGATAGCAATTAAATTCATTATCAATATTAGCAGGGGTATAATGGTAGTTATCCACTAGAGTTTTGATTAACCCCAACCCCATACCCGATACTTGCAGCTCGTCAAAATCGTTCTCAGTAGCAGATAGTTTTTCAATAAAATCGTTAAAACATCCGCCATCATCATAAATATTAAAGTACCAGCCCTCTGCATCACCGCTAAATTCTATACGGCACGTTTTGGCCTTTGGCGATGAGTGTTTTAATAGGTTAGTAATAATTTCACTCGTCACTAATACAAAGCTGGATAAACGTTTTTCATTATAACGTCCAATCCAGTCCTCAACTTTACCCCTAATATCACCAAGGGATGAATAATTTAACTCAAATATTGCGCTATGCATTTTGAACTGCCAATAAATTTTTTAATTGCGCTAAACTTTTGATACTCAAATCCGACAACGTTTTATAGGATAATAATTTTTCTTCAATCACCTCTAAATCCATAATGCTAACATCTCGTTCAATTTGTTCTGCTAAAATAGACAACCTTACTGCACCATAACTAGCAGCGCTGCTTTTTAAGGTATGTGCTTCTTTGCCTAAATCAATCCAGTCTCTTGCTTCGATTATTTTTAACATAATATCGACACGTTTAAGAGTTTCAGATTCAAAAACAGCTAACATCCTCTGCACCGCTGATAATGAAGTATCCTCAATTAACTGGAAAAGTATTTTTTTGCTAATATAGTCTTCTTCGTCATCAGGGTTCTTAATAACTTCGACTTCTACTTCGACTTCCGTTTCACTTTCAAATTTTAAATTTTTACTTGTGATATATTCATGATCTGGCATGGGTAATTGCTGTGCTAAAAGGCCTTCTTTCTTGCTCTGATATAACAAAGAAAGACGAGCAAACATCTCGTGTTTATTAATCGGCTTTGATATAAAGCCATTCATACCGACGGATTTACATTGACTCCTTACCTCTCCCAGCACATTTGCCGTCATCGCAAATATGGGAACTGAACCAATGCTGCTAGGTAATTTCCTGATATGCTCAGTCGCTTCAAGCCCGCCCATTTCAGGCATTTGTAAATCCATTAAAATCACATCATAAGGTAAACTCTGAACCGCCTTAATAGCTTCTATACCATTGGCAACGGCATCAACCTTATATCCTGCATTTTCTAATATATTCATCGCCACTAATTGATTAGCCTGGCTATCTTCAGCTAAAAGCACTCTAAAGGGAATGCTGCCATCTATTTTATGACTTTCAATTTCTGCCTGACTCTCAGACTCGTAATGTATATCGCGACCAAGACTTTTCATTAGAATATTGGCGACTAAATTTCTTCTAATACCTATTTGTATACAATCACTAAAGCCAAGATTTTTAAAATGTTCGGTAATCTTTTGACTCTCTTTTTCCATTATTAGGAAACAAGGGATATTTGGAAAGTAGAAACTGAATTCATCAATAAATCGATCTGCTTCATAAGGTAACTCTCGATAGTCAGCCAGCATAATATCCACACTGGTGTCGTCAAACAATTCAAAAACACTTTCAACATTTTTCACCGTCGAAATTTTAGCACCCATTGATTGCAGCTGTTCCTTTAGTACCAGGCTGTCTTCACGAATTCCCGACAGCATTGCGATATGTATCCCCTGTAATAAATCAGGAAAAAAACTGGCAGCCTGACCACGGGCCTGTTCTAGCTGTAAATAAACAGAAAATCGACTGCCATTACCTTCTTCACTTTCAATTTCAATTCTTCCTCCCATCATATCAACGAGTTTTTTAGTAATGGATAAACCAAGTCCAGTTCCTCCATAACGCCGACTATCCGCCCCGTCAGCTTGGACGAAATCATCAAACAGCTTCTTCTGATCACTAAACTTTATTCCTATCCCTGTATCTTCTACCGATAAGCATAAATCATATCGTTTTTTATGCAGTTCAAGAGCATCTAAACGAACAATCACGCTCCCCTCATCAGTAAACTTTATTGCATTACTTATAAGATTCAGCAGTATTTGTCTAATACGTCCTTGATCGCCATTTAAATAATCACTTATTTTAGGATCAATAAAAGATGCTAAGCTAATATTTTTATTTTGTGCCCGAACCTGCATTAGTTCAACTAGGCCATAGAGTGTCTGACTCACATTAAAGTCATGATATTCTAGAGCGAGCTTCCCCGCTTCAATTTTTGAGAAATCTAAAATATCATTAATCAATGTTAACAAGCCTTGACCAGAATCTAGAGCGGTTGATATGTAACGTTTTTGCTGCTCATCTAACGGTGTCTCTTGCATTAAGCCCAGCAAACCTAGTACGGCATTCATTGGAGTACGAATTTCATGACTCATAGCGGCGAGAAATTGTGACTTAAACAAACTGGCTTTTTCTGCATTTTCTTTCGATTCTAGATTATCGATTTCTTCTTTTTTTCTTTCAGTTATGTCTTGGATCGCTGCTGCAAAAACCGTTTTACCCATAGAATGTATTGGAAATACGGTAAGCTCGATAGGAAATAATTCTTTATTTTTTCGCATCGCCAAGACTTCAATGCGCTGATTGAGAATATTGCCTTGGCCAGTTTCCAAATACAGTTTCAATGCATTTTCATGGTGATGACGCTGATCTTCAGGAATAATCAAATCCGCCATTTTTTTCCCCATCACCTCATCTTTTAAATAGCCAAAAATACGACATGCAGATTGATTAAAGTCATTAACCATACCATTTTCATCAATTACAATAATGGCATTTAAGCTGTGTTCGATAACCCCTGATTTTAAAGCCTGCTCCGCTTGTAAAGCATCTTCCATTTTCTTGCGATCACTAACATCACGAATAACAGCAATAAGAGTCGGCATGTCGCCATGACTATGGCTTAAACTAATATCCACGGGAAAAAGGCTATTATCACTGCGCCTTGCCCAACTGCGAAATCCTGAGCCTAGGGATTCTGGCTGTTGATGATTTTTTACCTTTTGCATGTAATCAATGATTTTTTGTTGTAAATCAAAACCTTTGAAATAACAGCTTATCGATTGGCTTTCTTCATTAATTAACAGCATCTCTTTAGCCGCTTTATTGATACTTAATATTTCTCCATCAACCGAGAAAGTAACGATAGCATCATGCACATTTTCCATGATCATTTCTAAATGCTGCTGATACTGATCAAGGGTCGCATGTTTGTCCCGTAACTCCCGCTTGAGTTGATGCTTGCCTCGGTCAAAAAAATGCGCGGCTCGACGAAAAAATGGTTTAAAAATAATCAAATGATACCCTCGTTAGCAAGGCTTACTGTATTTTCAATATATGATTATTACAGTCTAGACCGAGCACTGATTTCTGCTTTAAATCCGTCTCATTTTTCACTGAAACTCTTTATCAGGTTGATAGATTCAGTAAAGAAGAGCGACCCACTTTAGCCCGCAGCCAAGCCATCATAGAAGGCAGCCAGCGCTGTAAGCGGTATGTCTCACGCACAAGCTCTTCTGCTAAACTAGGACAAAATTGGTCATTAAAGACACAACCTGATAATTGTATGCCATGCCCATTTAAACGCTCCATTGCCGTGTGTAACTGTGCTTGACGTGTGACCCCCGCGAGCACAGTTAGTACGGTGCCTTCACATTGCGAACAAATACGCTCAGCAGGTAAATTATGACGATTGATAGCATTCAATGGTGAGGTATCGACAATGACCACCTCATATTCCAGCAGCCAGGCTTCCATGCAGCGCGCCAAGTAACCTTTTTCTCTTAGTATTAGGTTACCCGTGGGAGTCGAAGGAGCGGGTAAAACGGCCAATGGCGATAAGGGTGTTGGTAAATAAGAGACCGTTTCTTCATTATCATTTATCAGAGATATTTGTTCTGTTAATAAATTATCTAGATTTTTCCAAGACCCAGGTTCTAGGCCTAATGCAGAGCCAATTGAAGGATGGCAGAAGTTCATGTCCACCAATAAAGTTTTGCGTCCTCCTGCTTGAGCTCGCTTTGCTAAAGCACAGGCTAAAGTCGTCGTACCTTCACCACTGTTGCAGGCAGTAATCGCTAAACTGCGAACACCACAATCAATGGTCTGCGAATAGATACTTTCTAACTCAGCATAATGTATGGGTAATTGATTCATTATTAAGTTCCTTATAAAACAGCGGCCGCTAATGCATATAAAGTGATAACGCTTACAGTATCGCGAACACCGTCCATAAAGATGGTCCAATTACTGCGTGACATATTCGGTACATACACAGTATCTCCTTCTCTTAAAACGGGTAGCTCGGAAAAATCGGGGTTCTTAACAAAATCGACAAGATCAAAGCTGGTCGACTTTTCTTCACAACAAGAGGCGTTAACAATCACTATTTTTTCTACGTAAGCGTCATCACTTGGGCCTCCCGCTTGGGCAAGTAAATCCAATAGCGTCATATTGTCATTGAAACGATAACGGCCAGGTTTCGCCACGGAACCTAATACTCTAATGGTGGTTTCTTTTTCTTCATCTAACCAATTACGATCTTTTTCTGGAATGTAAACAGTATCTCCTGGTACGACTTTAGGTAATAAACTTTCATCACCGGTTTCAAAATACATCGCTAGATTTAGCTTACTGATACGCGCGCCGTTTTCGTTGCGATGCATCACCCGAATATTATGGATATCAGCGCCACTAGAGGGGCCATCCGCTGCCGATAATATGTCTAAGAACTCCATGCTAGTGTCAAAGGCATAGCGACCTGGTGAGTTCACTTGCCCTAAGATATAAATCGAGCGATCTGCTGATTGACGTAACCATTTTGCTTTATTGTCTGTAGGGTCCTGAGGCAACTCAGGCACCATAACGGTATAGCCTGCTTTTAAAATCGGCACATCTTTGATATGCCCACCTTCTTCATGAAAACGCGCGAGATCAAAAACAGTACTTTCAATTGTTCCATCAGGGTGACGAATAATGATTTGAGTCGCAGAGATATCAGCTCGCCCTTCTGGGCCACCGGCATGAGCTAAAAGATCAAATATATTCATTTCATCTGACCACTCATAACGCCCAGGACTGCCCACTGCTCCCATAATATAAATGGCTCGAGAAGGGGGGACTTTTAACCAGGAGTTTTGGTCGCTCGCCGTTTTTTCAGGAATGAAGATGGCATCACCAGCAAGAATCTCTGGGACTGGAGATTTCAAGCTGCCTTTTTCTGTATAATCTTGTAGGTCAAACGGAATCACATCGCCATTCGCTCGTAATATCCGAATTTGACGAGTTTCTGCAAAACGGGTAGGACCTCCAGCATTGGCTAAAATATCTAAAAAGGTCGCACCGTCTTGATTTTCAAATGCCCCTGGCGTTTGCACCTCTCCCATAACATAAACCATACGCGCTCCGACCTTTACTTCCTTCGCTGCAATAGGAACAAACACAGTCGCGCCTTCTGCCAATATTGGCGCGGCTAAAGTATCACCATTATCGAGATAGGCTTTTAGATTGAAAATAGTGGGGTTGTTATTATTTATCACACGTATTTGCTCAACCCCCGCAAAGCGTGTAACGCCGCCAGCTCGCATTAGTACATCAACAACTGAACTATCTTTTTTAAATGAATATAAACCCGCATTAGAGACTTCACCAAAGATCTTAATTGCTGTTTTATCTTCACTGGCATCACCACCTGCCAGTAAAGTAGCAGTATCAAATTCAGCTTGTACATTACCAATAAGCGGTGATGCAGGAACAAATAAGCTGTCCATTGTTTGCAGTTTAGGAATCAAGGATTCATCACCAGAATCTAAATAGGCTTTGTAATTAAAGACCGTGCTTTTACCATCACGCTTTAACTGAATCTTATCCAACTGGGCTCCAGATTTTAATCCACCTGCTAGATTCAAAGCCATTTGCACATTAGAATTTTCAGGTAAATTTATCTGCCCTGGGTTTTGAACAAAACCTAATACTTTAATTAATAAACGATGTTGTTTAATAGAAATTTCAAGACGTGTAACATCTCGATAAACAGTGCTTAGAGCCTGGCGAATACTGACAATTGCTTGTTCAAGGGTTAAGCCTGATACTGGAATATCACCAATTTCAGGTAAGGCAATAAAACCACGATTATCAACAGAAAATTCACGATTAAGTTCCTCTTCACCTGGTAAGAATATTTTTAAACGGTCGCCTAAGTTGATAACCTGTATCGATTGCACAACAATTTCTGCAGTATTTTCCGAGTTGCTTTTGTAGGGATTATTAGAGGTATTAGTATTAGCAACCGTGATAACATCATTATCATTATTTAACGCTGAACGTAACTCCTCAACTAATAGCTCAAGCTCGGCATCAACGACTTCAGCATGCAATGATGTCACATTCATTAGCAAAACCAGCAACATCATAAAAGAATGGTTATTAATAGTCATGGCGATAACCCTCATCCATTTTTTCGTGCCAGTCTTTTAGATTCTCAGCTTTGGCGCGATCTTCTAAATTATCAGGCCCTTTATTAGCAGAGGTTTTATTGCTTGAGAAGCCAAATAAACTATCACTTTGCTCAAATAATAATCCATCAGAACCTGGAATAATAAACTGTTCACTTTCAATAAACTCTATAGTGACTCGCCTATTTTTCATCCTACCAACAAGATTTTCATTAGTTTCAATCGGTAATTGCTCACCGAACGATCTTAAAACTAAACGCTGAGTATCGACCCCGGATGCGACCAATACTTGCTGAACTTTTTGAGCACGTCTTAGCGCTAAATCTTGGTTATAGGAATAGTCCCCATTAGCATCAGCATGGCCATTTATATACAAACGTATTGCGGGGTCTTGGTTTAGGTAATGACCTGCTATTGATAATTTCTCTTGGTAATGAGCGGTCACTTCATCTGAATCGGTATCGAAGCAATAATCATCATTAAGCAAGGTCAATAAGAATAATTTTCTATTCATGTATTGCTGCTGAGCCGTTAAGCCCATGTCAGCAGAGTTGTGTAATGAAGATTGGCCACATTCAGTATGTCGCTTTATATAAATCAAACGACGCTCTAACTCATCGACTTCGCGGTGAAAAATAATCAAACTATTTCGTGCATCTTCTAACAAGTTGCCATCAAGTTCCCGACGCGTTCGTTTCGCCATCATGGAAGCTTCACGCACTCTTGCAGGTAAACACTCCTGCCCACCGCGTAATACCAAGGTATCGAGTTTTAAACTGTGAATACCCCACTGAGTTTGTAGTGTTCCTTTCGTCTCACCTATTTGACCAATATCTGTATTGACTTGCTCAATATAATATTCATGACTGCTATCAACTTGAGCATCGCCGCCTTGACCTTGATCAGGCCAGCTACTGCACCCTGCTATCGCGGCAGAAAGTGCGCTGATCAAGAACTGAGATATTGATTGATTTTTCATAGCCAGACCCACCTCTGCTCAATTAATGAACTGTCGATTTATCCGTTAAATAATGATTTAGCGTAATAAAAACATCGATGGTTTTACTGATTTTCAAGATATCCAGCAATTCTTTTGGCTGGCCATTAACACCAACCAAAGCCATATTATGCTGCTGTGCGACTAAGCGCTTATAAAGAAAGACGATGGCACCAATACCTGATGAATCGATAAACTTTACTTCACTCAGATCAACGACAACGTCTGAACCTTGTACCACTAGGCTTTCAAACAACTCTCTAACGTCACCCACGGTATTAACATCAAAGTCTCCAGAAACAGAAACTACTTGGTCGTTATTGCACTGATAATTAATGATACTCATAACCTATACCCCTAAATAGTTAACCTACAGGATAGATATAGCAAAGCTTATGCCAGCTATAAATATCCTTTAAATTCAGTAGCTTAGTAATATAAAGGGAGAAAATATAAGAGGGAGATGAAGAATAATGAGATTGCATTTTTAATTTGCTTTGCAAATTGCAAAGTCAAATGGGTGACGCGTGAATATAATCACGATATTGCTCAGGGTCCCCAGTGAGGCCTGCTTCAGCAGCACGCACAATGTTGTAGGCTTCTCTAGCACTTACATAATGCAACTTAATGCCTCGACGCTGCGTTTCTGTCTTTAATTGATCCAACATCGGTCCTAGATGGTTTTTCACGATACTAGGGCTCTGTATACCGTGAGAATAAAGTTTAACAAAACTCCATTGTGGTTTATCTTCAACATGAATATGACTCTCTAACCAGCGTTCAATACGCTTTAGCGAAGGCACTGCATAGCTTTCTAAAGCACCATATTCAAAGGTTAAATCCCAATGAAACGACAAGGGTCCTTGAAACATAAGAAAAGGACTGTTAACAGCAGGCTTGCCTACCTTTACTCGCGTACCTTGCTCATAAGACCTAGCTTCATTTGTATCCTGTACGTAATAGAGTTGATTGATAATGTTACGAGGTTGCGCTGGTGAACCTAAGGTTGAGTACGTCATATCCATGTAACCTCCAGCTTTTATTAGTTGAGAAATTTCATTATCAATACCACAGCCCGTTCCACGGCCATTATCTAAATCCCAGTTACCTGCAATAAAAGCAAAACGTGCTTGTGGATCTTGTTTTATATCATTAGCTTCTGAACTAGCCTTAAAGGCGCCAAATTGATTAAACCAACCCACAGCCTCTTTTAGTTGCAAATGGTATTCTTGCTCTGTTAAACAAGGCTTATGCCAGTGAAATTCAAGCTCTCCTGCTCCTTGCTCTACTTCTTGTTGAAGCCGTTGCAATACCCGATCATTTCTTTGGTCAAATGGATAAAACCAGTTATAAACAAAACGATTGCCATAACTATCCACCTTACCTTTAACCGCTTTCTTATACTCGTGCAACCAAGCTTCATTTACCTTTACAGCTTCATCCTGATCGAAACCTGGTTCATAGTGATCAACAACAATAAACATAAGGTGTTCAATTTGTTCCGTTTTATCCTCTGTTAGAAATTTTTGCTGTAAATAAACGGGAAACCAATAAGCATTCCATTTCACTAATTTATAGCCCACTAAACCTAGATACGATAATGCAACCAGCAGTGAAAGAAAAATAATCCACTTGACCGAACGGCGATTAATATTCATCATTTCACTCCCCTACTAGTTTTTTAGTTTGCTGCTGAACTGCAATACTCAGCGCTAATAAAATATACAGTGGCCAGGTAAAACCCTGGGTTAGAAAAGTACCTGAAGCTATAAACCCCGCTAAGCCCGCAAGTATCGATTGTGCACTGCAAAATAATACGGGAGAACAAAGCCCTTGCTCATACAGCGGCTGTAATTTATTCACCGTTGTATACATATTCGTTACCACTTTGAACACTAGCACCAAAAATACCGTTAA
>Ga0105356_10006409_pt1 | contig 10980 bp, 9 predicted proteins | sample GOMGulsemesocosm_3_FD_83502 | JGI IMG/M metagenome (GOLD analysis project Ga0105356, IMG submission 83502) | Methane-oxidizing microbial communities from mesocosms in the Gulf of Mexico - GOM9D Gulf of Mexico | ecosystem: Environmental > Aquatic > Marine > Cold seeps | place: Gulf of Mexico...
AGATTAAAAAAAAACAATTTAAATCCTTTACTACTGGGGTTGATTAAATATAAAAATTATGAAAACAATACTACTATCAGTACTTAGCTTAATAGCGTTTAACTTAAGTGCGCAAACGGAAGAAGAAATCAATAGTGAAACTGTTGAAATCACAACAGAACCAGCTGATACCACACGATTTAGAGTTGGTGAAACGGAGTTTATTATTATTAATCACGGTGACAGTCAGTCGGATACATTGTTAGTGAATAATGATGAGGATGGAGAGGACATAGATGATGATGAAAACGAATGTAATGGATGTGCTGAATTTGGACATTGGTCTGGGTTTGAAATAGGGGTTAATAGTATGTTAAATTCGTCAAACGGTTTGAGTTTTGAAACGGATAAATTTTTAGAGATCGACCCAGCTAAATCATTTAATTTCGCCATTAATTTTGCTCAATTTGAATTGCCATTTAAAACACAACACGTTGGTTTGGTGACTGGTTTAGGGTTTGAGCATTCTAGATTTGGATTTAAAAATAATTATGTGTTAGATTTTAATGAAGGCTCAACTTATGGGGTAATGGATACGACTAAAAATTTCAGTAAAAATCAATTAAGAGCGTGGTATTTTCATATTCCAGTTTTGTTGCAATTCAACACGTCAAAATATGAATCTAAGAATGTCCATTTAGCTGTAGGTGTAGTTGGAGGTGTAAGAATGGCGTCAAAAACAGTAAAAAAATATGATATTTTGGGTGGTGAGCAAAAAGACGTAGCTAAAGGGAGGTATAACCTAAATCCATATAAGTTAACGGCTACTGCAAGGTTAGGGTATAAAAATATAGGTGTTTTTGCAAACTACAGCATGTTATCTTTGTTTGAAGAGGGTAAAACGGAAGCGGCTTTTCCTTTGACATTTGGTGTTAGATTATGGTTTGAATAATATTAAAACCTCAGGGTTTTTAAAAATGCTGCTATTTGAAAAGCGTAAGTAAGCGATATTCTTTTACTCAAATAGTTAGTTTTTTCATAGGTAAACGACATTCATTAATTTGGATGTCGTTTTTTGCTTAAAGTTAATGGTTACTTTTGTAAAAAAATAATAACATGAATAGAACATTTTCTGAAGGTTGGAAAGATTACGAATTAATAGATGCTGGAGGTTCTAAAAAATTAGAGCGTTGGGGTAAAATTGTAACGATTAGACCAGATAGAAATGCCTATTTCAAATCGGAAATTGGCTTTGGAAAATGGCAAGAAATGGCTCATTTTGAGTTTGTTGAAGATACGCATACAAAAGGTGAATGGAGAAGTTTAAAAGACGCTCCTGAGCAGTGGGAAATTGAATTTAATGATTTAATTTTTAATTTGAAATTAACTAAATACAAGCACATTGGTTTATTTCCAGAACAGCGAACAAATTGGGATTTTATTGCACAACACATTAAGCCGAATCGTAAATTTTTAAATTTATTTGGATACACTGGTGCAGCTTCATTAGCAGCACGTTCAAAAGAGGCGGATGTATTCCATTGTGATTCAGTAAAACAAGTTATTAATTGGAGTAAAGAAAACATGATGGGGTCAAATTTAAATGATATTCATTGGGTGTTAGAAGATGCTTTGAAATTTGGACAAAGAGAAGTGAAAAGAGGGAACAAATATGATGGAATCATTATGGATCCACCAGCGTTTGGAATTGGTGCTAAAAAGGAGCGTTGGAAAATTGAAACACGTTTTCCAGAGTTAGTGAAAACTGCTTCTGAATTATTAACTAAAGATGGGTTTTTAATTATTAATACCTATTCACCACGTTTAACTGATAAAGAAATACTACCAGTTATCAAACAATATTTTGCAACTAGAAATGTTGAGGTTACTAAATTATCAGTGAAAGCTACAAGTGGAAAAGTAATTGAATATGGTGAGTTAACTAGAGTATGGTAAATTAGAATTATACGTATATAAAACAGTCTATTTCATTTTTTGAAATAGGCTGTTTTGGTTTTAATAAATTATATTTCGACTTAGTTATTATTTTTTTGAACCTATGAAGCTATATGATCCACCACCTCCTTGGCCACCACTATGACTATTGTAGTGGACACTGTTATTACTGAATTTAACACTATAAGAATCTGAACCTATATTTTCAGAGTAAGTAACATTCTCTTGGATACTATCAATGTGTATTTTTTTTGCCAATAAATTAGTAGATAATCGCCTTCTGAAATTATCTCTAACGTATCAGAGTAAGTTGTGTCAGTTGTTACACCATTAATCATATTCCAAGAGTAAGTGTCTGATTTTCCGATATAAACTCCAGAGTATTTTGAGGTTTTTATCTTGTTACATGATAAGATTCCTGTAATTAATAGTAGTATAAGATATACCTTTTTCATTTTATTTAAACTCAATAGTTTTAAATGGGTCAAATTCATTCATTGGATTCACTTCAATAATAGATGCGTTTTCAACTTTAAAAGTTTTTGACGGAAATTGTTCCATAATGGACATGTCATGAGTAGCCATTAAAATAGATGTACCTTCTTTTGCAATGGCATGTAGTACCGCCATTATCTCTTTTGAGGTCTCTGGGTCTAAGTTTCCAGTTGGCTCATCTGCAATAATGAATTCGGGCTCGTTAACTAATGCTCTGGCAATAGAAACACGTTGTTGTTCTCCACCAGATAATTGATGTGGGAATTGATTCGCTTTATGGTCTAAACCAACTAGGCTTAATACTTTTTCTGCTCTGGTTTGCATTTCTTTCTTCTTCTTCCAACCTGTTGAACGCATAACAAATTCAAGATTTTTCATTACAGAACGGTCGTCTAACAATTGAAAATCTTGAAATACTACACCTAATTTTCTTCTTAAATAAGGGATTTGTTTTCGTTTAAGTGAGGTTAAATCAAAATCGGACACTTCACCATTACCAATTGATAATGGTAATTCACCATACAATACTTTTAGTAAACTACTTTTTCCAGAACCAGTTCTACCAATTAAATAAACAAATTCACCTTTATTTAATTGGATGTTAATGTCCTTTAGTATTACTATTTTGTTTTGTTGAATTTCTCCATTTTCAATCCAAAATATTGCATTTTCTTTTGTCATTATTATTTGTTTGACATTAAACGTTTAACATATTTGCCAATGATGTCAAATTCTAAATTAACGGTAGTTCCTACGTTAAACGTTTTAAAATTTGTGTGTTCAATGGTGTAAGGAATGATGTGAACAGAAAATAAGCCCTTCTTCGATTGAACTACTGTTAAACTCACTCCGTTAACTGTAATTGAACCTTTAGAAACAGTAACATCATCATAATCATATTCAAAAACAAATTCGGTACTTCCATCATTTTCAATAATTTCTTTACAAACACCTGTTGTATCTACATGTCCTTGAACTACATGTCCATCTAATCTAGCGCCCATCATCATGCAACGCTCTAAATTTACAACAGAACCAATTTCAAGTTTTCCTAAATTGGTTCTTATTAATGTTTCGTCAATAGCTGTCACGGTATAGTTGTCTCCATTAATGGCTACAACAGTTAAACACGTTCCGTTATGCACTAAAGATTGATCTATTTTTAATTCGCTTGTAAAAGGACAAGATACCGTAAAGTGTACATTGCTGTTATCTTTTACTATCTTTTCAACCTTTCCTAAATCCTCTATTATTCCTGTAAACATTTTATTTTTCGTTAAAAATGGTAATATTTCCTTGTAAACTTCTTGGTTTTAATCCTTCTAATTTTATTTCGTTAATGATGCACACATAAAAGTAGACCCCGTCTGCTAATTGTTGACCAGTATTTAAGTAACTACCATCCCAATTAATTAATGGGTCAGTGGTTTCAAACACTAAATTACCCCATCTGTTCATGATTTTAAGATCAATACTTTCAACAAATTTATAAGGTAAAAATGGCGTGTAAAAATCGTTATGCCCATTTCCGCCAGGCGTAAATACATTCGGTAATTCATAATATCCCTCACAGTTGTCAATACATACTTTATTTGAAGGAGCACTTTCATTCGAATAGGGTAAAGAATCAATGGCAGTGATATAGTAGCAGCCCGCAATACTTCCTCTATCTCCATGTGTGTAAGTGGTATCGTTTTGATTAGTTAGTGTGGCTAATAATTCTAATGTGTCGCTTAAAAATGGTGCAAAGTATAAATTATAAGCCGTTACGTCATCTGCGCTACTTAAATTAGGATTGTTCCACGTTAAGGTGTTAATTTCAAGGTCGCAATCACCAGAAATAGATAGTGTTGGTGGACAAGGTACAGTAAAATCATATGGGGCTTCACACTTAATTTGAGACCAATTTTCTAAAGGTGTTCTAATACCAGATTGAGTAAATTCGCCAATCGTTTTAATTTTATAGCAATATGGAACTAAATTGACTAAGTTTTCATCTCGATAGGATGGGGTTGTAGATGTGCCAATCAAATTAAATACACCACTTCCTGGGCTGGATTCTCTGTAGATTTCGTACAATGTATTCGTCCAAGGAATAAATTCTTCCCAAGTCAATTCAATTTGATTGTCGTTTGGAGTTAAAGTAATGTATATAGATGAGGCAGGAGTAGAAGAGCCAACTAAGGCATTATTACTAAATAATTCTACTCTGTAGGTGTAAGGAATGTTTAAAGAGTTTAAATTTAAGTCGTAATGAAATGTATCTACATCCGAAATTACAGGTTGAGTTAGAGAGGTATAAACTAAAATATCAGTAGCTCCAATATAATTTTCGTGCCTGTATAGTTCGTAATGGTACGGCCCAGGGAAATTCGATAAGTTTAACTCTTTTGGCCAAGACCAATAAATAGAATCTTTTCCTGTAGCGGCAGACGTTTCAAAAACGGAGACATTTGTCATAACAGGTACTTCAAAATTTAAACTATTACACACTTGAGATGAAACGCAACTTTCTACCCCATTGTTGTTAATTAGCGTAACTAAGTAACAGTACTGATTCCCAATTTCTAAATAATCAGAATCTAAATAAGCCGTATCCGTTGTTGTACCAATTAATTGATATCCCATGTCAAAAGCCATACCTTTTTCACAGCAATTATCTGTGGTTGTTGAGGTAGTTGTGTTACGGTAAATGTTATAATAATTAATGACACAACCGTTAGTCGGAGCGTTCCAATTGAGCTGCATTGAATTACCAAAAGGATTCACGGTTAAATTTTGAACAGGAGGTATTTTAACCGTAATCCTAAAATCCATTAAATCTGTTAATTGAATAGCAGGATTGAAGTCTTCCGCGTGAATAATAACTGGGTAAGGTTGATGTTTCGCTTGTTCGCAATTAGGTGTCCAAATAAAATTACCGTTTACCGTTAATGATTGGGTGTTTTCAACAAATTGGGCAGGGTTTTCCTCTAAATTTAATACGGCGCCAGTGGCTTAGATATGAACTGCATCAGATTGGTCATTTGCAGTAAATTGTATGTTCACATTTTCTCCAACAAAAACACAGATGTCCGGTTTGTCTTCAATGCTAGGTTGGTCATTGTTACATTGCTTCACTGTTAATTGCATGTCTTGTAAAACAGACCCAATGTATATTCCTGCGCGATATTCAGAAATTTTAATGGCAATATTATATTCACCTTGTATTTGTGGGTTTTCCCAACATAAAGTTCCTGTAATCGAATCAATAGATAGTATGCCGCCACCAACCTCATGAGGGTAATTGTAAATATTTGGGATGGACATTTCTAAACAGTCTTCACCTCTACAAGGTACAAGTGAATAGGCTAAACTATCTCCATCTAAATCATAAGCAGATAAGTTATAGCAATAGGTCTGGTTTAAACAGGCGAATTAAGGACAGGGACAGTCTTCAATAATTAATGAATTATTAGGTGCTCCAATAAAAGGGGAGATGACAATTTCTGACTGAATACAAAAGACTTGATTAACAGAGTTTACAATGTTTATAACACAAGAGTTTCGGTTGGGATCTTCCACACTAACAATAAAACTTCCCGGACCTGTGAAGGTGTGAATACCTATGTAATAATTTTCTTGAATGTCATAGGAGTTAGGGTTTGGAGTGACAACGTTAATACGTTGAATTGTGTCTTTTTCACCATCCCCCCATTTAATTTCTAATTCAGGTCTGTCCGCCTCACTTGATGATTGTGTACAGGTTTTAACAGTAAATTCATAGGTATTACCATACAGGTGTTTGAAGGTGATTGAACCAGACCTATTATGAGTTGCATTAGCCGAAAACGACCAAGTCAATATTAACAATAATATGAGTAAATTATTTTTCAAATGTTAGTGGGCTAAAAATGATTCGCCTAATAAACAAAAATAAGGAAAAATGATGGATTTATTCTATTATTGAATTAAAATTCATGTATTGTTTAGTTAACCAACTTATTCGCTTTAGATAATGACTAATTTAATGACAGCTGAAAACTAAAAAAGTCCTTCAGAATGACTTCATTACTAAGTTATTTAAATTTATTTGGTGTTGTTTGTTGAATCCATTTAAATTAAGAGTAATAGAAGTTTCAATATTGTAGGTTGTTTATGTTTTAACTGTAAAATACTCCTGACAAGTTTTTCTGAAAAATATGCTTTAACCTGTTAGGTGTGGTTGAGTAAACTTTTCAAGCCAATTCTTAAAATACCTAACAGGTCTAACGGATTTTGTTTCGCTGACTTGTTAGGATAAAACTATTGTTTTGCTTTCCAGTCATAATATAAATCAAAATATCCCATAGTAAAAATAGATATTACACCTGAAGTCGTATCACCAAATTTTGCAGGAATACCACCTAAATGAATACTCATGGAGTGCACTGCAGCTCGTGGTAAATGAGGGGGGTATTTTGGTTCACCCTATCAACATAATGAGTTATGTTGTTGTTGTTGTTGTTATGTCGTGTTCCTCTCACATGGATTTAATCTTCCCTTTGATGAACGTCTGAAGAAAGAGAAACAATCCTGTCATTAATCTCATTAGTTTTCAAATGTTTAATTGCTCTAGGTTTAATTTTAATATGATTTTCATCTCCTAATGGATAAGCTGGTGGTGGTCTCCAATAAAAATAGTCACAAATGAATATTGGACTATTCAAATACCCATTCACATTTAAACTGTCATTGGGTTTGTTAAATCTAAAGTTCTCCTAATAGGTCTAACGAATTTTATTTCGCAGACCTGTTAGGATAGTTCTATTGTTTTGCTTTCCAAGCATAATATAAATCAAAATAACTTTTTGTTTCTAATATAACAACACCGCCAGTTGTATCGCCATATTTTGCAGGTATTCCACCAGTAAATACTGTCATTCCACCAATGGCTGCACCAGGAAGGCCTTGCATAGTATTCATTTTTACACCATCAACGTAATAGATTACGTCTCCGGCTCTAGATCCTCTAATTATTAATTCGTTGTTTGCAGTTTTTGTAATCTCAGAGTTTGAATTAGCTAACATATCAAGTGGGCTTTGCTGGTTGATATTGTGTACTAAATCTTGTGCATCAATCTTAAACGTATTATCAATATCTAATTTTGGTTTTTTCCAAGTTACTACAACTACATCTAATTGATTAGTTAAATACATGTTAACTTTCGAAATACCATCTGAAGTAACTGAAATTCCTTTAACTTCTCTATTTCCATAAGAAGCTGTTTCAGCTCTTAAATTACAAATTCCTGGTTTAACCGCACTGAATTTATATTTTCCGTTAATATCTGTTTTTGTACTCACTATTTCCCCTGCTACTTCTAATCTTACGATTGAAAATGGTACAACCTCTGTTGAGTCTGAATTATATAGTTTTCCCATCACCGTTCCTCCCGTTTGTGCACTAGCTATTCCGGTTAGCGCTAAACATACTATCATCATTATTTTTTTCATCATTTGTATTTTTTAATGTTCGTTTCTTATTAGATGCGGGACACTTTTATATTCCATAAAAAAATATTAAGTTTTTTGTAAATTGAATAATTCAAATTTTTAAAGTAAATTTATAGGTTCAATTTAAATACGGCAATACGTTGAAAAAGATCAAATTAATAATTGGAATAACTGGTGGAAGTGGAGTTGGAAAAACGACACTTATCAATAAGCTCTATAAAGAATTTGATGGGAAAATTACCACATTGTCTTTAGATAACTATTATAAACCTAAAGAAGATCAGACTATTGACGAAAATGGGATTATAAATTTTGACTTACCCACTGCATTAGATATTTTACAATTAGAGTCCGATTTAGATCTATTATTGGAAAACAAAGTGGTTAAACAAAAAGTGTATACATTTAATAATCCAAATAACTCTGATGATTTCTTGTCGATTGAACCCAACGAGATTTTGATTATTGAAGGGCTTTTTGTGATGCATTATCCTTTTGTAAAATCTAAATTAGATTATTCTGTGTATCTTTCAGTAGATAGAGAACAACAATTGGAGAGACGTTTAAAAAGGGATATAGTTGAGCGTAATTATTCTAAAGAATCTATTATGTATCAGTGGGACAATCATGTTATCCCATCTTATGATAATTATGTTAGACCTTACAAAGCAGAGTCTGATTTAATTATTACAAACGAATCTGACTTTTGCGACAACATTCTTGTGCTAAGTAAAGTGATTCAGGAAAAAATTGGGTAATAATTTTAAGACTCAAAATTTTAAAAAAGACGTACTTTACAACGTTTTTTTGATGAGCACAATATACCGCAAGGTTGAAGTGTTTGGTTGAAAGAAAATAAAATGTTAAAATTAGATAGTTGTTAATGTCAGTTTGAGTGGATTTGTTGTTTGGCATCAAAGAGTAAAATTGTATCGAGAACAGAATGGCAAATATATATCTTATCCAAGGACTAGATAAAGTGATAAGACGGAATTGCTTAAAGAAGTACCGTTGGCTAAGTTTTGTCTTAAAAATAAAATGCTTCCAAACCCTAGATTTTTAAATTAACCAAAAGCTATTAACTTTTTGTTTTTAACTAAATAACTAATCAATATTAATGTATTGACTAATTTACAGTACCTTTAAACCCAATGAAATTTACAGAACTTAACTTAGACGAGCAATTATTAGAAGCCATGTCATATATGGGCTTTGAAACTGCTACACCAATTCAGGCTCAAGCCATTCCTTTAATCTTAGATAATAAAGATGTTTTAGCATGTGCGCAAACGGGAACTGGAAAAACAGGAGCATTTGTTTTACCGATATTAAATAAATTAGTAGGAAAAGAAGATTCAAATATTGATACATTAATTATTGTACCAACAAGAGAGTTAGCCATACAAATTGAACAACAAATTCAAGGGTTGTCTTATTTTGTGTCTGTTGGTTCTAAAGCGGTTTACGGTGGCGGAGGTGGAAAAGATTTTGATTTACAAAAAGATGCTTTAAAGAGTGGAACGGATATCATTGTTGCTACACCTGGAAAGTTATTGTCACATTTAAAATTAGGTTACGTTAATTTTAAACACGTCAAACATTTAATTTTAGATGAAGCTGACCGTATGTTAGATATGGGATTCATTGATGATTTAAATAAAATTATTTCATATTTACCAAAAAAGCATCAAACGTTAATGTTTTCTGCAACAATGGCTAAAAGTTTAGAGGGGTTAGCAGGTAAAATATTAAATAATCCAGAGAAAATAGCTTTAGCGGTTGCAAAACCTGCTGCGGGTGTTGATCAAAAAGTGTATTTAACATTTGATAATCAAAAAGATAAATTAATTGGTCATTTGTTGAAAGAAAGAAAAGACTATCAAAGTATAATTATTTTCACATCTTCAAAAATGAAAGTATCTCAAATAGTTCAATCTTTGAATAAAGCTGGTTTTCCTTCCAAAGGGATCTCATCTAATTTAGATCAAACGGCTAGAGAGGATGTGTTAAGAGGGTTCCGTTCAAGAAGAATTAGAATCTTAGTAGCTACTGACGTTATGAGTAGAGGGATTGACATTAAGGAAATTAATATGGTTATTAATTATGATGTGCCTCATGATGCCGCCGATTATGTTCATAGGGTTGGACGTACAGCTAGAGCTGAAACTAAAGGAGAAGCGGTAACTTTAGTGAATCAAAAAGACATGTATAAATTCAGAAAAATTGAAGAATTAATTGAATCTGATTTACCAAAATTAAGTCCACCTGAAGAGTTTGGAGATGCTCCTAAATGGTCAACTTCAAAACCTCAATTTAAATCGAAAGGTAAAGGTGGAAACTATAAGGGTAAAAAGAAGTGGGATAATAAAAAGAAACCTACTGCTAACAAACCAAAGAGCAATAGTTAAAGTATTAAACGACTATAATTTATTAACACTTATCATTATAAAGTCAGCTTTGCACTTTAGAAATGATAAGTGTTTTTTGTTTGTGTTGATAGTGTAGGTGCTTAAAAACAAACATTTTACATCTTGTTTAAGAAACCTATTGCGTGATGTGTAAAAAAAGTTTATCTTTGCAAAAAATAAAAAAATGAGTGAAGTAAAAAATAACGTAATTTCTTTAAATTACAAATTATACAAAGACACAGCAGCAGGAGATATGATTGAAAGTACTGAAGGGCAAGAGCCATTAGTGTTTTTAACAGGAAAGGGTCAAATGATTCCAGAATTTGAAGCACAAGTTGTTGATTTAAAAGCTGGTGACACTTTTTCTTTTGGTATCAAGGCGGATAACGCTTACGGTCAAAGAGTCGAAGAAGCTATCATTGATTTACCTCAAGATATGTTTAAAGGTGAAGACGGAAAGTTAGTTGAGCAAATTGTTGTTGGAAATGTATTACCATTACAAAACAATGAAGGTCAAGTTCACCCAGGAACAATTTTAGAAATTGCTGAAACTACAGTGAAATTTGATATGAACCACATGTTAGCTGGTCAAGATATTTACTTTGAAGGAACTATCTTAGAAACAAGAGAAGCAACTGCAGAAGAATTAGATCATGGACATGTTCAT
>Ga0105356_10006412_pt1 | contig 10975 bp, 7 predicted proteins | sample GOMGulsemesocosm_3_FD_83502 | JGI IMG/M metagenome (GOLD analysis project Ga0105356, IMG submission 83502) | Methane-oxidizing microbial communities from mesocosms in the Gulf of Mexico - GOM9D Gulf of Mexico | ecosystem: Environmental > Aquatic > Marine > Cold seeps | place: Gulf of Mexico...
AGAAAGCATATTAAAACTATAAAAGAACGATACATCATACGATAACTTTTGTATTAAGGTTTTCTATACTTATCCTCGCCATCAGTTAACCAGTCAAGTGAAAAACTTGCGAACACATTTTTAGTATGTTTATCTTTTTCAAAAAACAAACCGATATCACCATTTTCTAAAACCGTAAGTGAGGAATAGGCAGAACTACCTTCATATACCGTTTTACCTTCTGACCAGGTCTTGCCTTCGTCATAACTTATACGAACCGTCATATTTACACGTCCTTTAGCTGAATTGGCATTCGCAAAGAGCAAACGGTTCTTTTCGTATCCGTCTTTAACTGAGGTATATCGAATGATACTAGCATTACAACCTGGATCTTTCAATTGAGGCTCACCTCTGGTTTCCCAGGTTTGTCCTTCATCTGTAGACGTATGCACATATCGCATCCCATTTTTATCATTTGCTCTCGCATTAACCATCCAACTGCCATCGGCAAGTTCTACCACTTTTGATTCGTTAGCAGGAGAGATTGGGCTATCGATAAAAAACCAAGTCTTTCCATGGTCATCACTCCCAAAAAGATGCATCCCACTATCTAAATTCACCATACAGTGTAATAATTTACCTGTACTGGTTTGAATACCGCGTCCTGATGTTATAAATTTAAAATCTTTATGCCATTCGGGTTTTGCAATTTGGGAAGTAATATCTTCAGGCTCGCCCCAGGTTTTACCATTATCTGAGCTTTTCATAACATGTAAATAATAGATATCTTTTTCTGTATCTAAATTCATATAGTTATAAAACAAGAAGATATCACCGGTAATTTTATCGACAATCATTGAGGGGTCTGAAGCCGATTTACCTTCCGGAAAATCAATAACCATTTCAATGGGTGTCCAAGTTTTACCATGATCACTACTTCTTCTCATTATGATGTTGATATCCTTACTCCATTTTAAATCACCACAAGAGGGCACACGTTCATCTATGGTAGCCACCAAGTCACCATTTGGAGCGGTTATAATAGCCGGAATTCTATAACAAGATACACCTTCGGCCATTCCTGTATTAAATAGATCCACGATCTCTAATGGGTTCTCCTCGATTTTTAAGCTCTCTTTTTTAGCCTTAGAAGCACATGCGCTAAGTAAAACGATTAATCCAAGTACGATGCTTTTTTTCATGATATAATATATTTAATTCAATTCTAATTTATGTTCATTATTATTCTTGTGCTGATACTGCTTCAATATTCTCAAATGCCATCCAGCATTGATACATGGCTCTAGGCACATGGAAACATCCTTTCCATTTGCCTCCTTTTAAATCAAGCAAAACTTCTCCTTGCCGATTTAAATAGCCAAACCATTCGCCTCCTTTAGGGTCCGAAAAATGAGACCAGGCATAGTCATGCACTTTGTGAAACCAGTCCAATACAACGGCATTTTTATTTTGCTCATAGGCTTTTGATAGGGCCACTAAAGTTTCCAAATGAACCCACCATAATTTTTGATCCCATTCCAATTGTTGGGTTGGCTTTCCTTTGGCATCCATAAAATAATAAATACCTCCATATTTTTCGTCCCAACTATAGTCTAAAATCTTCAGAATGGTATCCGTCGCCTTATTTATAAGCGCATCATCACCTCTTCGAACTCCAATGTCAATCATAAACCACATGGCCTCTATTCCATGACCAGGGTTTATCAAGCGTCCGTTAAAACTATCATGATGTGATCCATCTGCTAATACATTTTCAAATATTAATCCTGTTTGTTGGTCTAAAAAAATGTCCATGACCTGATGGATGCTGTAATCAATGGTTCTTTCAACTTCTTCTGGTTCTAAGATATCCTCAAGTTCTAATACCAAATTAGATAATATCATGGGCAATGAAAAACCAATGAGCTGTCTGGTATCCGTATTCTTTTCATAGTGCCCTTTAGGGTTCTCAATTCTATTGAGAATCTTAAAATATGTCTGTCTCGCCAATTCTTTAACGGATTCATCGCCGGAAGCAATAGCATACTGACTAAAAGCCATGGCCGCAAAACAATCAGAAAAAATATTATATGCTTGTACCAATGGTTTTCCTTCTGCAGTTGTAGAAAAATAAAAATCACCATTAGAGTCTGTACCATGAGCTATTAAAAAATCAATACCATGTTTTGCCATGGCCAGCCATTTTTGATTTTTTTCAACTTTATTGTATAGCATTGAAAAGGTCCATGCCTGTCTCCCTTGCAACCAAATAAATTTATCGGTATCATATATTTCCCCTGAAGCATCTATACAGGTATAGTATCCTCCATTTATGTTGTCCATGGAATACTTTTCCCAGAATGGAATTATTTCCTTAAGTAAAGTCTCTTTATATAATTTTGAGAAATTCATATCCGCAAGATTTTTTATATTAGCTTTTTATTTTATAAAATTGTTGTATATTTATATGTATAACATAATACAAAAATAACAAATTATACATTTGAATTTAAAATTTTGTGAAATTAAATTGAATAATGAAGAAACTGACCAAAATTACACCACTTGAAAATTTGTCTTTAGTCGATAAAGTTGAAATTCGTTTAAAAGAATATTTCAAAGAGAATAATCTAAAAATCGGAGATTCTATACCCAAAGAACTTGAATTCGCTGAAGCCATGGGTGTTAGTCGAACCGTTATAAGAGAAGCGCTTTTAAGGTTGCGAACTATAGGGATAATAGACTCAAAAAAACGAAAGGGAATGGTACTGACCCAACCTGATATCGTACAAAATTTTGAAAAGGCTATCGAATATAACCTATTAGGCGAACAGGCTTTAAAAGATATATTTGAGCTTCGATTAATTTTAGAAATGGGGATGGCAGATTTATTATTTGCTCGAAAAACCCAAGAAGATCTTGATGAACTTGACAAAATAGTTACCAAACAAGAGCGGGAAGAGAAAAACACCGTAGTTTTCAGTTTAGAAAATGAAATTGCTTTTCACGGTAAACTTTATGAAATGTCAAACAATACAACATTGCAACGCTTTCAGAATTTATTGCTACCAGTTTTTCAGTATGTTCATGATAACATGCTCCCTGAGGCCAAAGATTTCAAATATTCCTCAGGTGATTTTATTAGCCATAGAGATTTATTAAACTTGTTAAAAGAGGATAATATCACAGACTTTAGAATTGCAATGCGACAACACCTTGAACCTCATTTCGAACAAGTATTACATCAAATTAAATCTTAACTTTCACCACTACTTTTTTGATTCTCTTCGGTGCATCTATTTTTATTCCTGGCATATGTAGATCTTCAGGAAAGAAAATGGTGAACATTCCTTTTTTAAAGGATATTAAAGAATACTTTTCTTCAAATAACAGATAGTCATTGGTTGCATCGTATGCCTTAGTCGCTTTTTGGTCATTAAAAGCGGTGTATCCAATAAGCTCTTCACCCTCTATCATGTATTGCACATCAATATATTTTTGGTGTGCTTCCAAGCAACTTTCGTTCTCTGCTTTGGTGTCATAATTATTTACCAAGGCATAAACCCTGTCTCCATCTAGGTCATATCTCCCCGAAGCTATAGTTTCAAAATCTGTATGTTGAATATATTTAAGCGCCTTTTCAATCCGATTATTTAAACCAACATATAATGCAATATTCTCTATTTTATCAATTATCATCTTCTAATATTTTTTATATAAAAAAAGTCAGCTTTACATTACATTAAGCTGACTTTTTAAAAACTAAACAATCATTCTAATTACTAAACAATCCTTCTAAACCAATGTTTATGAGGTCTTGTTTAATGCTCTTATATTCTTTATCTGAAAGGGTTATATGGGGAAATCTACTCGGTCCAAAATCCAGACCCAAGGTCCTCATAAATCCTTTACCAACACCATTAAAACCACCTTTGCTATCCAAAAGTTCAACAAACTGGATTGCTTTAGATTGTAGCTCTGAAGCTTCTTCCATTTGTCCATTTTCAAACAGAGTTTTAATCTCATAGTACAAAGGTGCCAAATGATTATAGGTACTTCCAACCCATCCCGTTGCTCCTAAGGGCAAACTATTTATAAACATTTCATCATAACCAAACAAAATATTAAATTTCCCATCAGATACTCTTTTGCTATGTTGAAAATCTATGACATTATTATTGGTAAATTTTATACCGGCAAGATTTGGAATTTCCTGCTCTGCCTTTATCAAGAATTCCTGCATATTTAAATCCGCACCAGACAAGACTGGAATATGGTAATAATAAAAAGGAAGATTAGCTGCGCATGCTGCTATCTCTTTACAATAGTGTACTAATTTTTCAATGGTATTCAGCCTAAAATAATAGGGTGCCAATGCAGAAATAGCATCTACTTTATCAGCTGCATAAGTCGCTAGTGATTTAGCTTCTTGTAAGCTCGTATGTCCAACATGATCTATTAAGTACAAGTCATCAGATTTATGCTCAGACCAAGCTAAAGTAATTTCTTTGCGCTCTTCTGTCGATAATGATGTGAAATCGGCTGTTGACCCATTCATGAATACTCCTGCGATCTTATTGCGAATTAAAAACGCTTTATAGTCTTTAATTATAACCGTGTTCAACGATCCATCGGGATGCATTGGAGTATAAGCTGCTGCGATTAAATTTTTTAATTTCAAAGTAATTGTATGGTTAATATTTAATGTTTAGTTCTAAAATAAGTCAAAAAGAGAGTTGGTATTTGCAATTTTCAACTCTCTTTTTAACAAAACTAATCAAAAAATAATATGAAAATTTCTAATTTGTATATCCTGTCGTCTGTTCCAATAAAGGGTTTCTTCCAATCATATCCTCAGTGACAGGCAATACTAACTTATATTCGTCACCTGAAGACAAGTATTCTATATTGTCAAATACAAAACTACTTCCTGCTCTTCTCAAATCCCACCATCGTTTTCCTTCACCGACAAACTCTTTATAACGCTCATCTAAAATAGCATTAGCATTATCAGATTGAGATCCGGAAACATAGGCATGAGTTGCAGGCACGTAATTTGCACCATAAGCTCTTGCTCGGATGTCATTAATTTCTCCAGAAGGATCTTCTCCTAATAAATTCTTAGCTTCTGCAATCATTAATAAAACATCTGCGTATCTATAAACCGGTACATCATTTTCAAATATGCGATCGGTACCGTCTACTTTTCCTAAAAATTTATTAAATATTGATCCAAAATAGGCAGGTTCATTATAAGACGAATACCCTGCTCCTCCATTGTCATCTACATATAGCCTAATAAAGGTTCCTTCTTTACGAGCATCATCATTATCGTCTAATAATAAAATGGTTTTCTCTGACTGTCCATATCTATTTGCTCCTGCGATAATAAAATCATTCATAGACCCACCATTGTCATCAAACTGAGGGTTGATTTCTGTACTTCTACCTGTTAGGCTATTATAAATATTAGAAGCTTCATCACGTTTATATTGGATAGCAAAAATAAACTCATCATTATCCTCATTACCGACACCCCATAAATTTGAGATACTGCTTTCTAAACTAATCCCTGCAGATGAAACTTGTTGTAAAGCTGATTTAGCCTCATTGAAATCTGTATTTCCACCTCCGAGTAAATTTCCAGACCAGATAAACACATCCCCTTTAAGAGCTAATGTTGCCGTCTTAGACCAAAATATTTTACTGCCTTCATAGAAACTATCATTAGAACCAAAAGCGTTTAAAGATGCTTCCAAATCAGATTTTATTAAACTCATCACTTCATTCTGAGAAGCTCTAGCTCTACTCAATTCCGCTGGATCAACAGTGGTCATTGGTTCTAAAATAATTGGCACATCGCCCCATGTTTTTAAAAGGGTATAGTAATATAAAGCTCTTAAACCATAAGCTTGACCAATTAGGTGACTCTTTTCATCTTCGTCAGTAAAAGTTACGTCAGGCGCATTTGCCAAAAAGTCGTTGATACGATGAATTTTTTGGTATAATCCTGCCCAACCTCCAAAGGGTGCAGTTGCTACCGAAATATTAGATTGAATTAAAGAGATGTTCGCTGCCGATTCATAGGTACGTCCTCCCCAAATATCAGATCTGATTTCTCCTAATAACCAAAAATCTCTAGCTTCTGATCTTAAGTTTGCATACAATCCTGTATGTGCAGTTTTCGCTCCTTCTTCTGTATCCCAGAAGCCGGCTGCTGTCAATTGACTAGGACTCGCCAGTTCGAGCTCGCTTTCGCAGGCACTAAAGGTCAATGCCGCTACTATTATATATATATATTTCTTCATTTTGTTTAAATTTAAAATGTTACATTAAGTCCAAGGGTATAGGTTTTCGGTACTGGGAAGGCCCCGTATTGTACCCCACCAATTTCTGGTGTATCACCACTCATACTTTTAAAGTAATGTAAATTTGTCCCTGTTAGGTAAATATTAACTCTGCTCACCACGTCCTTGAAATGTTTTACAGGAACATTATAACTCAAAGTAACTTCACGTAATGCTAAGTAATCTCCCTTTTCCCAGAACTGATTATTTGCATAATTTTGTAAACTTCCACTTGATTCATTACCTCTCCACACATTCTTAGCCGCATTGACAAATACCATACGTGGCCAATCAGTATCTGTATTGTTTGGTGTCCAAGAATTCTTAACTTCTATAGGTTGATTTAAATTACCTTGAGTTTGTCCATATCCTTTAGCTCTAATATGATTCCAAACCAAATGACCTGTAGCGAAATCTGTTTTCACAAATAGATTAAAGTTTTTGTATTGTAAGCTAGATGTTAAACCTCCAACAAAATCAGGTGTTGTACGACCGATCACTTTTCTATCAAGACCGTTAATTACTCCGTCACCATTTTGGTCAACCCATTTTACATCACCAGCCCAACGTTGATTACGGCTAGCAGATGGCATATACTCATCTCGTATTGAATTATCAGCATCTGCCTCAGCTTGATTGGCATAAATTCCAGCTTGTTCGAAGGCAACAACAAGATCGTGTCCTGAGCGCTGTCCTTCTTGAAAACCACCAACCCATTCTTCTTCTCCTGTGCTTGAATTCCAGATTTGAGTTCCCCCTTGTCTGTTCAAGTCATTATCATTGTCAGGAAGCTCAACTACATAATTTTTATTAGTTGTAAAGGTTGCACCAACATTCCAGGTTAAATCCTTATTTCTAATAATATCACCATTCAATTGTAATTCGAATCCTTTGTTTCTAATCGTTCCATTATTAGTTAGGATACTACTAAACCCAGTATAATAAGGCAAGGTTAGGTTTGCTTGTTTGTCTTTAATATCTCTAGAATATATGTCCGTTATAAGCGTCAGTCTGTTATTAAACAATCCTACATCAAAACCAACATTAAATGTCGTTGATTTTTCCCACAAAAGATCTAAGGTAGGCAAGGTAGAATTTGCATATCCTGTTTGACCATTATAAACACCTTGACTTCCATAGGCTCCATAAACACCATAATTACTCAATACATCTTGATTACCATTAACACCATAACTTAATCTTGGTTTAATTCTTGTAATTGTATTACTTAGAGAAGATTCATTAAAGAAACTCTCATTATGTAGATTCCAACCAAAAGAAACCCCTGGGAAGAAATCAAATTTATTTTTCCCTAATCTAGAAGACCCGTCATTTCTAAAGGTAAAACCAAATAGGTATTTATTATCATAATCGTATAGAAATCTACCAAAAGCAGAGGTAATCACATACTCTGTTTCGAAGCTTGAAGGAATACCATTGGCTTCTGCTCCAGCATTAAGTGTTTCAATTAAATCGGTTGGAGAATTACGAGTTCCTGCAGATGTCACAAAGTAATTATCTTTAAAATACTCAGCTCCAATCAATGCATTAAAGTTATGGTTGCCAATTTTTTTGGTATAATTTAATGTTCCTGTCAATTGATTTCTCAATGTTCTTGATAATCTTACAGAAGCTTCGCGACCTGTACGTAAAGGCCCTGATGTACTTCCAACGCGATAGGCTCTATTAAAATTTTCATTGTGATTATTTATAGCGAAATGACTTCCAACAACCGATACGGTTAAATCGTCAATAATATCCCAATTAACTCCTACCGAAGCTGATAAACGTTGTTCTAAATTTTTTCTAACAAATTTATCTTGGTAATACAATGGGTTACCAAAACCTTGGTTTTGCCCCACAGCATATACATCAGACCAAGAACCATCATCATTGTTATCATAATCTCTAGAAGTTGGTGCTTGACCTTGAAATCTTCTAAACACTGTATTTTCACTCCCTAAAGGACTTAAACTTAAGTTAGAATGAGAATATAAAATATTAGAGTTCACCTTTATGTTATCAGTCACTTTATAGGATCCACTGAATTTACCCGAATACCTTTTAAAGCCCGATCCTAAGATTAAACCATCGTTATCTAAAAGACCTAAACCTAAATAGTAAGACCCTTTTTCATTACCTCCGTCAAAGGATAAGTAATGGTCTTTGGTATGACTATCTTGATAGATACGATCCCCAACATTTTTATTATCATAAAATAAAATCTCCTGACTCGGATTTAAAATATCTGGAATAGAGCTCCATCCAGGTTGATTCAATAAATATTGATTCTCCGGACTTAAAAGTTGCGTTGTGAATGGCGAATTCGTCGCATTACCACCAGTTGCAAAAGAATTTGCTCCATTTAAAAATTGACGAATAAAATTGTGATTATTTAGCACTTGTTCTGCATAGGCATGACCCTGTCTATTGTAATTTAGAAAATCTGCAGCGTTGAGATACTGTTGATCATCTCTCTCCTTATTAGTACTATATTTATATTTATAGTTAATAGCCGTTTTTCCAACTTTTCCTGTTTTAGTGGTGATTAAAATAACGCCATTCGCAGACCTTGATCCGTAAATAGCAGTTGCTGCCGCATCTTTTAACACCTCAATAGATTCGATATCGTCTGAATTCAAAGCATAAAAAGAGCTCGGAATCCCATCTACCAATATTAATGGAGATCCAGTACCATTAAAACTAGTACCACCACGCAAAACTATTTGCGGTGTAGACCCTGGCTGTCCAGTTGTATTGGTCACTCTTAACCCAGCAATAGTTCCTTGTAGCGCTGTTGCTGCATTGGACCTGGTAGAGGTTTCTAAAATTTGAGTGTCAAGCTTAGACACCGAAGTTGTTAAAGTTGCTCTCGATTGTCTACCGTAACCAGTAATCACAATTTCATCAAGCGCTTGTGCGTCTGATGCCATTGCAACATTAACAATTGTCTGGTCACTAATAACAATTTCTTGAGGGCTAACTCCAACATAACTAAATACAAGCGTATCTCCTGTATTTACCTCAATTGAATAGGCACCATCAAAATCAGTCTGTGTTCCAGTAGTCGTTCCCTTGATTATAACACTTGCTCCCGGTAAGGGCATGTTATCCTCTGCTGAAACCACCGTTCCCGTAATTATTTTGCTTTGACCAAAACTTAAAGCTGGTAAAGCAAAAAACAAAATCAATATCAGAGATATGATATTAAAGTTCTTTTTTTTCATACTGTTAGTATTTTAAATTGAATAGATAGTTTATATGTATTAAAAAATAATGTATTATGCATTATGTAATACATAATACAATAGTAGTGTAAATATTCTGTCTGGCAAAATTCTTTTTAAAATTATACCTACTCATTACCAGTGTTTTCAACAGGTGAAAATTTCCACAAAAACCCTGAATGAAACACTATCAAAGGCTTTTTACAAAATAAGAAAAGGACAATCACAAGGATTTTTAGATCTAAAAAAAAAGAGAATAAAAAAAGAAGGCAGTGTCTAAAAACCAATTCCTTATAAAAACAATGGTAAAATTCTGTCATAATTTTATGGAAGTACTCGTACAATGTGACGTTCTAAATAAGGAAAATTTCAGATTTATTAAGAAATATTCACAAAAACGACCAAGACCATACACATATCCTTAAAGGAATGTTAAATAATTGTATTCTGAGAGAAAATCATTAACTTAGAATGCTCTATTAACACCCATCAACTTATCAAATATTTGAATTTAGATTTTTTTTCAGAACCCTTATCCAAGGCTGAAAATCTATCTATATTTTTTTAAACTAATCAATAATAAAGGAAGTTTATGAAACGAAGAGATTTTATTCAATATGCCGGATTAGGAACTGGCGCATTAATGGTGCCCTCCTTATTGATGGGAAATAATATTCCCGTTGAAGCATTGCTCAATCCAGGCATGGATGTAATAACAAAAAAATTATTAGCAGATGTGGCCTTAAACACAGCAAGGTCTGCTGGTGCCACATATGCAGATGCAAGAATTGGTAGATATTTAAACCAATATGTATTTACACGTGAAGACAAGGTTCAAAATGTAGTTAATACAGAATCTTTCGGAATTGGTGTCCGTGTTATCGCCAATGGAACCTGGGGATTTGCCTCTACTAATGAGGTTACTGAAGACGGCATTAAAAAAGCCACCATGCAAGCAGTAGCCATTGCAAAAGCAAATTCTAAGATTCAAAAGGAACCTGTAAAATTAGCTCCAGTTCCTTCTTATGGAGAAGTATCCTGGAAAACACCTATACAAAAGGATTTCAAAACGGTTCCTGTTTCCGATAAAGTTGACTTATTATTAACAGCTAACGCAGCGGCTATGGACAATGGCGCCAACTTTGTTAATTCTGCCCTATTTATGGTCAATGAGCAAAAATACTTTGCTTCAACAGAAGGCTCATATATCGATCAGGATATTCATAGAATCTGGCCAACATTTGGGGTTACAGCTATTGACCGTTCTGCTAATAAATTTAAATCACGTCAAGCAATGAGTGCTCCAATGGGCATGGGTTATGAATATATGGACGGTCTTGATTCTGAAAAAATTGCAGGACCTGCAGGACTTAACTTATATAGAAACAGCTATGACATGGTTGAAGATGCTACATTAGCAGC
>Ga0105356_10006415_pt1 | contig 10971 bp, 6 predicted proteins | sample GOMGulsemesocosm_3_FD_83502 | JGI IMG/M metagenome (GOLD analysis project Ga0105356, IMG submission 83502) | Methane-oxidizing microbial communities from mesocosms in the Gulf of Mexico - GOM9D Gulf of Mexico | ecosystem: Environmental > Aquatic > Marine > Cold seeps | place: Gulf of Mexico...
TCTTTGGAGCGATTCGCATTGCTAGATATTACTCCACTGGTTTGCGCTAACTCATTGGCTGAAGTCGCGACCATATCAATTTCATTCTTTTGTTTTTCTATAATACGACTTGTTTGTTGACTTAGGTCTGTTGCCGCATTTGAGGAATGACCCACATCCTTAGTGATCGTGACCGTTTCCCTCACTAAGTTTTGAATTTTATCAACAAATACATTAAATTCATCAACGAGCATGCCGATTTCATCATGCTTAATCGGCGCAATACGTTGGGTCAAATCGCCATCGCCATCGGCAATGTCGTGCATTGCCATTTGTAAACGTTTAATACGCTTAATCAAAGGTAAAATCATCAACCAAACGACAATGGCAATAAGCGCAATTATAACTAATACAGCAAAACTTGATGACCAAATGGCTTGTGTAACAGGCTCTGAAATAAGCTTTTCAGGTACCATGAATCCTAACTTCCAATTCATTTTAGGATAATCACTACTGACTTCATTAAAAGCGACAAGATATTTTTGATCATTCCAACGTACGCTACTCATACCTGAAGAACTGTTAGTGACTTGTTGTTGTAACGTAGAAAAACCACTCGCATGAACAAACTTGCTGTCGATCTCTTTCATTAAGTCGCCAGGCGAAAATTTGTCATTAAAGCCAGGAAAAAAAACCAGTTTGCCGGTATCTGTCATTAAAAAAGCTTCACCTTCACCCTTGTATTTAATTTTAGCGAGCAGGTCTTTACCGATAGTCGTGATCAAAATATCTAAACCACCTATACCTAAAAAGCGACCATCTGGTAAGTAATATGGCCCCTTGACGGTTGCTGAAATAGAGCCGTCATTGGCATCAATGGCAGGATCGGTTACATACATTCGGCCAATATCTATACCTTCTTGCCACCATGGCCTTTTATTAGTGAAATAATCGGCGTTTGTGTAACGACCATTCAAATCAAAATACTCATAGGTATTGGCACTACCAAAAAAGACACTTTTAATGGCTGAGTCTTTTTCAGAAAAGAAATGAAAATATTTAGTCACATCTTGATAATTTTTATTATCGTCAATGACCGATAAGCGTTCCGTGTAATTCGTGAACCAATCAATCACTTGCGGATTACCAAAAATACTATGATTAATTTGCCCTTTAGCTTCAAAAAATCCACGCACTTCAGCAGATTGCAGCTTTACAATATCTTCAATAGAAGCCGTAAGTTGCGCTCTTGTTTTATCACTAATATCAGAAAGAATGAAATAAGAGGTGATGATAAGTAGCAGAGCAACTGAAGCAGAAATACCAACGACGAGCTGGCGCATGATCGAGCGGCTAAAAAGATCCATTATTTATGTCCAAAAAGGTATGTCATTTATTTTTATGGCAAAACCTTATCATGTGAACAAAAAAATGGCTAATGACTATTTTTTAACTTGCTATCATAGACAAATATACTAAATAAAACGTTGATAAAAAGTATTAAGTTGTTGTTGGGCATGTATTAATGTTGTTGGCTGTAATTTTATTTTTTCGCCTGATCTTAGCTGGCTCAGTCGAAATAAATCAGTTTGGATCACATTTCCTAGTACGGGGTAGCCACCGATAGTTTGTCGTTCCTTCATCAGTATTATTGGTTCACCATTGTTAGGCAGCTGAATGGTACCGTAGGTTACGGGTTTGGAAAGTGTTTTACTATTTGAAATGTGGGCTAAAACTGGTTTTGGTAATTGAGATAATCGATAGCCCATGCGATTGCTTTTTGCTGAAATAACAAAATGTTGCTCAATTACTTGCTGTTTTTGTTCACCAGCTAAATCCAGCCATAATTTTTGTGGGATAAACCGCAATGTGAGCACGTTATGTTTATAAAAATTATCTGGTGATTGCCGGTTAATACTTGTCTCTCGGGGTATTGGCTTATGTTGTTCATTACAGAAGATTTTACTACCAACAGTAATTTTTTCTTCATTAAACCCTAATGACTGCTCGTTTAATGTTTGGCTGCGACTATCAAGCCACAATTTACTGTTGATACCGCCAGCAAATGCGATATAAGTAATTAAGCCACGTTTAGGTATTGATAAGGATAAAATATCACCTGCTTGTAACTGATGAACTTGCCAGTGTGAAACTACTTTTTCATTAACTGTCGCCATGCAGTCTGCACCGGTTATAGCGACAGTACAATGAGTTTGAGCGCACAAAGTCAATTGTCCAAAAATGATTTCTAAAGCGGCACTGTTTTGGAGGTTCCCTAACATTTGATTTGCTGATAAAAACGCGTATTCATCAGCGGCTCCGCTAGCGCTGAAGCCTAAGTGCTGGGCGTGTAAACGACCTAAGTCTTGAATACTGCATTGACCATTTATTTTTAGTACTTTTAAAAAATTCATGTTCTTCGTTCTTTAGTGCTTTCTTTGACACTTTTATTGTCGATTATGCCGCCCAAGTCGGTAAAGTGCTCTTTAGAAATCGCTTTGAATTGCACTTGCTGACCAACACTGATCGCCGGCAAAAAACTTGTTTGGTTGTTAAAGCTCTCAACGTTAAACATTGCCATCGGGGTCTGACCAATAACATGCCAACCAGCCGGGCTCGATGTTGGATAAACGGCGGTTTGCTGCTCTGCAATTGCCACCGCTCCTTGTGGTATGCAAAGCCTTGGCGAACTGCGACGTGGTAGTCGTAAGCTTTTTGGAAGTGAAGCTAAATAACAAAAACCAGGTGTAAAGCCTAAAGCATAAGCGTGGTACGTCGTTTGGCTATGACACTGGATTATTTGCTCGATACTTAATGAGGTTTGCTGAGCAACAAACTCAAGATCCCAGCCGCTGTCGAGTCCATAGTAAACGGGAATTTCTATTATATTCGAGTGGTTAATAGGTGAAATACTAGGTAGTTCTTTTATAAGCTCTCTTAGTATGCAATCTAGTTGTGCACTGCTGATTTTATCAAAGTGATAATAGAGTAGTAAACTTGTATAGCTGGCGACAGAGTCAATGATCAAATCGGCTAAGTTCTTTTGTAGCTGTTGTTGAAAATAAATGATCTTTTGATGCTGATGCGGGCATATCGTTTCAGGCCACTCAACCAGTACTGCATTTTCACAAAGATAAGATAAGGTGATTTCTTCTGTTTCTTTCATGTTAGCAGGCTGTTTTTTTTACATGACTTTTAAGCATAATATTTAAACCCTTCACTAACTCTATCGCCGCAGGGTTGTCACCATGAACACAGAGGCTATCAACATGTAGATTAAGTAGCTTACCGTTCATACTGATAAGTTCGCCATGTTGAAGTAGGTGCTTACATTGGTCGATAACCTGCTCTTCGTTGTGAATAACTGCGTTGATGTGTTTGCGAGAAACTAACAAACCGCTATCGTCATACTTTCTATCAGCAAAGGCTTCAAACCAAAGCGTGATGCCAAATCTTTCTGCTGTTTCTTTAAAAAAAGAGGTATCCGGTAACGCTTGTACCATTAAAGGTAAGTGTATATCGAGTTGAGCCATCGCTGCACACAGAGTAATAAACAATTCTTGGTTTACCATCATGTCATTATATAAAGCGCCATGAGGCTTAACATAACTTACTTTGGTATTTTGACTGCTACAAATAGCCTGCAATGCCCCTATTTGATAATGAAATATTGCAGTTAATTCTTGAGCTGAATAGGCAATAGAACGTCTACCAAAACCAAGAAGGTCAGGGTACCCTGGGTGAGCACCAATCGTAGTATTGTGCTCAACGGCAAGTTTTACTGTTGCTTGCATGGTCAAGGGATCTGATGCATGAAACCCACAGGCAATATTAGCAAGATCAATCAATGGCATTATTTGGTTATCATTACCTTTCTGCCAAGAACCAAAGCTCTCACCTAAATCACAGTTTAACTTCATGGTATTTCCTATAGTTTGATATTACTTAATTGGTTGTACTACACCCATAACACTTCAAGGAATAGCTTGAAGTGTGACTGCTATAATTAACCTGCCGTAATAATAAGGTCTGTTTTTGGGATACAGCTACAAGCCAAAATATACCCTTGTGCTTTTTCATTGTCGGTTAAACCATCATCGGCAAGTTGCTCGACATCACCTTGCTCAAGTTTTACTTTACAGCAACCACACATGCCGCCGCGACATGAGTAAGGTAATATGAGACCACTTTCTTCGGCTTGTTCCAATATTGTTGCTTTATTATCACCTTGATAATGTTTATCCCAAGAATCAAATAAAATGTTGATCTTTTTTATCGCCTCGACATTCTTTTCAGGCATTTCTTCTTCCTGTAATCTTAGACCAAAACTTTCTTCATGATAGTTACTTTCGTCAAGTCCTAAAGCAAGGAGTAGTGATTTTACAAATTCTCTAAAAGGCTTAGGGCCACAAACATAAACTTGGCGTTGCGTTAAATCTACTATGTTAGTTAGCATTTGCTTACTAATTCTACCCTGATATTGCTGCCACTCAGGTTTAGCTGAACGTGTTAATGTATAGTGAATCTTACAATTACCGTGCAGTTTAGCAAGCGCGGCTACTTCATACTCTGCAATTAAATCTTTTTCACTATGAGCGCTGTGGAAAAACACTACATCATTGGTAACTGCTTGATCTGTCATTGCTTTGAGCATAGATAACATCGGGGTGATGCCACTGCCTGCCGAAAGTAACAATACCTTGTGGTTATCTTTACCTTCTAAATGAAAGTTACCATTTGGTTGCTTACAAAGTAGCGAATCTCCTACTTTAAATTCGTCATGAAGAAAGCTAGATGTGGTGCCTTGAATATAACCGTTGACGAGTTTTTTAACCGTTATGGCGAGTGCATGTGAACGAGTAGGACTTGAAGACAAAGTATAACAGCGATTGACAATCTCATCATCAATATTTAAGGCTAAGGGGAGATGTTGTCCGGCTTTATAGTTAATAACTTCATTGTGTGTATTTTTAAAAATAAAAGTCTTTACGTCATGAGTTTCATCAATGATTTTTTCACAGATTAGGGTCAAATTCTCCTCTGTTGAGCTTTTTAGCAAAGGCAGTGATTTACCCATTAAGCTTGATGATTTGTTATTTTGTTTTATGCCTACAAAAACAGGTGGCTGCTTACTTTTAAATACTTCAACAGAATCACCGTGTTTGATTTGTCCTTGATTTAAGGGGATCAGGTTTTGACCAAACATGACATCACCGCTGGCGACTTGGCGATACGCTTTTAATGTTTTAAGAGGCTCTTGTTGGACATGTTTTTGACCTGTCAATGGGTCTAACGTTGTAAATATACATCGCGAACAAGGTTTACTTAATTCAAACTCTACTTCACCAATACGAATGTGTTGCCAGGAATCTTCGGCAAAGGGTAAGCAGTTATCTACCACAATGTTAGGTCTAAATCTTGACATATCAAGGAGAGTATTTGTTGAACTACGTTGGTTTAAGTCGATTAATGAAGCTTGTGAAATAAGTAACAAAGGATAACCATCGGCAAAAGACACGCGACTGTTACTATTTTTAACTAAGCGCTGAGATTCGTCGCCATAAAATAATAACTGACAGGGTTTATTTAAATACTGGCTAAACCAAAGATTATGTTCATTAGCGCACTGTTGACCCTTGATGGTATCTTTCCAAACGGTTACCGGTTGGTATTGATGTGAAAAACTGTCGTAATTGATAACAAGTTGCGGCATATTTGGCGCGGTTAATACTAACCCTGTGGCGGTAATACTACTTTGAATTAAACAAAGCGTCGGCTCAGTTCGTGCTGTAAAGAATTGTCCCTGATTATCACTGACCACAAAGCGCCGATCAAAACTTAATCCTAACTCATCAACCCAGCTACTTGATAAATGAATACCCGCTGTGGATTTGATTGGGTATATAGAGATATTGGTAACAGTACTCGAGGTCATTTTTTTCCCAAAAATAAGTAACTTCCAAAAATATTTTGGTCAATAAGCTGTAACTTTGCAATATGTATTTTACTAATTCTAAGGTATATTGCTCGCAGGCATAGTATAGCCGTTACTTTTTAAAGTGAACTTTAAATAAGAGCGGCTATAGGTCAATCGATTTAATAAGGTTAAAGTTTTTATGCATATCCATATTTTAGGTATTTGTGGCACATTTATGGGCGGCATTGCCGCTATTGCGAAGCAACTCGGACACCGTGTTTCAGGCTGCGATGCAAATGTTTACCCACCAATGAGCACCCAACTTGAAGCACTTGGCATTGAATTAAAACAAGGGTATCTAGCTGAGCATTTAAACGATGAACCTGACCTTGTGATTATTGGCAATGCAATGTCGCGTGGTAATCCTATGGTTGAGCATGTTTTGAACCGTAATATTGCTTATAATTCAGGGCCGCAGTGGTTACTGGAGAATGTGCTTAAAGACCGTTGGGTATTAGCTGTTTCAGGTACACATGGTAAAACAACAACAAGTTCAATGCTTACTTGGATCTTGGAATATGCCGATATGAAACCGGGTTTTCTAATTGGCGGCATACCACAAAATTTTGATTGTTCAGCGCGGTTAGGTGATGCTCCATTTTTTGTGATAGAAGCCGATGAATACGATACCGCTTTTTTTGATAAACGTTCGAAGTTCGTCCATTATCGACCACGTACGTTAGTGATTAATAACATGGAGTTTGACCACGCCGATATATTTGATGAGTTAAGTGATATACAACGCCAATTTCATCATTTAATACGTACGGTACCCAGTAATGGCTTGATCCTATCTCCCAAAAATGAACAAGCGATAACCGATACTCTAGGGCAGGGGTGTTGGACGCCAACAGAAGTTAGCGTTGACTGCAATGATAAGAGCTCAGGCTGGCATGCCGAAAAACTACAGGCTGACGGTAGTGAATATATTGTTAGTTTTCAAGGCGAAACACAGGGTACTGTTAAGTGGAATTTAATTGGTGATTTTAATATCGACAACGGTTTGATGGCGATTGCGGCGGCACGTCATGCAGGTGTCCCCGCGCATGTTGGCATAGAGGCATTGGCTGAGTTTGTAAATACTAAACGTCGTTTAGAGTTAAAAGGTACAGTAAATAATATTCGTGTTTATGATGACTTCGCTCACCATCCTACGGCAATTGCTAAAACCCTTGCGGGTGTACGCGCAAATGTAGGTGATAAAAATCGTATTATCGCAGTACTTGAACCAAGGTCCAATACGATGAAATCAGGAGTGCATAAAGATACACTGGCTCGTTCATTAATTGATGCTGATCAAGTGTTTATTTTTCAAGGAGAACAAGTGCAATGGTCAGTTGATGAGCTCATTGCTGATTGTCATCAGCCTTGCATTGTTAGCAATGATTTAGCTGGCCTGATCCTTGATATTACAACTGCAGCAAAAGCTGGCGATACCATCGTAGTGATGAGTAATGGTGGTTTTGGTGGCATTCATGATAAATTGCTGAGTAAGCTGTAAAATAAATGTATTGTTGCAAGGGGTGAACTGGACAACCGTTTTTTAATCGCTTTTGATGGTGACAGGTAATAGGTAACGAAGTAAGAAGTGAGAAGTTACTGTCAAACTCAGCGTTTATCGGTTACTGCTGGTTATGATAATTGTAATAATCTTAATGTATGGAGTAACAATGGTATTTACCAAACTGATGATAAAGTAAGTTACAATAGTGAATGATATCAAGTAAATTGATGGACTCAAGAGCACGTACCTACTGATAATTCAGGACAGTGGTAAGTATGGAGCCTTTTCGGAAGTTGTAATTAATAACAATCCTAAATACCTGCGACAACTTGGTTGTATTAATTAAGTTGAGAGTTCATTCTCCATGATAAATGAGCTCTTCTTCGTTTAATAGCAATTGAATTGCTAGAATCTTTGAAAGTATGAATAATGACTATATTTAAAGAAAAAATAACACTGGCAATAACTGGCGCATCCGGTTCTGCTTATGCCATGAGATTACTTGAATGTTTGGTTGCGGCTAACTATCAGGTTTATATTTTGTGTTCGAGTGCTGCTCGTGTGGTATTTGATACTGAAATTGATTTGAAATTACCCTCTTCTCCTGATGCCGCCAGTGAATTTTTTAGTCAAAAATTTAATGCAAAACCTGAACAAATTACAGTCTTTGGTAAAGAACAATGGTTCTCGCCTGTAGCTTCAGGCTCTGCTGCCCCTAAAAAAATGATTGTATGTCCGTGCTCAACCGGAACCCTTGCCGCAATTAGCCAAGGTATGAGTGATAACTTAATAGAGCGTGCTGCCGATGTGGTGATTAAAGAACGTGGTCAGTTAATTTTGGTGCCGAGAGAAACACCTTTTTCTACGATTCATTTACAAAATATGCTTAGTCTTTCACAAATGGGGGTTACTATCATGCCAGCCGCTCCGGGGTTTTATCACAAGCCTGAATCAATCAATGATTTGATTGATTTTATGGTAGGGAGAATGCTTGACCATTTAGGCATAGAGCAAAAAATCATGCCGCGCTGGGGCTATAAAACTCTCAGTAATTAAATACATCATCTCTAGCAAGTCACCTTTATGTTTTGTTTTTTAAATCGTTTTAGTTCAAGATGACTCTTAAAAATAACAAAAATCTATAGGTGATTTTTTATGCCCTCTATATCTACCCTCTTAAAATCGTGTGCATTCCTATTACTCGCTAGTAGTAATGTTGCGATTGCAACAAATGATAAGTCAGAACAAGAAGATAAACCTAAATGGTCAGTGAATGCACCACAAGGTAAATTTACTACGGCTAATATTGATGTGCGTCAAGGTACATGGATGAATATCGATTTAAGTCCTGATGGTAAAACTATTGTGTTTGATTTACTCGGTGATATTTATCTTTTGCCGGTTTCAGGAGGGGAAGCACAACCGCTAATGACTGATATAGCGTGGCAAATGCAACCACGCTTTAGCCCTGATGGTAAACATATCGCTTTTACCTCAGATGAAGACGGCGGTGATAACCTGTGGATAATGAATGCTGATGGTAGTAACGCAAAAGCGGTCAGTTCCGAGTCATTTCGGCTATTAAATAGCCCTGCTTGGTCACCTGACGGTAATTATATTGTTGGTCGTAAACATTTTACTAGTGGACGCTCTTTAGGTGCCGGCGAAGTATGGATGTACCATAAAACGGGCGGTAAAGGGGTTAAACTAACCAAACGACCTAACGATCAAAAAGATCTCGGTGAACCTGCCTATTCAACAGATGGTAAGTATATTTATTTTTCACAAGACGCAACGCCAGGTAAAACCTTTCATTACAGCAAAGACTCTGTAAAAGGCATTTATAAAATTAAACGTCTTGAGCTGGCAACAGGTGAAATTACCACACTTATCGAAGGTGAGGGCGGTGCCATTAGACCAACACCATCACATGATGGCAAACACTTAGCTTATATCGCACGTGATGATTTTCAAACCAGCTTGTATATCTATGACTTAGTCAGCGGAGAAAAAACCAAGGTATATGATGCACTTGACCGTGATATGCAAGAAACATGGGCGGTACACGGCGTTTATCCAACAATGGCATGGACCCCTAATAACAACGGCTTAGTTTTTTGGGCAAACGGGAAAATTAACCAACTAGATCTTCAATCGAAAAAAGTTAAAAACATTTCTTTTCATGTAAATACCCAAAAGAAAATTCAAACAACGGTACGTTTTAAACAAAATATCGAACAAGACGAATTTGATGTAAAAATGCTGCGTGACGTTAAAGTTTCGCCTGACGGTAAACGTGTTGTTTTTGAATCTATGGGTCATGTTTATATTCGTCAATTACCCAACGGTAAAGCCAAGCGTTTAACCAAACAAAAGAGTCACTATGAACTAAATCCAAGCTTTTCTCGTGATGGCAAAAAAGTGGTTTATGCGACATGGAGTGATAAACGTTTAGGTGATATTCGCGTAGTGTCTTCACGGGGCGGTAAAGGCAAAGTGATCACCAAAGAAATGGGCAAATACGTAGAGCCAAGCTTTTCTCCAAACGGAAAACAGATTGTTTATCGTAAAATCGCTGGCGGTTATATTACCGACCCTAAGTGGGGCCTAAACCCAGGTATTTATGTTATTAGCGTTAAGGGCGGTAAAGCAAAACTTATTACTAAAGACGGTTTAACACCACACTTTGGTAAAGATAATGACAAAGTATACGTACTACGCGATGGTGAAAAACCGAGTTTAGTGCGTGTCGGTTTAGACGGTCATAACGAAAAGACATTATATCAGGGAGAATTTACGACTGAATATAAGGTTTCTCCTAATGGTAAGTTTTTAGCTTTTACAGAACGCTTTAAAGTATTTGTAACTCCCTTTATTGAGCGTGGCGAAGTGATAGATACCGGTCCTAAAGCGAGTAATCTACCCGTTAAAAAATTGTCGATTAGAGCAGGTGAGAATATCAACTGGAGTGGACAATCAAATGAACTTTATTGGAGTTTAGGCGCAAATTTATACCAAGCGCCATTGGCTGAGTTATTCGACATTAGTAAAACTGACGATGCGAAAAAAGACACTGATGTTTCACCGCAAATAACGTATTTGGGTTTTAAAAGGAAAGCCGATAAACCTTCAGGTGTCGTAGCTTTTGTTGGTGGTAAAGTGATCACTATGGAAGGTGAGCAAGTGATCGATAACGGTGTTGTTATCGTAGAAGGTAATAAAATTGTCGCCCTTGGCTCAAAAGCTGATACTGCAATCCCTAAGAATGCTGTGGTTGTTGATATTACTGGAAAAACACTGATGCCAGGTTTGGTGGATGCTCATGCCCATGGGGCACAAGGGAGTAATGAGATTATTCCACAACAAAACTGGAAGAACTATGCTGGCTTAACCTTTGGTGTTACCACAATCCATGATCCTTCAAACGATACTTCAACGTTTTTTGCCGCCAGTGAAATGCAAAAATCAGGACAAATCGTTGCGGCGCGCCTATTTTCAACGGGTACGATAA
>Ga0105356_10006417_pt1 | contig 10968 bp, 8 predicted proteins | sample GOMGulsemesocosm_3_FD_83502 | JGI IMG/M metagenome (GOLD analysis project Ga0105356, IMG submission 83502) | Methane-oxidizing microbial communities from mesocosms in the Gulf of Mexico - GOM9D Gulf of Mexico | ecosystem: Environmental > Aquatic > Marine > Cold seeps | place: Gulf of Mexico...
CTGACACTAAAATAAATAATATTTGTTAAGGTTTTCCAATAAATGGTTAAACGCATTCCAATACCTACAGAAAAAAATTCATCAACGGCGTTCTTTTTTTTATTTTTATATATAGCCGCTGTATTTATCAGACCTCATCAAATGTATGAAGCTTCTATGGAATGGATCCTGATCAAAGTTTTTGCGATAATTTGCCTAATAGCGACCTTATTAGGACAACGGCCACTTACTTTATATCCACAGCACTGGATGCTATTTCTACTTGCTCCTCTAATCATTTTATCGGGATTTGTGAATGGCTCAGGCATGGATGGCGTTGATCAATCTATTGTTTTCATGACCACTTCTATCATCCCATTATTTTTATTAAGCAACTGTTTAACGACAGTTAAAAGACAACATTGGCTAATGATAGCTTGTATCGTTGCTTCCCTTTGTATGGCTCATAATGGTCATGTACAGCAAACTGCCCCCAATTGGCTAGGCTGGGTGTTTGATACTCAAGCTGTAGGAATGTTTGGTACGGATATCAGACGAATCACCTATACTGGAATTTTTAATGATCCTAATGATGTAGGCATGTTTTTTGTTATGACACTACCTTTTGTAATGTATTTTTACTATAAGAGTGGATCTATTGGTAAATTATTATGGTTAACAGTAGTAAGTGCAATACTATATGGAGTATTTATAACTTATTCTCGGGGGACACAATTAGGTGTTATTGGCTTAATCGGAGCTTATTATCTAATTGTAAAGTTGGGAGATAAGGCAGTAATCGCAGCGATGATTTGCGCACCTATTGGTATAGTAGTATTAACCATTTTACAAAGCAGTGTTGATGAATCAGCTAGCGGGCGATTAGAAGCATGGTATGCCGGTATTTTGATGCTGTTATCAAATGTATTATTAGGAGTGGGGCGAGGAAATTTTATCGAAGTTCATGAAAGAACCGCACATAATTCTTATATTTTAGTGGCCGCAGAATTAGGTGTTCCTGGTTATTCTTTATGGGGGGGAGCATTACTGTCTACATTATTAACAGGTTATCTATTTATTCGCCATATATCCCTGCTAAAGCCCGAAGACTTATCTAAAAACATCAAAGAGGAGCTTGCTGTTAATAAAGCACTTTTCTTCTCCATGGTAGGTTTTTTGATCACTTCTTTCTTTTTAAGCCGTTCATATACTGTGCTCTTATTTATTTTTATCGGCATGAGTATTGCCTCGCATCACCGTGTTGTTAAATTAATGCCTGAGATGGAAATGTACTTTACAAAAGCTCTTGCAATCAAATGTATGCTCTATTGTTGGGCCGTAATTTTTGCTGTTTACGCGGCACTAAAATTAGCACTTTAAAGATAGCGTTCATTAATGTTTTGAAAGCTAATGGCTGTACCATACATTTACTAGAACGGTAGAAATCTCTAAATTTATAGGTTATTTAGTCTCTTGTGGTTATCTTTTTTCTGGATAAATCCCTCAACTATGAGTAGTATTCATCACCATTATTACTTTTGTATATAGAGCGCCCTAAATGGAGCTTATCTTTACCCTTAATATCTTATTGATTTTATATACTTTTATAGGTTACCCACTCATTCTTAAATGTTTAACTATGAGTAAAAAGGCATCGTCTTTTGGCGCTACAGATAAGTTGCCCGAGATTAGTGTTGTACTCTGTATCTATAATAGTGTTTCGTTGTTAGAAAAGCGTATTCAAAATATTTTCGAAAGTAACTACCCATCTCATAAAGTCCAATTGATCATCGTTTCTGACGGATCAACCGACAATCCTGAAAATGTAGTATCGAGATTAAATATGGGTAATATCAGGTTTGTTGAATACAAGTCAAATAAGGGAAAATCTTATGCTATAAATGAAGGTCTAAAGTACGTTACTACTGATTTAGTCGCTTTTGCTGATGTCAGACAGTCGTTTGATAAAGATGCTCTCATTTATTTATCTCAGCATTTCGCCGTTGAAACAACTGCCGCTGTATCAGGAAATCTTCATATTATTGATGATAAAAATAACGCAGCAAGTGAGCCCGGCCTCTATTGGAAGTACGAAAAATGGATAAGAGAAAAAGAAAGTCGAATTAACTCTATGGTAGGTGTTACTGGCGCTATTTACATGGCAAGAAAAAGGTTAATTCCCCAAATACCAGAAAACTCACTACTTGATGATATGTTTATTCCACTTTCAATGGTAAAAAAAGGCTATCAAATTAAATTCGAATCAAAGGCTATTGCTTATGATATAAGTTCATCATCAAACGCGGAGGAATTCCATCGAAAAGTAAGAACACTAGCAGGAAATTTTCAACTGTTAAAACAATTACCTTGGCTGCTGTCTCCAACAAATAACCCTTTATTTTTTCAATTTTTTTCTCATAAACTCCTGCGTTTAATAACCCCATACGCACTAATACTAATGTTGATTTCGAGCTTTTTATCTCAAAGTGCTATATTAGTTCTCTTTTTTTGGTTACAACTTCTATTTTATGTCTATAGCATGTTAGCGTATACATTAGCAAAAACAAATAATTCATTACCTCTTGGTGCATTTTGCAGCAGTTTTTGTAGTTTACAATTAGCCGCGTTAAAAGCGGGCTGGAAATATTATTTCGGTGATCCATTATCATTGTGGCGAAAGCATTAACGAATACAATAGGAAGATACTGCAGGATACTTTTGAAGTTGTTTTCAAATTTCTATTTGAATCTGAAGAAATATTACATAAGCGCATCTCTACATCTACGTTAATTGTTAATTGTTAATTGTTAATTGTTAATTGTTAATTGTTAATTGTTAATGATACTTTACCTAAGGGAATAGTAAAAGGCGGTAAGATTATATTCGTGATTGATAAAGGCAAGGTTTTGTATAAATAACAATATATTTAACGCGTGGCAACAACTTGCTTAACGGGCTAGTTAATTTAGAGAAGAGCGATCTTAGAAGTTTTAGGTTTTAGGTTTTAGTATTACACTTTCTGGTGACTTTGATTTTAAAGGAAAATCTCATTATTGTTCAATTTAACAGGCGGTTAATTATCTGTACTTCGGTAAGCCGTTTTAACCGTCAATACTACGAAAGCCCTTGCTGCTCCTTGTGTTTAAAAAAACTTTCTATTTTATTCCTCAGGAAGGAAATGATTATATTCTAAGGTGACGATTAACATTCTAGCCATTCGCCGCCCCTCTTTTTATCTGCACTCCCATTAATTTCTGCTTAACTTCATTATTTAACAGTAAGGGCGATGTAAATGCAAACTATAGCAGTAACAATCATTTCACCCATTAGAGGGGTTTAGTGACCGCATAAGGATTTTACCTAGAAAGACAAGTAAGACGCATAAAATAATCAGTTTAATAAATTCTAGTGTTCTAAGTATTGAATTTCTTATTAATTGGTGTTTCATCAAACCTTACCGCACTTGCCTTGTAAAAATATTTAGTACAAAAAATAAACTGTAACTCCATCATAGCAATATTTAAAAATGAGAAGGTATCGTTGATATTAATGAGAGAACAAAGGTTTTATCGTAATTATGAAAAGTTGTTTATAATTCTTCCGTTAAATAATTATAGTGACATCCCTCCTAGCTAGCCACAATACTGAAGAAATATAGTTATAATTTTGAATTGTTATCGTATAGAATATTCACTGCATTTAATACACCCAATTAAAGGATCAGTCATTGAATTATAGAAGTGACATAGACGGACTAAGAACCATAGCTGTATTTCTAGTAATACTAAATCATGCAGGATTTAGTATTTTTTCTGGTGGATTTGTTGGTGTTGATGTATTTTTTGTTATTTCTGGTTTTTTGATCACCACCATTATTTACTCCGCTTTACAGGAAGATAAATTTAGCATGGCTTGGTTTTTAGGCCGTCGAATTAAAAGATTAATGCCTGTTTTACTGTTTATCTTATTGGTAACTACCATCGTATTTACATTTATCATGCTGCCTCAAGATCTGATGAAGTACTATAGAAGTGTCATCTGGGTAGTATCATATGTTGGTAATTTTTTCTTTTGGCGTGAGCATGGCGGTTATTTTGATGGCGGCTCAGCAGAAGTTCCATTATTGCATACCTGGTCGTTAGCCGTAGAAGAGCAATATTATTTTATTTGGCCGTTAATGCTAATGCTTGCCTGGAAATATTTAGGCCGCAAAAGGACAATAGTATTCTCCATAGCTGGCTGCATTGCCGCAACCATATTTTCACAATGGGGTACCGAAGTTACCATAGGTGCGGCATACTACTTACTTCCTACTCGTTTTTTTGAATTACTTGTTGGATCATCCTTAGCATTAGGTTGGAGTTACTTACCAAAATCAAATCAAGTTTCTAGCCATCTTTTATCACTTCTTGGGCTAACGTTAATTATCGGCAGTGCATTATCACTTAACGAACATTCCGCATTCCCCGGTTATAACGCATTATATCCGGTGATGGGCACGGCTCTTATTATATATTCATCAAACGGCATAGTTAACAAGTTATTGTCTTATAGGCCTATGGTTTATACCGGTAATATTTCTTATTCGCTTTACTTATGGCATTGGCCAATACTGGTTTTATTTAGATATACCGCTGTAGAATTAACATTATTTAATCAAATATTTGCAATTTCTTTAACTTATATCTTGTCGGTTTTGTCATACACCTATATTGAACAACCTTGTCGCCATTTAAAAGCCTTCAGATTTAAACCTATCGCCATAAATTATTTTGCAGCTCCCAGCGCTGTTCTTGTTGTGATTGCTTTAGTCGGAATTTATTTTGACGGCTACCAACAACGCTTTCCCAACAAAATCATAGAAATGGAGCTGGCATTAAACTCTCATACAAGTGATTCTCGGTATTTATGTCATTCTTCGTACAGACAAAGTAAAGCACTTCCTAATAACGCTTGTATTTTTGGTGCTAAAACACACTCAAATAACAATGCTGATATATTTATCTTTGGTGATTCACATGCCAATCACTTAGTCCCCTTTATTCACACATTAGCCAAAAATGCAAATGTTAGCGCACAAGATTATACCTTAGATCGCTGCCTACCAATTTTTGATTTAAAGTGGGGGTCAAATCTGCATAAAGCAGGTTTATGTCAAAATAGAAATGAACTAGCACTTAAGCATATTCAGTCAAACTCTTTTGGTTATGTTGTCTTAGCAGCCTCTTGGCCTGATACTGCAACACGTCGTATATTTACAGATGAAAGAGTTGAAAGTGATCCATTAAAAATTCAAATATTTAATGCACAATTTAAATATACACTGCAACAAATAGTTGCATCAGGAGCAGTTCCAATTGTAATGACTGATACTCCTACCCTAAATGGTAAGAGCCCTAAATGTACCATTAAGAAAAACATTTTTAATGACGAGTTAAATTGTGATATTCAAAGGCAAGAAAACATATTAATTAATCAAACGTTAATTGCTTTAAAAGAAACATTTACTGAGCTCATCATCATCGAACCTCATAAAATGATGTGTATCGAAAATAGCTGTAAAATGGAGATAAACGGAACACCATTGTATAGAGATGATGATCATTTAAATGAGCAAGGTTCGGCTTTACTCGGTACATTATTTTTAAAAATAAGTGGTAGTCCTTTTCATACGGATAACATTGACAAATTGAACTCAGGTAAAACTGATTTTAATACAACTACAAAAGTTGCATTAAAAAACCGCTAAGGAAAGAAACATGTACCCGAAAATATTACGTAGTTATTTAATGCCTCTTTATGAAACACTGAAAAAAAAAGGGATGTTAAAATACCTTAATGAATATGAAAATCACCTAGAATGGGATGCCGAGCAACTAAAATCATACCAATGGCAACAGTTATCTTTATTGCTATCTCACGCCTACAATACTACTTCTTTTTATCGTCGAGCATGGCAAGCCGTCGGAGTAGCCGATATACGAGATATAAAAAACTTAGCTGATTTTAGTTCCTTACCTTTAATCACAAAAATGGATATTCAGGAACATTACGAAGAATTTGTTTCTAATAAATACAGCGATAATATTCGAAAATCTACAGGTGGCTCCACTGGGCAACCGTTTCATTTTGAATATAATATTGAAAGTAATACCAGACGTGAAGCTGTTATGTGGAGAGGTTATGGTTGGTTAGGTGCTGGTCTTGGTGAAAAAACACTTTACCTATGGGGGGCAGATATTGGTGAAAAAACCTTATTAAAGTCCATAAAAAATGACCTCTATCACGCTTTTTATAATCGTAAAATGCTTAATTCTTTTGCGATGAATAAGGGCAATATGCATGAATATATAGCTCAAATTGCCCATTATAAACCGACTGCGATAGTATCTTATGTAAATCCGCTTTATGAATTAGCCAATTTTATAATAGAACATAATATTTCCGTATATCAACCGAAAACCATTTTGACTGGGGCTGAGCCTTTATACCCTCATCAACGTGAAATTATTCAGCAAGCATTTAATTGTCAAGTAAATGACACCTTTGGTTGTCGTGAATTTATGCTAATGTCAGCCGAATGTAGCCAACAAAATAACCTACACATTAACAGTGATCATTTAGTGATTGAAACGGTCAATGAACAAGGGGCTTCTGTAATAGGATTAACGGGTGATCTGGCGATTACTGATTTGTATAATTACGGCATGCCACTGATTCGATACTTAAACGGTGATAGGGCAACTCTCGTTGAGACCCCCTGCGACTGTGGTAATCCACTCCCGCTAATGAAAAGTGTCGATGGGCGAAAATTAGATATTATAAAAACACCTTCAGGGAAGATAATCCCTGGGGAATTGTTCCCTCATTTATTTAAAGAATTCAAATGTATACAGCGTTTTCAGGTTAAACAATCAAAATTAGATACTCTCGACATATTAATTATTGAAAACGCACCACTAGATGCGACAAGTCAGAAAAGCATTCAAACCGAAATTAATAAATATGCTGAAGGAGAACTTTCTATTAACTTCTCTATCGTTAAAGAAATACCACTGACCGCCAGTGGCAAGCACAGAGTGACCATTTGTGAAGTCTAAAAAAGAGAATTTAACAATTATAAGTAATTTGTATCCTTTACCTTGGGAGCCTAATCGTGCCACGTTCAACAAACAACAATTCGAACAGCTTGAAGATACTTTTAACCTAAATGTCTTAGTACCTATCGCATTTAATGACTGGTTTAGGCACCGTAATGAAATAATTCAATCAACAACATTGCGTTATGTTCCCTATTTTTATTTACCTAAACTAGGCCGACGTTTTTATAGTGTTTTTCTTTTTCTATCTATTTTATGTCACTCAGGTTTATGGTTAAAACGTAAGAAAAATCATATATTACTCGCTAGCTGGGCGTTTCCCGAAGCGGTAGCAACAAGTTGGCTTAGTAAGCTTTTTCAATGTAAGTTCTTTTTCAAAGTGCATGGCAGTGACATTAACCTTCATGGCGCTTTTCCCGCTCGCGCCAAACAAATAGTCACGGCCTCAAAACATGCTAAAGGTATTCTTTCTGTTTCTAAAGCACTCAAAAGTAATATGGTAGCAATGGGGGTTGAAAGTAATAAAATAGAGGTGATATATAACGGTGTGAACCATCAAAAATTTGGTGAACGACAGCCTCGAAAATTAGCCGAGGACTATGTTCTATATGTCGGAAATTTAAAAGCCACAAAAGGGGTTTTTGAGTTATTAACAGGATTTTCTAAAATTGCAAAGCAATTTCCAGATCTCAAATTGGTCTTTGCTGGCCCGGGAGGGCTTCAAAAACAATTAGCAGAAAAAGCTAAACAATTAACGATTGAAAGTCGTGTTACCTTTTTAGGAAGCGTTAATCACGATGAACTTCCCGCATTATTGCAACATGCTAATGTTGTGGCACTCCCGAGTTACAACGAAGGCGTTCCAAATGTTTTATTAGAATCTATGGCTTGTGGAACTCCGGTATTAGCAACCGCCGTTGGTGGTATTCCTGAAGTAGTAATTGAAAATATTTGTGGGCAACTAATCCCCCCAAAAGATTGCGATGCTGTGGCCTCTGGACTATCAAACATATTATCGAAGCAATGGTCTCACAAAGAAATTGCCGCTCACAGTCAACAATTTTCATGGCACAAAAATAAGCAGCAACTTATTGCTTTGTTAAGAAAATAACGAACAAATATTACTTTAACTATTGGACGGGTTAATTTTTCTGATAGACTAGAGTTTTTCTACCACAAATGGAATTTTGTCTGAAATGATTCAACAGCTTAAGTATTTTATTAGATCTAAATTATTACCTAATAAACTATTTTTAATAGATAAAAAAAGTCATGCTAAATCTATCTATTTAACTTTTGACGACGGTCCTGTACCGGGTGTTACAGATAAACTCCTTACACTACTTGATAAGTATGATGTTAAAGTAACATTTTTTGTAATAGGCAGTTGTGCTCAAAAGCACCCTGAGCTTATTGTAAAAATTAATGAAAGTGGACATACACTTGCAAACCATAGCTATACGCATCCGCCATTTCATAAGATTAGTCTCGCTCAAAAAGTACGTGAAATTATCAACACTAATCTTGCAATTGAAAATATAATCAATAAAAAATGCGATATGTTTAGAGCACCACAAGGACGATGGGATTTTAAACTATTAATGAAACTTTTCAGTTTAAAAATTACAGCAGTACATTGGAGCCGTGACTCTATGGATTTCTTAAAAGAAGAGCCGGAGAAAATCATCAAACGCTTTGAAATAAAGCCCGTTTCTCCTGGCGATATCATACTCTTTCACGATGATGATCAAAGATGTATAGAAGTTTTAGATACATTAATACCAAAATGGCTATCACAAGGTTTTAAATTAGAAGCACTGAAACTTTAATTAAAAATATGAATATATTATTTCATCATAGAACACGTGGCAATGGTACAGAAGGTATTCATATAAGGGAGTGGTAAAAGGCTTAAAACAGCTTTGCCATCAAGTCGTCATATTGTCGTTACCTGATGCAGAGCCAAACTCATATTTGAATTTTTTTTGTTGATATTGTAAGTGTTTTAATTACTTTTGTATGATGTGGGTGATGAGCAAATCATCCCTGGCGGTTAGAATAAGTCAGTAATATCTATATTCCTTTGCATTCTAACCACTTACGGGTAAACTGCAGAATATCAAAGATGTACGTGATTTAGGTAAAGTAGATGAAATTTGTTTTAATATGTCATGATGATGAACCATTGACTCGATATGGTATGGCACGATGGCTAGCTTCATTTGCCAATTTGGTGGCAATTGTAGTTATTTCTGAAGACTCAAGTCGCTTAAGTACTAGAGTCAAAAAAGAATTAAAGCGATCTGGCTTATTGGGATTTTTAGATGTGATGGCGTTTCGTTGTTATCATAAGTTTTTTTTTGCTAAACAAGAAAAAGAATATGAGTCTCAAACTCTTGCTGAATTAAATTTACTTTTCCCAGATATTTCATCAGATACTAAAGTCCACTATACATCTTCTCCTAATTGTGAAACAACTCGACAGTTCCTTGAAGAACTGGAATTTGATTTTTCGATTGCTAGATGTAAAAGCATATTAAAAGAAAATATTTTTTCTTTAGCTGATAAAGGAACTTTTGTTATGCATCCAGGTATTTGCCCAGAATATCGAAATGCACACGGTTGCTTTTGGGCAATGGTGAATGAAGATTATAAGCGAATAGGAATGACTTTATTGAAAGTTGACAAAGGAATAGATACCGGCCCTATTTATGGATTTTTTAGTGGTGTTTATGATTTATTAGAAAATAGTCACAATACAATTCAATCCAAAGTTGTTTTTGACAATTTAACGCAAATAAGTGAAAAGTTTCAAGATATCTACCATGACAGAGCCGAAACTATAGATGTTACAGGTAATAAATCAGGAACATGGGGTCAACCGTGGCTAAGTAAATATCTATTATGGAAACGTTCCTACAAAAATAGTAAGGGTAAATAATGAAAGCAGTAACTTTGCTTTATCACGATGTTATTAAAAATGGGGATTATACAGCTTCAGGATTTCAAAGCAGTGACGCCAATTTTTATAAATTAACAGAAGACATCTTTGTTGAACATATAGAAGCCATTTTTCAACAACATAAAATCAAAGCAGAAGACTTAAGTGCGCTTAAGAACAATGGGCATACTCCATTTTTCATTAGTTTTGATGATGGTGGCTCTAGTTTTTTAAACCCTATAGCAGATATTTTAGAGCGCTTTGGTTGGGTAGGACTTTTTTTCATTTCTACAGATTATATAGATACGCCTGGATTTTTAACTCGTGATGAAGTGAGAGAACTATCTAAACGAGGACATGTTATTGGTAGTCATTCATGTTCACATCCCATAAAGATAACTAATTATAGTTATGATGAGATATTAGCAGAATGGACCAAGAGTAAGAGCGTATTAGAAACAATCATCGGTTCAGATGTTACAACAGCTTCTATTCCTGGAGGATTTTTATCAAACGATATTGAAAGATCTGCTGCTGAAGCTGGTTATTTATCGCTATTTACTTCGGAGCCTCAAAAGAAAATTAATTCTGTTAATGGATGTTTAGTTTTAGGTCGCTATAGTATTGCACAAGGTGTAGAAACAACAACGGCAGTTAGACTGGCAAATAAAAGGTTTTCGTTTTATCAAGCATGGCAATATATATTTTGGAATATTAAAAAATTAGCTAAAAAATTGTGTGGCTCTTTATATGCTAGATTTCGATTAAAGTTATTAAGCTAATTTTTTTTATAAAGTATAAAAATCAATTTCTAAATTAAACGTGATTTTCTTTTTCGTATAGCGAGTTAATAAAATATATTATCTTAACTTTAAAAAACAAGTCATTGTAGCTATTTAATTTTGGAGAATTTTACATTTCTGATACACTCATAAAATCATTCTTAGC
>Ga0105356_10006418_pt1 | contig 10968 bp, 8 predicted proteins | sample GOMGulsemesocosm_3_FD_83502 | JGI IMG/M metagenome (GOLD analysis project Ga0105356, IMG submission 83502) | Methane-oxidizing microbial communities from mesocosms in the Gulf of Mexico - GOM9D Gulf of Mexico | ecosystem: Environmental > Aquatic > Marine > Cold seeps | place: Gulf of Mexico...
AAACCAATGACACCATGCAAGGGGTGCGCGAGGGCAAGATTAAAGTGTTGATGATTTCGGTGGAGCGACTCAACAACGAGCGCTTTCGTCAGTTTTTGTCCAGCATCAGCGTCTCATTATTGGTGGTGGATGAGGCGCATTGCATCTCAGAGTGGGGCCATAATTTTCGTCCCGACTATCTGAAACTGCCCCAGTACCAGCGCCAATTTAATATTGCGCAAACCCTGCTATTAACCGCGACAGCGACCAGTAAAGTGGTCGAGGACATGGGCAGCAAGTTTAATATTCGTCCCGAGCATATTACCCTCACCGGATTCTATCGCGCTAATCTACACCTTGGTGTGGTGGGTGTACCGGGCGCAAATAAAATGCCGACGCTGATACAATGGCTAAGCAGTAAGCTGGGGCAAAGTGGTATCGTCTATGTCACCTTACAAAAAACCGCCGAAGAGGTGGCGCAGCAACTGCAAAGCGCCGGTTATAACGCGATTGCCTATCATGCGGGACTAGATCATCAGCTACGCAGTAACATTGTCGATGGTTTTATGGCGGCGAGTGGCCAGATTATTGTCGCCACCATCGCCTTTGGCATGGGTATCGACAAGAGCGACATTCGCTTTGTCGCCCACTATGATATGCCAAAGTCGATAGAGAATTATGCCCAAGAAATTGGCCGCGCCGGGCGTGACGGCGCGCCCGCCGATTGTTTGGTATTGGCCAATCACGACAATGTTAATGTACTCGAAAATTTTGTCTATGGTGATACACCTGAGCGTGACGCGCTGGCGGTTATTTTAGCGCAAATCAGTGAGCAACAAGGGGCGTGGGAAATCGTCGAAAATAGTCTGTCGTTGGCGGCAAATATTAAGGCGCTGACCCTCAAAACCTTATTGGTCTACCTCGAGTTGTTAGGTATTATTAAGCCGTTATATAGCTATTTTGCTGAGTACAAGTATAAGTTCATCTTGGATAAACAGCAGATTTTGGCTAAGTTCAGTGGTGAGCGAGCCAATTTTATATCGGCGATATTTGACTGCTCAAGCCATGCGAAAGTTTGGTCTACCCTAGACTTTAATCAATTAGAGCAGCGCTATAATGTTGAGCGCTCTCGGGTTATTAGCGCCCTAAACTACTTAGAAGAGCATCAGGCGATTGAGCTGCAAACCAAGCAGATGACCCAGGTGTTTGACGTGCTTGAGCGAGACTTCGACGTGGTTAAGCTTAGCGATAAATTGAGTAAAAAGTTCAACGACAAAGAGCACAGTGAAATTGCCCGGATAAAGCATCTGCTGGATTTTTTCGCCAGTGAGCAATGTTTGTCGCAATCGCTGTCGCAATATTTCTCCGATGACAGCGTAACCCAAGGTTGTGGCCACTGCAGCGTATGTCAGGGCCAAGTGGCTGTGATGCCGCCCGTGCCACCGCTTAACAATGTGGACGAGCAACGAATGGCGGGACTAAGTGCAGGATTTTGTCGGTTAGTGCTTGAAAAAACAAGTAAACCCGCCAGCGACATATTGTTGGCGCGCTTCTTATGTGGCTTGCATACACCGCTGTTTACCCGGATCAAGGCGCGCAGTGTTGGCGGCTTCGCGGCGCTGGAACATTATCCGTTTGCCACCGTCAAGCAATGGGCACAGCGTTACTTAGGCGCAGAGGTTAATTAGGTGAAGATTGACCCAAGTTGGCGCGTGCTCACCATTGGCGATGGTGACTTATCTTTTTCTCATGCGATTAGTGCCAATTATCGGCCGAAAGTGCTATGTGCCACGGTATTTGATCAGATTAGTGACGTTGAGGAAAAGTATGGCTTGGCTAGCTACCAGCAACTGATCGATGCTAAGGCGCAAGTATTAAGCGGGTTTGATGTCACCGACAGCCAGAGCTGGCAGGGGTTGCAGCGGCAGAGTTTCGATCTGGTGATCTTTCAATTTCCGCTGATCCCCAACGATCGCAGCGCCGTTAGTCATCAACAGGCGGCGCAACTTGGCGATGCAAACCTTAGGCACCGGCGCTTATTACGCCAATTTTTGCTCAATGCCCAGCAACACTTTCTGGCGCCACAAGGGCAGCGTCTGGCCATTATTACCTCCAAAGATGTCAAACCTTATCGGCAATGGGATATCGAGCAATCGCTAACCCTAGATACGAGTATGGAATATCTGGGTCAAATGCCGTTTGATGCGCAGCTATTTCCGGGTTATCAAATTCGCAATGTCGACCGCGATAAGTTTGTTAAACAGACACACGGCATAAGTTATTTCTACAGTGATCAAGGCCAGCATGATGTGGTCAGCACACTAACCAAGGCCGACTACCTTCAAGGCAAAGAACAATTTTGCGGCATGTGCCGTGTGGGTCCAATGCTGACTATTGCTGATAGAGCGGCGCACCAGCACTCAAAACGCCACCACCAAATGGCGGCGTTTGATGCGCGCTGGCGTAAGTTTTTAGGGCTTAACACTAGCGCTTAGCGTTTAAGTAACTAGTCCTTAGGCGCACCGTCAATCGCGTCGACCCATTCACCTTCTTTAGAGCTATCGCCCTGGCTAATCGCATCGACAATATCTGATGCGCTTTCGGGCATAGCATCTACCACGGCCCCGGCGACTTCGGCGGTATCTTGTGGTGACACTTCACTTAAGCGTTGCACCAGTTCTACCGCAAGGTCACTGTCTTGGTTCATTGCCTCGCTGTAAGCTTCCTCAGTGCCATCATCATCATCGCATTCGGCTTCATTGTCATGGATCACGCTTGCGATATTGGCGGCAATCTCAACGATATTTTCTGGCGCTGCATCGGCAATCGCAACCGCGATATCGACCGCATCATGGCCCGTGGTATCATCTTGACGATCGGCTGGGCGCACAGCTTCCCTTTGTTCATTGAGCACCTGGGCATAATATTCAGCCACCTGTGTTGCCGTTTCTGGCGCAGACTCAACGGCTACTCGCGCCATCTCACAGCGCAGATCGGGGAAAGCCGCACTAATGTCTTTGGCGACACTAATGACTTGAGTTGGATACCATTGCGCAAGTTTAGAGACGAGTTCATAGGCCAGCTCTGGCTTGGTATGAACAATGGCTTGCGTGATATTGGGCATATCAAATGGCGCGGCCTCTTTCATCACTTCATAGAGACGTAGCACATCGATGCCCTCAACACTGGCCACGGCATTTGCCACTTCAACCCCTTTATCTGGATTGTCTATAGCAATCGCGCGCGCCATTTTAACCGCTGCTGCGGGATCTAACTGCGCCAGATCTTGGGCTATTTGTGCCTGAGTCGATAGTTGCTGTTTGTGCTGTGTATACGCGGTACGCGGGTCTAGCTCGGGTGCAGCCAGCGACATCGCACTTTGCATTACATAACTCTCTTGCTCGGCTATTGGCAGCGCCTTACGCGCGCTCATACGATAGATCACGAAGGCAGCGAGCCCAAGCTCAATGCTAGCGATAAAGTAAAATAAGGAATCACTACCAAACGCCTTCATCAAGATCGAGCCTGAATAGGGCCCAATAACACCGCCAATTGCGCCGATAAGAATCATCGTGCTCATCGCGGAAACCATTTCATTCTGCTTTAGCTTATCTAACGTTTCTGAGACACTCAGCGGATAGAGGCAGGCCAGCGTGCCGCCGGTAAGCATGGTGGCGAGTAATAATGGCCAGGCTAATCCGCTGGCGGCCACGTTAGGAATGGTTAAGCCCATCACCAATGACAGTGCTAACATGCCTAGCAGCACGGTACGTCGGTCAAATTTATCGGACAAATAGCCAATTGGAAACTGCATTAAAAACGCGCCTAAAATAGCCACGCCAACATAAATTGATAAATCAAACTCGACAATATTATAGGTTTTGGCAAATAGTGGCAGCAAGTTAAACATCGAGGAATACACCGCGCCGCCGACGATACAGGTGGCAACCCCTAATGGAGATATCTTTGCCAGCCTGATAATGGACATCGATGCAGCGTCCTCGACCACGGGGCCTTTATGGCGACTAAGTGCCACGGGGATCACCGCAAGACATAAGAAAATTCCGGACAGTACAAACAAGATACTGGTGGCGGGATCGGCGGCATTCATCAAGAATTGGCCGGTAAATAATCCAAATAATGCGGTGCCATGATACACCGACAGTAACTTACCACGATTCTCTTTGGTGGCGGCATCGCTGAGCCAACTCTCCATGGCAGTGAAGGCACAAGCATTACAAAAACCGAGTAATACACGCATCAGGCCCCACAAAATAGGGTCAGTATAGAGACTACAGATCAATATGCTTACCGCGCTTAGCGCGACACAACCGGCAAACATGCGAATGTGGCCAGATTTTTTAATCAGGTTTTTGCTCAGCACGGCGCCTAACAACATCCCGACAAAATAAAGCGAGAGCACCAACCCTATGGTATCGGTATTGACTTGATCAAGGCCCATACGAACGGGCAATAAGACGTTGATCAGGCCATTGGCAAAAAACAGTATAAAACAACTGGTGAATAATGAGATCAGTGAAATGAGGGTAGTTTTCACAGGCACGGCCTTTCGGGCTAGTAGAATTAGTGGCGTTATTATAAAACAAAAAATGCTAAATCAATGAGCACTTTTTGCGTTTTGTATACAATATTTTTACTAAGCGCTAGGTTAAGGTCACATAGCGCTTATTCTCTGATCAGGTTATTTATCCCCGTTGCCCGATTGTTGAGCCAGGCCCTAAGCCTGCGCCTAATATTATCGGATCAGCGTTGGTGGAGAATATAGTCACGGTAATGTCTTGTCCGCACGATGAAAACTTAATCATGAAGAATGAATCGTCAAACTCGCCGGTAAATGCCCCATAAATAATGTGCAGCTCGCTATCATAGAGTGCATTAGCTACGTTGTTCCACGTTGCTAATACGGCGTTATCGCACTTATTGTTCCCGTTTCCAGTCGCCTTTATGGCCACCGTGAAGTAGTGTCCAGGGCTGCCTTCTACCTTATCGACCTTAAAACTAAGCGAGAAATCAGTAATATCGAGCAAGTTTATGTGTACATTCTGTTCTAGCTGCCACGTGCCGTTGAAATCAATCATGTTGTTGTCCTCGGTTGGTTGTTTATCTTGTTGTTTAAGCGATGTTTATACAGACTAAATCCCGCCCAATAGAAGGGGGAACGTGTCGCTCTGAGTTGCAATTGAGCCTGGCGCAGTGCCTCTGAAAAAGAGAGGGGTTGGCTGCTGTACAACAGATAAAACTGTTTTAGTAGGCGGGCGGTCGAGCGCGATGGCACCTGCCACTGAGTGGCAATCACCTGTTGCGCGCCGCCGCGCAGGAATGCACTGGCTAAACTATCACTTTGCTGTTGATAATAAGCCTTGCCTAGACTCGTTTGACAGGCACTGAGCACCACTAATGTCGCGTTAATATTGAGTTGTTCGATCTCGTAAATACTCAATAAATTATCGACCTGCTCCCCTTGCTCATTAAACCGTGCGAAATATAAGCCGGCGCTACGGCGCTCTGACGTATCGGCAAAACCGTGGCTAGCGAAATGTACAATGCCATTATGTTGAGCCAGCTGGTGGATAAAATTTTGCTTGGTTGCGGCTAATCCGGTTAAGGAAATAATGCGCTTGGCACTAAAGCTTTGCTTAACGGCGCTGAGTTCATTGAGGGTGCTTTTTAAGCGAGGCAAATTAATGTTTGGTGCACTGTTCGTTGGTACTTTTGACGGTGCCCTAGGATCTAGGGATGAGTAAACGGGATCGCTGACCACTAAGATGTTGTTTATCTTAGGCCTCGCCTGCTTAGGAGCGGCACTCGGGTTGGTGCCATAACTGATTATGTAGTGGTCGAGCAATAACGGCTCATTCCAATCGGGGTTTTGGGTCAATGGCAATAAGTTAAACGGCAATTGCCACAATACGCCCCCTGGCAACACCGTAAGCTCAGAGGGTGCGTCGTTGTCGGGCCGTAAAATCTGTTGCGGGAGCAACATTTGTGCTAGTTCAACCGCGAGCACGGGGGCGATAATTTGCTGGCTGGTTAGGGCCTCAATAAACGTCGTGGTTGCATCACCTATCCGTTGTTCGTTAGGCAATATTTTAAGGGATATTTTATCTTGGTTAATCACAAAGACAAACGATTGGGGGCTCGATAACACATAATGTAGGGTGAAGTTATGCATTCGCGCTGGTGGATGCTGCTGGGTGTGAGGAGGTTTAAAATCGAGTCCCTTATTGAGTTTTATATTCTCCAGAGAGAGTAAGTCTTGTAAGAATGAGTTGGCTAGCGGCTGCTTAGATAGCGTTGAATTGCTGTATTGATGCTCAAACAGGCTAATTTTCTTGGCGAGATCTAAGCGCAATTGTTGGCTTGCTACCGAGGCTTGGTGTGGCGCTGACCTAACGCTGTGAACGCGATTTAGTTCACTGGCTTGCCACAGATATTTAGCTTGCTTGGTGCGTTGGAAAAGTTGCACCAATAGTTGGGTTTTAATCGCATAGACAGTTTTATAACGATGCCGATAGCTGCGCTTTAAGCCTAAGTTATCTAGCATCTGGTGTTGGGTTTCGATGGTCTCAATGGCGTGATTGATAACCTGCAATGCTTGGGGCAGCTGCTGTTTTGCGATCAATGCCTTGGCCGTCAGTGATTTTAATTCAACCAGCGTATTTAGGTCGCTAATCTGACTATCTTCTAATTGCTCTATGGTGGTTAGTGATTGGTCATATTGGCCTAATAGATCATTTATTTTTAATAACTCGACGCCAATTTGTTGCATCTGTTGAGCGGCTTTTAAGGCGGTAGCGCGCTTGAGTAATTGTTTGAGCAAGCGTTGTTGGCGCAGCGGTTTTTCGGGGCGCGCATTGGCAAATGCGACATCCAGCGCCAATAATTGTTGGGGATTTTTAGCGGCGAGTTCACGTGCTTGCTGTCGATGGTGTTGAGCGAGCTCAGTGTTGTGGAGGCGAAAATTTATTTTCATCAGTAGCAAGTTAGCCACAAACTGGAGTTGGATTTTATCGTTAGATTCCTTTTGATGGCTCGCTTGATAGACCTCACTCGCGAATAATTTAGCCAATTGAATTTGCGAATGCTCAAAATATATCGTCGCCAGATCGAGCAAGGTATCGAGATAGAAGGTTTCGTTGTTGGTTTGCTCAAAGAAGATAAGCGAGCTTAGGTGTACCGACAAGGCATTATCGCTAAGCCCGAGTAGCATCAAATGACGCGCCTGCTGCCGTTTAAGAATCGATTTACGTTGCCGGTATGTCAGTTTGTAACTGGGTAATTCGGCGAGTTTCTCTATTTCAACCAGCGCATTGACGCGATAGGTTAACGCTAGGTTGTGTTTTTTCGATACTTGATAAAGGTTGGCGACATTGCCTAGTGTCACCGCCATTTGTAGCGGAGAGTTAATCAGTAAATCTTCGTCTAATATGGCAAGAAAACAGCGCTCGGCCTGCGCATCACGATACTTTTGATAGTGAATGCTACATTCATCGATGCGACTGTTTTGCAGGGTTTGTTTAAGCCCCAATGATTGCGCTAACTGCCGTACTTGGCCTAATTTTTCAAACAGGGTCTTTTCATCATAATACTGCCGTAAGTTGAGGCTCTGAATGTAGATCGCCAGCATTTTTATCTCGCCATCACTGCTCGTCTCAGACTCGATGATGTTATCTAACAAAAGCTTGGCTTGCTCAAGGCGCTCTAGGTTGATCAGTTCGAGTGCGAGGCTAAGCTGGGCAGTCTGTTGTGCATGGGTGAAATACAATTGCTCAAAACCTGCTGCGGCACTTTGATAGAACGCTATGGCTTGCTCGGTATAACGTTTGTATTGACTTAGATCGCTGGCTGCACGTAGATAAATTAACTCGCCAGCCTTGGTCATGGCGCGATAAGATGTTCTGATGTTGGCAAAATGTGGATTACTCTTGGCGACAAAGGTACTGGTGGCACTAATACTGACAGGCGGGGTTTGCGATTCAGAAAAAATTACCTCGGCAGTGACTAACGTCGCCTTTGATACTTCAAGCATCAGGTACTCACTACCGGCTTGACCCAGTTGAGAATCAATGAAATTAGTACTGCTACCTAACGTTGACAGACGCCCAATAACATCGAAATTATGCTGTTTAACGGCGAATATAAGTAAACCATCGGCCTTAGCGGTAATCTTTATGGTCGCGGTATTTTGCGCGCCAAAGTGTAACTGATGAGTGGCTGTTTGTGAGCCTAGCGATGGGGCTTGTCGTGGTTTTAAATCATTGAGTGGACTACGTGCTAACGTGCTCGCTTGCGCGTAAGTGCCGCACACAATCATTAGTAACAAGCAGTATCGCGATAGTAGGGCTGTGCTCATTGCTCGACCTTTAGCAAGAAACTGATTGGCTCTTGCAGGGTGAGCGGTTTAATCCGCAAGATATATTTATCCTCACCGAGTAACGATTTTTGTAAGGTCACCGGCAACTCTCCTTTGGCATTAGGGCTTAGTGTTTGGCTAAAAATAAGCCGCTGGCTCACGGCAGTCTTAATGGTGACCAGAAAACTGGGGGGCTGATAGTCATCGAGTAAGATCATTAGCTGATAGTTGGGTGTCTCGTCTTGCGAGCTAATGTTGATGGTTGGTGTGGCTGTGCTGCGCAATTGCTCGATATAAACTATTTGAAAGGCGTCGCTTTCAATTGATTTTGGCATCAGTACTAACATGCTTAAAGCCAATAGTAGGGTCGCGGCAACACTGGTTATTCCGACCGTCTTAGCATCGGCGATGCGTGTACTTGAGGCGGAAGTAAGGTGCATTGTGAGTTGTCGTAGCCATGATTTACTATCACGAGCTGTTTTAATCTTCGCACTGGTTAGACTATGTGCTCCTTCAAGCATCGCCTGTTCTAACTCCACTTGTTCCAAAGCGCCCGGCGTTTCCAATAACCATATCTCAAAGCTTTCTTGTTCATGTTCGCCCAGGCGTTTGAGCAGGTAATTTCGAATTCTCTGTTGATCAAATAGTGCATCATTCATGATTTTCCCCTCGATTCTTCTTGGGTATCCATTGACTGACCATCGAAAAAAGCGCTGAGGTCTTATGTCGCATAATAATGCTTTTTAATCGCTGCTTTGATCGATAGATAATCTTGTCAAAATGATTGGGCGTAATATCGAGCTGTTGGCAAATTTGCGATTTGTCGAGTCCCGTGACATAAAAGCTAATCAAGATGGTGCGATCTCGCGCTACATCGAGCTGATTAATCACCGTGAGCACCATTTTTGCTAATTGATGCTGTTCTATTTTTTTGCGCGCACTAATGGTGTTTTGGGTGAGGTTGTTAAGCATCGGGCTATCGCTGGCTGTGATAGTGCGATAATTTTTCCTTATCGCCATTAATGCTAGGTTTACTGCGGTTGAGCGGATGAAGCTGGCTAGTTTTGAAGGTTCACGCAGGTGGCCCTGTCTAATTTTCTTGATCACGGTGGCGAAAGCCTCTTGGTGGGTATCTTGACACAGTTGATGATCTTGAAATTTTTGGTTTAAGATAAAACGTAATTTGTCGCTGTAGAAAGCGACTAGTTCAGATTCTGCGCCTTTGTCACCAGACTCTATACGTGACACAACATCGAGTGGCGAGAACTCATCGTTGGATATTTGTTTCACTCTTACTATTTTTAATGGCTGCTTACTGTGGCTAGACTCTGTTGTCATAGTTCCCCCAAACCTGTCGGTTTAGTTAAAATAACTAAACCCTTAGTGTTTCTTGGGGTGAAAACCTCTCACCTTGTTTTGTATCGGCGCAATTGAAGCAATAAAGTATGGTCGGCTAGTGCTGTTTTTTCCAGTATGTGCAATGATTTATTTTTGGGTCATGGCAAGAACTTATCCCGAGACGCTCGTTTTATAGGTCGCCTCGAACCTTACTTATCCTTAGTCTGCTCGGCGAGATGTAAACTCACCGCGTAAGCCTGAGGGTCACGATTAAATTTTTCCACACAGCTAAAGCAGATGCAGCGAGTATTGATCTCTTGGCTATTTAGTAGCTCAATTAGGGCTTTAGGAATCGGCGTTGCAAAACACCAGCAGCCTTGGGCTTGTGATACTTGGCACTGATTAGCTTGGTGACAAAGCGGGCACTGGACAGTGGATGGATTAGTTTGCATAGTTGTGTAGCGCCTAAATAAAGGGGTCTTGGTGGATTATAGCATCGCCAGGCATTGTATAAGTGGCAATTAATTGTTAAATTTCACCTCGGTATTCTTAAATGATGGGTTGGTGCTTTACAGTGTTCAGTGGTCTGGTAATTATTACTATTTTATTGTTTTTGGTGATGATTGTTGCTTTTACCTTGATCGACCAAAAAAACAAGCGAGCTGTGAGAGCGCGGCGAACGGCGCTGCAGGATTTATCTAATAATATTAAAGTGCGCTACAGAATGGATGTACTTAATCTTTGTGAAGCCTTAGGCTTGGCAGAGGATATCCGCACTAAACTGCTAATGGTCGGAAACAATTTCTTTGTCTATCAGCCCATTAATGAGCAAAGCGTCAGTAACTTAGCCTTTTGTTTAGATAAACTCAGTAATAGCTACGCTATTCTACAACTACATGCTATTGAGAATGATGAAAGTTCTGTTGCCTCCGATAAACTTGCTAGTTTTATTGATATGTTGCCATTGTACCCACGCGGTTATGATGCGAAATTTTATACCACCAGTTTAATGACAATCAGCCAGTTGATAGAGCTTGAGGCTGATATCGAACCTGTCGAGAGTGAGCCAGTCGATGTACAGCAGCAACAAGCGCAACAAGAACCACACGTTAATTTTGAGCAAGGGGCGGCGCAACAAGCGGGAAAATGGTGACATTTGAGTGTTTTTAACCCGCTTTGTCTGAAAACTAGACGCTTGAAAGATTAAACTTAAAAAGCCCTTTACCTTCACAAATGGTTATGTATAATTCGTCTCGTCTGCAGGGGTGTGGCTCCAA
>Ga0105356_10006420_pt1 | contig 10966 bp, 5 predicted proteins | sample GOMGulsemesocosm_3_FD_83502 | JGI IMG/M metagenome (GOLD analysis project Ga0105356, IMG submission 83502) | Methane-oxidizing microbial communities from mesocosms in the Gulf of Mexico - GOM9D Gulf of Mexico | ecosystem: Environmental > Aquatic > Marine > Cold seeps | place: Gulf of Mexico...
ATAAAAAGGTCCAAGTCTCCATCATTGTCATAATCCCCTGCAATTATTTTTTTACCACTTGCAACTATTTTAGGTACTACATTGACTCTTTTTTTGAACTCTCCTTTTCCTATATTTTCATAAAATCGATCTTGATAAAAAGCCGCATTGGGTTCTTTTTCTGTCCCTCCACTTACCACATATAAATCCATATCCCCATCTAAGTCTGCATCAAAGAATAAAGCACCAGTATCTTCTTGATTTTTATCTTTCACAAAACTGGTATTCTTTTTCTTAAAAAATTGCTCTTTTGAATTTTGTAAATAAAGTTCTCCTGATTGTCCAAGTGCACCTCCTATAAAAAAATCATCCAATCCATCTCCATTGACATCTGCTACTGCCAAAGCGGGGCCTAATTGTGACATTTTATGTGGTATCAAAGATTCTTTTTCAAAATCATTGAAATCATTTTCATGATGTTTAAAAGTCACTTCGGAAGCTTTGGTAATATCCTTAAAAAGAAAATTCTTCTTCTTGAGTGTCAGAACACGACTCACATTTTCATCATATGCAACATGTACGGTTTTATTTGCCTCAATATTTTCTAAGGTTTGCGCTTTTCCGTTTGGCCAAGTAATACAAATGCTATCCACAATCTTATCTGATCCCAATCCAAAATGAATATCATTTGCCATTGCTGATTGAAATCCTCTAGTAAAATAATTTTCTACCATCTGATAACCACCTTTAGCAAACAATTCTATTTTTGCTCCTAGCGCAAAAAGGTTCAAGTCCGTCCCTTTTAGCTTTAGTTTTATGTGATTTTTTTCTTTTGATGTGTTATTTTGATAGATATAAGAATAATCATCTGAATTGTTTACTACCAAATCCATGTCTCCGTCATTGTCCAAATCAGCATATGCAGTTCCATTAGAGTTAGATGTTTCTTGTTTTATTTTTATTTTTTCAAAAGTCAGGTTCTTATTATTCAGAAAAAAATAATTTTCTTTTTTACGACTGGGCATTTTTTCTAAAAGATTAGAAATGTATTTTTCAGTATCCATTGATTTTTTTTCTTTCACTTCATTTTGTTTCAACTTGTGATAGATCAAAAAATCATTGTTTCTAAAATCTCTTTTTACGCCATTCGATATAAATAAATCTTTGGAGCCATCATTATTCATATCAAAAAAAAGAGGCGACCAACTCCAATCAGTACTTGAAACCCCTCCCAACTGAGCGATATCAGAAAACTTAGGCAATTTTGTTTTAGGATCTACGCCATTGTTTAATTGCAATGCATTGTACATATATTGATGATGCAACCCAAGCGACGTATGCTTGTAAAATTTTTCAGGATTCATTCCACTCATACTCGTTTTCTGTGTGTAATTATCTTCTGCCATCATATCTACAGTGATGATGTCTATAAGACCATCATTGTTGATATCTGCCATGTCATTACCCATAGAAAAATTTGACATATGTCTGAAAGTTTGTTCTGAAACTTCTTTGAATGTACCATCTTGTTGATTCAAATACATATGATCTTTTCCGGAAAAATCATTTCCAACATATACGTCTGGCCAGCCATCATTATCAATATCTCCAATCGTAAGTCCCAATCCAAAACCAAGCATATTATTTACAATCCCTGCTTTTTTACTTACTTCAATAAATTTCCCTTTTACATTTTTATACAATTTTTCACCACGATTTTTAGAAGATTGCTTCATCAACCCTTCTATAGCATTCTCATCATACATTTCAACACCATGGTTGATTAAAAACATATCCAAATCACCATCTTTATCATAATCGAAAAAAGAAGCTTGGGTAGAGAAATGTGGTAAATCTAGACCATATTGTTTTCCCTTTTCTCTAAAAACTGGATTCCCATTGATATCATTCCCTTGATTGACAAGTAATTCATTTCTTCTTTTATTTTCATCCTTTATCTTACCTGACTTGCAAATATAAATATCCATCAATCCATCATTGTTGATATCAACTACTGTCACTCCTGTTGCCAATCCATAGGTGCCTTTTGATTTTGAGGTAAATGAAACGTCTTTAAACTTCATTCCTCCTTGATTTACATACAAACTGTTTGACTTCAAACTATTGATAAAATAAATATCTTTGAGACCATCCCCATTGAAATCGGCTATTGCAACACCTCCTCCATTATAAAAATATTCATAAAACAACCCATTCATATAGGTACTTTCTTTCAATACATTTTTAAAATGAATTCCTGTTTCTTTTGGTGATAAAACCGAGAACAATTCAATTTTCTCTTCAGAAAACTCTTCCAAAATAACATTATCTGCCTTTCTTGTAGAGCAAGAAAAAGTTAGAAATAATAAAAACAATATAAAAAAGCCACGTTTGCGTATCATAGTAAAAGCTTAAAAAAACAAAAGCGGTTTCCAAAGAAACCGCTTATGTCAATTAAATTATTGATAAAATCTATTCCTTATTTTTATAAAGATAAATTTATTAAAATTAATTAATATCCTGGATTCTGAGTTAAGTTAGAATTTTTATCCATTTCTCCTTGTGGAATTGGAAAAATCACATCTTTAGCATTCCAGTTTCTGGTTTCCCAAACAGATTTTCCAAGATGCGTTCCAGCTGCATCCATATCGACTTTATAAATCGTCAATACTTCTGGATCACCTCCAATTCCCCATCTACGAATATCCCAAAAACGGTGTTCTTCAAAAGCCAACTCTACACGTCTTTCATGTCTAAGTTTGGCTCTTAACTCACTTTGAGTTCCAATAACGATATCTGGCATTTGTGAACGCTGTCTGACCATGTTGATAGCCGTTACAGCACCTGATAAATTTGTATTGGCTTCAATCAAGGCTTCTGCTTGATTCAAATATACTTCACCCAATCTGATAAACACCCAATGTTGGATACTTAAATCTCCATGTGCTCTGTCCTCTTGTATTAGTTTTTTCAAACCATAACCCGTCTTCGTCCAATCTCCACTAGTATCAATATGTTCTGATCCGGTAGGTCTTGTACGAATCGTTTGTCCTTTCCATGCTGCACCGTCATACAAAACAGTCGCATAAAATCTAGGATCTCTACCATCATATGGATTCGCTGCATCATAGCCTGAACCAGCTTCATCAATCATTTTCCCTGATACTTGCATTTCATATTCATCTACTAGGTTTTGTGTTGGACCTGTTCCTCCCCAACCACTAATTGAACCAGTTGATTTCATTGTATTAAATAAATTTCCCCAATGTCCTTTATCAGGATCTTTGAATTGCATATCAAATAATACTTCTTTTGTACCATCTTCCAAAAAGATCTTTTGGTAATCTGAATCCAAACCATCTGCTGCGGCTATTGCAGCGGCAGAAGCTGTAGCAGACTCAGTATACCTACCTTCATATAACAAAACTCTTCCTTTTAAAGCCAATGTTCCAGCCAAACTTGCTCTTGATGCAGAGGCATCTGTTGCATTGCTTAAAAAATTTGCTGCTTCATTTAAATCTGCAACAACAAAATCTGTTGTCTCTACCCTAGAATTTCTAGCCACTAACAAATCATCAGTTTCTAAATCTTGAGCTGTAGAAATTAACGGAACTCCTCCATATGTTTTTAACATTTCAGCATAGTAAAATCCTCTTAAAAAATGTGCTTCACCTTTCAAACGATTTACTTCCTTTATATCTCCTTCTAATAGATCATAATTCGCTATGAAAATATTCAACCTTCTAATTTGTCTATATGAATTGTTCCATAAACCATTAAAAGGTGAATTTGATGATGTAATACTAGAAGTATTAAATCTTGAATTTGACCCTGCCCACGAGTAAGCGTTTTCTCCATCGTCAGAAGCAGCATCTAACATATACCAGCCTCTATTAAATCCATTTGGAATACCTGAATACACTTTATTCAAATAAGTAGCAGCCAATCCTGGGTCTTTAAAAATTTTATCTTGCGCTATCGCATCTAACGGTTCCAATTCTAAAAAATCATCATTACAGGAAGAAAAAAGAATCCCAAACAATAATATGGTAACTATTTTTATATTTTTCATCATTTCTTCTATTTTATAATTGAACATTAACACCTAAATTAAACACTTTCTGTTGTGGATAAAACCATCCTCTACTTTGAGGATTCTCAGGATCTAAATGTTTGATATCGGACCATGTATATAAATTTCTTCCGTTTACATAAATTCTAAAATGACTTACTCCCATTTTATTCATCAAAGATTTAGGCAAAGTATATCCCAATTCAATATTTTTTAATCTCACGTAATCACCAGATTTGATCCAGTAAGAAGAAGTTCTTTCGTTCACAGAATTACTTGAAATACTCAATCTTGGATAAGTTGCATCTTGATTGATTACATTTCCATCAGTTCCTATTTGAGCTCTTCCTAAGTGGTCTCCAAAAACTTTCCCTCCATTAAAGAATGCCCAAGCAGCTTCATTACTTAAATACATATCGAAATTTGCTGCACCTTGAAACAAAATAGAAAAATCAAAATTTTTGTACTCTGCGCCCAGATTCAAACCGTAGTTTATTTCTGGAACATTTCCAAAACCAATAATCGTTCTGTCTTCACTATTTACGACTCCATCTCCATTTAAATCTGAATATTTGATATCACCAGGTTTTGGATTTTGAGCCTGATAAACAGCCCCAGCATCTCCTGTTTGAGTTACTGCATTCGCATTCAATGCATCTATTTCACTCTGATTCATAAACAATCCTGCTGCTTCCCATCCTATTCTAGAGCTAGCTCCAACAGAACGTCCTGTTCTTTTAATTCTATCATCAACATCTGCCGCTTCCGCAATATCAATTACTTTATTACGTGCAAATCCAAAATTAAAATTGGCATGATAACTAACTTCTCCAACAGTGTTATTATGTCCTAATACAACCTCAAATCCTTTGTTGTCTACTGTACCTATATTTTTCAAAGGTAAATTCCCTCCAAAAGATCCAGGAACTTGCAAAGATTGTGTAGTTAATATGTCTGAAGTCCTTTTATAGAACATATCTGCTTCTACACTTAATAAACCATTCCATAAAGACAAATCAATACCTACATTGTAAGTCTCTGCTTTTTCCCAAGTTGTTGATTTATCAGCAATTCCACTACTAGATAGTGTTTTTGTTACAGAACCATCATCTATAAATGACTCATTAAATGTATAAACAGAAAAGTGTCTAAAAGCAGGCAAATTATCACGTTCTCCATCATTTCCAAGTTTACCATAAGACAATCTTAATTTTAAATTATCAATGATATCTGACCCACTCAAAAAATCTTCTTGGGAGATTCTCCAAGCTGCTGAAAGTGATGGAAAAAAACCATATCTTGAGGACTTATCAAAACGATAAGAACCATCATATCGGCCATTAAACTCTACAAAATACTTCTCATCATATGCATAATTTAGACGCCCTGCATAACCAACAATTCCCGTTTCAACTGCAAAATTATTGTTCTCCCTTGTTTCAGCGTCACCTGCCGTAAAGAAATCCACAGTCGTTCCTACAAAATTACTACGCTTGGCATCCAAATAATCTCTTCTAGATTCCGTTTTGGAGTAAATAAATTTCGCTCCAAACTCATGCAATCCAATTGTTTTTTTATAATCAACAATCTGCTCTACTGTTAGCAAACTTCTTTGATCTGAACTTTCAGATAAACTTGCTGTTTCCCCTCTATCACTTGGTGTACTAGAAGAAAAATCACCAGTTGCTGCATCAAATAATGTATAAGTGAATGGAGTTGTAAAGTTTTTTCTTCTTCCTGCAAAACGATCATAAGCAACCTGAGTAGTTAATGATAATCCTTCAATAAATGGAACTTTTATATTCAAAACCAATTTAGATTGAAAAGTAAAATCTTTTCTAATTCCATATCCGCTATCATAAATTTCTTGATGCAAGCTTTTATCAGAATATTCTCCATTAGAATATTTGTTGACTTCTGTTGGTGGAGTTCTCATCAATCCAGAAAAAATAGTACCTGTTGAACTAGCTGGACTTTTATAATCTTCATAGTATCCACTAAAGTCGGCTTGAACGTCAATATTATTATTTACTTCAACATCAATATTTGTTCTAAAATTGTATTTTTTATATCCTGAAGTAGCATATATACCATCTTGAGTCAAATAACCTAAAGATGTAAAATATTTCACTTTTTCATATCCACCTCGTAAAGAAAGGTCATGAGATTGAATTGTACCAGTTCCTAAAGTTTCACCTATCCAATCTGTATTAGGATACCTGTCTGGATCTGAACCATTTTTAAATTTCTGTAATTCGTCTGGAGTATAAGCAGCTGGAGTTCCATCATTTATATTTGCTTCATTTAATAATGTTCCATAATCAAAAGAATTTAAAAAATCAGGCATTCTTGTTGCTTTTTCAACACCGTAATAAGAATTGTAACTCACAACAGGTGTTTTACTTCCTCCTCTTTTTGTTGTTAAAAGAATAACACCATTTGCAGCTCTCATTCCATAAATTGAAGCTGCCGCAGCATCTTTCAAAACTGTAATACTTTCTATATCATTAGAGTTCACCGCATTCAATGAACGTGCAATCCCATCAACTAATACCAATGGAGAACCACTACCATTAATTGAACTTACCCCTCTAATTCTTAAAGAAGATTGATTTTTTCCTGGCTCTCCAGAACTTTGTACAGTTACCAAACCTGCCAATCTACCAGACAAAGCACTACTGATATTACTTGTACTATTTTTCACAATATCTTCCGATTTAATTGCTGACACAGACCCCGTAAGATTTGTTTTTTTCTGAGTTCCATAGCCAATAACAACAATTTCTTCTAAGGAAGCAGCATCTTCTTCTAGCTTCACATTGTTTACGTTAGCATCACTTACAATAATTCTTGTAGTTTTCATACCTACATAAGAAAATTCAAGAACATCACCTTTGTTAGCTTCAATAGAATAATTTCCATCAAAATCTGATTGAGTTCCTTTTGTTGTTCCAACAACTATGATATTTACCCCAGGTAAAAAATTCCCCCCTTTATCGGTAACAACACCTTTTACAGTGTTTTTTTGTATCTCTACACTAATTTCTTTTGGTTTGGTTATAATTGTAGTTAAAACTATTTGTTTCTTTAAAATGTCAAATTTCACAGTTGTTCCCATGAACAATTTAGACAAAACAGTATGTATATACTCTTTATTTGCTGTGATAGACATTTTTCTTTCTAGATCAATAACTTGTTCTTTAAAGAAAAACTTATAGCCCGTCTGGCTATTTATTTCTTCCAATACACGATCTAAAGTGACATTCTTTAAGGCAAAATCCATTTTTACCTGTGAGAATCCCGAACTCGCCGTGATTTGAAAAATTGAGAAAAATAATAAAAATACTGAGATTTTCATTTTAAGATGTTTAAATTTCATAATTTTGAAAACATTTTGATGGTTAGTACTGATTTAATTGTCATTAATGTTACTCTTGGGAAATGTTGCAGCATTTCCCATTTTTTTTACATAGGCATTCTATTTTTTATGGTTATTGAATTGTTATAATATTTTTTTCTATATGATATTCAAAAGGGACACTCGTAGCAAACGTTTTGAATACATCTTCAACATTTTCTATGTCAAATTCACCATAAAAACGTGTTGAGTCCAAATTCTTATTTCCGTTATAGATTTTCACACCATAACTTCTCTCTATTTTCTTTGCTATATTTTCGAACGGTTCATTTACAAACAACAATTTATTATAAATCCATGAAATATAACTGTCTACATTTACGTCCGAAGTATTTAAGTTACTTGTTTTTTTATCAAATGAAATCAATTGATTTGGTGCAATTACTTGATTGTTATCACTATTTTTAGAATCTAGTACGTTTACAGAACCTTCAACTAAAACTGTTTTCACCTGCTCGTCTTCTTTATATGCAGAAACATTGAATTTTGTTCCCAATACTTTTACATTGATGTCTGATGTTTTGACTATAAATGGTTTCTCCTTATTTTCTGTAACGTCAAAAAAAGCTTCTCCTTCAAGCTCAACGGCTCGAGTATCTACACTTGAAACAAAATATTGTGGGTATTTAAATTTTGTTCCTGCATTCAACCACACATGCGTGCCATCAGAAAGAGTCAACTCGAAAACTTTACCAGAAGGTACAACAATTTGATTGTATGCCAACTCTTGGTTTTCTTTCGAATTTTTAGTTTTAGAGTTTAAAAAGTAACTCAAACCATTTTTTACAGGACGACTGATAATGTTCCCTTCTTTATCACGTACTATTTTATTATCTTCTTTGTTCAATATTTTTGTAGAACCATCTTGTAAAGTCAGAACTATTTGATTTTCTATATCAACGGGTACTTCTTCAACAATTTCTTCATTTGAATTTATAAAATAAACTGATGCTCCTACAACCAATACAATAACAGCTGCATATTTAAGAACATTCGAAATCCTTTTCAAAACAACACTCCTTTTTGAATTTACATTATGAACTCCATAAATTCGTTTCTTAAAACGTAGAAATGCCTTTTCAGAATCTACTTTAACCATATTATGTTGGCTGGTACTGTTCCAAACGCGGAGCTCTTCTACAAATATAGCTTTGTGTTCTGGCTTATCTTCAGCCAACCACTCTTTTAAATACTCAAGATCTTTCTTGCTTATCTGGTTTTGTAGATACTTCTGTATTAATCTTATTTCCTTTTGATATGACATACTACTTTTTATTAATAAGATACAGAAAACAAAAAAAACCCCTACTTATTTATTTTTTTTATCTTGCAAACTCAAATCATATCTATTTTTAAATTAATTATTTAGTGAATAAAACGGATTACAACAACGAAAAAAAACTTCTTTCAGATCTAAAAAAAGGAGAGATTTTGAGTTATAATTTTCTATTTGATAGATATTATAATCAGTTGTGTATTTATGTTTTAAAAATGAGTGATGACCTTGCTATTGCTGAAGATGTTGTTCAAGAAGTAATGGTTACTATTTGGCAAAAAAAAGCTGAAATCAAGGTGAAGAGTTCACTAAAAAACTATTTATACAAATCTGCTTATCATGCTTTTTTACATCACATTAGAAAAGAGAAAAAAAATATTGATATGCTGGAAGAATTGAAATGGAAATCTTTGTTAGAAGTCAACAATGAGATCGAAGAAAATGTTTTTGAAGAAAGATTAAAGAAAATAAATGCCGCAATTGAAGGTTTACCTCCAAAATGCAGGCATGCTTTTGAATTGAGTCGTTTTGAAAAATTAAAATACAAAGAAATTGCATCTGTTATGGAAATTTCACCAAAAACGGTTGAAATACATATTTCTAAGGCACTTTCTATCTTAAAGAAAACTGTTTATTTGGTTTTTACTTTTTTTTATTTTAGTAACTAAATGAGAATTCTTTCAGAATAGTATTGCACCTTTACCCTATTGAACCAGAATACGACTATACATGAAAAAAAAAATAGAAATTTGCTGTTATTCTGTTGAATCAGCAATTATTGCTGAAGAAAATGGGGCTGATAGAATTGAACTTTGCGATAATTATTCAGAAGGTGGTACGACTCCTTCCTTTGCATCCGTTGATTATTGCATAAAAAACTTAAAAATCCCAATCAATATAATAGTTCGTCCCAGAGGCGGTGATTTTCTATATACACAACTTGAATACGAACTTATAAAAAAAGACGTTTCCAAAATAAAAGAACTAAATGCCAATGGAATTGTCATAGGTTTTTTAACCAAAGATGGGGAAATTGATTTAGAAAAAACAAAAGAAATAGTTGCACTGGCCAATCCGATGGAAGTTACCTTTCATAGAGCATTTGACATGTGTAAAAATCCATTGAAAGCATTAGAAGAATTAAAAGATTTAAATATTACTCGAATTCTAACATCCGGAGCTAAAAATACTGCTATGGAAGGAATTGATTTATTGACTTCTTTGGTTAAAAAAGCAGGTACAAAAATCAGTATTTTACCTGGAAGTGGTGTCAACCAAAATAATTTAAAAGAATTAATTATAAAAACAGGGGCAAAAGAATTTCACAGTTCTGCAAAAACATTTGAAAATAGCAAAATGAACTATTTCAATACTAATATTGCAATGGGAGGAGATTCGAAGATCGATGAATTTAAAAAAGTAAGCACGAATCCAGATCAAATTAAAAAAATGGCTGAAATTATTAAACAATATTAAAAAATTAATACGAATCTATATCAATTCCAAGTCTAACGGAACGAAAAGATCCTACAGCTTGAAAAGTACTTTTAATTTTTTCTATGTGATTTTTAGTGCCTATTAATGATTGTTTAGGTGGGATTTTAACAATGATATGTTTGATATATAAATTACGGACTCTTGAAACATTTGGAGCAGTTGGCCCTAATACATTATCATGAAAAGCATTTCCTAAAGATTTCCCAAACCATTCGGAAGCTTCCTCTAAACGAATCAAATCTCTATGTTTTAATGTAATTCTCATTACTCGATAGTAAGGTGGGTAATGAAACTGCCAGCGATCTTCCAATTGTTCTTTGTACATCCCACTATAATCATTGGTAGATACTTGCTGTAAAATTTGATGATAAGGATTGAATGTTTGTATCAACACCTTACCCCTTTTCTTAGAACGACCTGACCTACCTGCTACCTGCACCAACATTTGAAAAGTTCTTTCATGGGCTCTAAAATCTGGAAAATTCAACATATTATCTGCATTCAATACTCCTACCAAAGTAACATTTCCAAAATCAAGCCCTTTTGATAGCATTTGAGTTCCCACCAAAATATCTATCTCATGAGCTTGAAAAGCGCCAATAATTTTTTGATATCCGTATTTTCCACGTGTCGTATCCAAATCCATACGTCCAACATTTACTTCTGGAAATAATTCGTTTAACTCATGCTCAATTTGTTCTGTACCGAAACCTAATGTTGTTAA
>Ga0105356_10006426_pt1 | contig 10963 bp, 9 predicted proteins | sample GOMGulsemesocosm_3_FD_83502 | JGI IMG/M metagenome (GOLD analysis project Ga0105356, IMG submission 83502) | Methane-oxidizing microbial communities from mesocosms in the Gulf of Mexico - GOM9D Gulf of Mexico | ecosystem: Environmental > Aquatic > Marine > Cold seeps | place: Gulf of Mexico...
AATACCAGGCGCCAACAACGCCATCAATTTCTCCAGCCTTGCTTAGATACATGGCTCTAGCGAAGGGTAAAAACACGATTTCTACCTCATACCCCGAATGACGATAGGATTCGACTACAATCTCAATCAATGGGCCAAAATTTTTCAACCCTCTTCCGTAGTAAGGAGGGTATTCCATAGCGCCCAATACAACGCTCTTTGCCAAGGTTAAAAAGGGCAGCATCAATAAGATATAAGTTATCAGGGCTCGCGATGAAAGCATATATCACGTTATTTATGGTGTTGGAATGGTTTACTAGCCGTATGCCTGAACAGAATAAATATAGCGCCTATTAATGGGGGCAGCAATGTAAGGGCAGCTATAGCAAAGATAGTAGCACTGCCAGACGCCGGAGCACAGAGCTCCAGCGACAAGCTTATTGCGCGTGAACTGCTGGCTCCAAGTGGGGCACGAGAAATTCAGCAAAACGCCCCTGCCGCTCCCAATCAGCCGCTTGTCCACACAGCGGGTCAAAAATCTCATACCGCTCTTCAGCCGCCTTCGACAAACCTATATAAGCCGTCACCGCACCTAGGTCTACCAAAGGAACAGGCAAGGGCCTCTGAAGGGTAAGGGAGAGGCTTTTCATGGTGTAAGGATCTGAAATTGCCGCGTCAATTCGCTCGGTCAGGAGCGCTTTAAACACCTGCTCATTACTGCTAAACCGCGTGATGTTCTTAAGCTGAAGGTCACGGCTCAAGCTACGCTTAAACGATGCCAAACGAATAGCCCCTATGTGCATCTCAGCAATTGGCCTATCGACCGCAGATTTGGAAAGGAAATACAGCCCAATAGGAATTCGGCCGATCACAGAAGGACAAATCATAATATTGGGAGGGTAATCGCCTACATCCAAGCCCTTTTGGGTAGTGACCAAAATAAGGTCACCCCGGCCCGCTAACATCTCCGGGTAAATTCGTGCCTCTGGGGTGTGATGAACCGAAACCTGATAACCCATAGGCTTGAGCAGGTGACGCACGATGTCAGGGAATGCCCCCATCACACCCTTTGGCGTTGCATACGCGAAAGGCGCCGTGCTGCCACTTCGGTGATGATAAAGCAGTGTTGGTGTGGCCGCATTGCTTGCTATACAAACCTGCACGCCAGCCAAGAATATACAAAATATGCCTAAGCTTAATTTTTTAATCTGACAACCATTCATTGCCGCTCGAATGCAACATACCCAACCTCACCAGTGACCCGAGGTGCCCCAAGGCCCCCAATTCTTTAGTTATTACTATAGAACTGATCCATTGGTGCGGCAAGCTGCAATCTGGAACCTAACAACAATTAAAATCGATGTCGTCCGAGGGTTTTTATCCCGAGTAGAGCTGCACTCATAAAACTGCGTGAACCCTATTAGATTTTCGGGCACGGACAATGTGAATGGTCCCTTCAGGCATAATACTTTGAGGCCTGAGATCAATTTAGGTAGGATCTTACTAGGTCCAAGCAATATAAAGAGATAAGCCGTGAGCCACCGAAGCTTTACCCCAAAAGACGCCGCGCTAACCATCAACTACCTTGGGTTTGTTTTTCGATCTCTGGTAGCTGAAGGCCAGAATGCAACAACACTATTAAAGGGTACCGGTTTAACTCAGGAGGGACTTCTGAACCCCGATTTTCGCTGCACGTTTGAACAACATAAAGCCTTTGTCCAAAATGCCATCCGGCAAACAGGCGACCCTCATTTGGGCCCGCGTATGGCCAGCCGGTTTAAGCCCCTCAATATAGGTCTGCCTGCTTCAGCCGCCATGAGCAGTGACTTTGGCGCCACCGCCTTAACCGTGCTTCAACAGTTTATTTCACTGAACTTTTCAATTTTGAACTTCCGCTTTTATCAGGAAGGGGATCACGTAATACTTCATTGGCAACCAGCCTTGGATGTGGCAGAAATTGAGTACTTTGTCATCGGTAGTAGCATGGTGGTTTGCGAAAACTTTATTCGACTATTATTACTCGAAGAGAAAGTCACAGAACGCGCTGAACTTGCTATGCCAGAACCTCCCGGCTGGTCCACTTTTAAGTGCTCACTGAGTTTTCCCGTGCGCTTTAATCAAGCCCAAAACCGCATCCTATTGCCGAGCCGCATATTGAATCAGCCCTTAGCGGGCGCAGACCCTCTAGTCCATCAAAATATGTTGCGCCTGTGTGAACAGCAATTAGCCGAGTCTTATTTCGATGAGGGGATTGATACACAACTGCAAAAACTCATTGTTAAACATCACTATCACCCCCTGCCGATCGAACAAGCTGCTGCCGAACTGGGTTTTTCTGAGCGAAGCCTGCGCCGCCAGCTCAGCCAAGCTGGGACAACTTACAAAAAACGTATTGATGGCTTCCGTGAAACGCGAGCTCGTGAACTGCTGGCGATATCAGGCTTGCCCATCACCACTATTACCTATGACTTGGGGTTTAGTGACCCCTCCAATTTTGCGCGAACGTTTAAACGCTGGGTTGGCGTCTCTCCCAATCAATATCGAGAAAGAATTCAATCCGGTCAAAACTGACCGGTGATTGGCCAAAAATGAACAGCTGCGGTTTTTCTTGTTGATTACGATGAATTCATCAAGCAACTCAAAATCACAGAGGTCATGTATGAGTGCCACCACCGATGTTATCGACGTTTTCTGGTCGTTTCGCAGTCCTTATTCCTATTTAGTAGCACCTGACTTATTAAAACTCCGTAGCGACTACCGCGTGGAGGTCAAGCTCCGGCCAGTGCTGCCGATTGCATTGCGCGCCAAACAAATGCTGTTCAACCCCGAAGATCAAGCTAAAGTGCACTACATCATTCTGGATGTTACCCGCCGTGCTGAATACCTTGGCATGAAAATAGAATTACCTTCGCCCGACCCCATTGTGCAGGATCTCACAACTTTTGAGGTCGCCCGCGAGCAACCCTACATTCATAGATTGACCGCATTAGGAATTGAAGCCGAGCGCAGAGGGAAGGGCATTGACTTAGCATATGCACTCTCACATTTAATTTGGGGCGGCACTAAAAACTGGGACCAAGGAGAATTTTTGAAGCATGCGGTGGCATCGATTGGCCTTGACCTTGATGAGCTAGAGGCATCCGCGGCCCAACTTGACTATCATTCCGAGGTGGAGGCTAACCAAGCAATGCTGGCAAAGGCCGGCCATTGGGGCGTACCCACAATGGTATTGAATGATGAGCCGTTTTACGGACAAGATCGAATCAACACCTTGCGCTGGCGCTTGGACCAACTGGGTTTAGCTAACACTTAAAGAGCGAGAAAAGTATGGACCTTCAAATACGTGGAAAAAAAGCCATCATGGCAGGCGGCAGTGCTGGCATGGGAAGAGCAACGGCAGAGCGCTTAGCCGAGGCAGGTGTTGAACTTTACATCAGTGCTCGTCGCGAGGCGCGACTGGTGAAAGCGGCACGGGACATTTCAGAAAAATACGGCGTTCAGGTCACTCCGATTGTGGCAGACTCTTCAACTGAGGAAGGAAGAAAAGCTTTGTTCGCCGCATGCCCAAACCCAGATATTTTAGCGATCACCATTAAACCGCCGGCACCGAATGGAGATTTTTTGAATGTCACGCCCGAAATGTGGCGTGAGTCTGTGGACACTGCCCTCATCGGCCCCATTGAGATCATGCGTCATTACATTCCAGTTATGAAGGACAAAGGCTGGGGCAGAATTGTGAATATCGCCACATTCTCCGCTAAAAACCCTATGTTGTGGCGCTTGATGTCTGGCCCCGCACGCTCGGCGCTAATCAACTACACCGCCTGCGTATCGCGAGAAGTGGCTCAGTACGGGATCACTATCAACAACATACTACCAGGCATGTTTCAGACCGAGGGCGCCGAAGAACTGATTGACGTTTATGCCGAGGCTTTTGGTCTAGAACAAAATCGCGACGTAGTGCTGACTCACTTTCTAGAAAACAATAAAATTCCAGCTGGCTTCCTTGCCGATGCCGCTGATATGGCACCTATGGCTGCACTTTTATGCAGCCCCCTATCGCGATTTATCGTCGGACAAAATATTGTTATTGATGGTGGGCAACACCATTCACTATTTTAGATTTTCAGCGATTCTAAAACGGCATGATTTCATTATTTTCATCTCAGCGCCCTACACTTAGTCTCTGAGATGAGACACCCTTGCCCCGCTTTGGTCCTGCTTCACATTAACACTGTGCTCTTGCAGCCAGTGCGTGGCACTAATAGGTTTAAAACGCCCTTCTTCTTCCTGTACATAACGAATTGGCTGTCCTACCCGGACCGATTGCAGCACAGCAGAATTCTCAAGCACAATTTCACCATTGACGATAACCCATGGAATTCCAGTAGAGGGCAGGCCATTTAAACCCGCCTTATAATCGGCATGGTCGCTCGCAGTTTCGGGATCAAACAAAGTTAAGTCTGCTACCATCCCTTCCTGCACTCGCCCACGCTCCTGCATGGCCAGTACTCCAGCGTCTCCCAAATGTTTGGCACTCCAATAACTCAGCTGCGCGAGTGTGTGCATCAGTGGAACCTCGGCCTCTCGCGCTAAGCGCAGGGTTCTAGCGCGAGCCCCTGCCGTACGCGGATGACCCGCGTAATCAGTATACTCAGCGCTCCATGGCAAAAGTTTTCCGTCACGCCCAAGCCCAGGCATGCCGTCACTGGCAACCGTCATGTGGGGCATTCGCAACCAATGGGGCCCCCACTGTTTACGCGGAGGCATATAAACAACCACTAAGGTTCCCGGCGTCTTCTCACGCATTTCCTCATAGCTTTCAAGATCTAGAAAGCGATCTGTTTCTGGATGATAAAGGGTATCCTCATAACGGAAACCCAATTTTTCAAGCCACATTTCTGGGCGAAGAAAATCAGCAGATATAAAGGTTGAGCCGGCATCATAAGGGTAGTGCTCCGACCACATGTTCAAGCCTTTAGCCCGAGCTAGCTGTAGCTTTTCTTCATTCTCTTCCCAGCCATAATCGTTGTTGTGCGCCAACAACAAAGGTGCGCCTAACAGCATTGCGTTGGTGAACACTTCGGCGAAGGCAATCGGCGCCTCCGTAGGCGTTTGCGAATCGACATGATAGCGAGTGTGCACCGATGCCAAGCGGCCATAGCGAGCAGCGGCCTTTTGCACCTCAAACACTTCATAACTAGAAGCACCGCGAGCAGCGTAAGCCAAGGCGATACCCACTCCTAAGGCTCCGTCTCGCAACTCTTCGTCAAGGCGTTTAACAATCGCGTTCATTTGTTCAGTGTTGGCTCGCTCCGTTGACCACGAAGCCTTGCCGTCCTCGGCCGCCTGTTTTAGAACTGCTTGAGCGGTAGTCGCATCTACCGGAGCGCTTAAATGAACTTCTCCATCCATTACTTTCATGCGATTGATTAAATGGCTGGCGGTCACACCGTAATTAATTTGCCACTTGCCTTTTTTGTCTGCGTACCACTGCTTAACGTTGAAAGCTCCTGCCTCTAAATCCATACCGCTGGTGACACCGTCACGCAGCGCCATCTTGGTGGCAAATTCATCCATACTGTGGAAATGCGTATCGATGAAGCCAGGCGCAACCACGAGCCCGGAAGCGTCAATGCTACGCTCGCCCAGAATTTCATCTTGGGTAATTCGCGCGATACGCCCCTGCACAATACCTACATTGCGCACCGCATCAAACCCAGACTCTGGGTCCATCACTCGGCCGCCCTTAATCACTAGATCATAAGGCTCCGCCAAGGCGGCGCTCACCATAAGCATACACATCAAACACGCCGTAATTGTTGAAGCCATTATTCTCATGCACACTCTCTTATTCATTTATTGAACTTCCAATTGAGCCCTGTAACAAAGGGCTGGGTCGTAAAAATTTATAAACGCCTAAGGTACACACTGGAATCACGTAAACAATGGCAAAACCATAGGACATCAATGTGTAGCCCTTGCCAATTAAATCGACGATACCCAAGGTGCCCAGTAAAGCCGCTAGAGACACCGTCACCAGTGCAATTGCCGCGCGCGGCCACTTTCTTTCTTCATCAGAAGCTGCGGGTAAGCGCTCTATAACACTTTGCACCAGGCCAACACCGGTCTCTACCAAAGTTCCAAATAGAGCCAGAATAAACAACAGCAAAAGCCAGTCTGGTGCAAATTGGCTGATCATCCAATAATTCGGCAATGGCTCAGACAACACGGCAGGGTAGCCAAGGGTGTAACTCAGATGAAATAAAATGGCGGGAATGAGAATGGCGAGTGCGGTAATTCCGGCAGACATAAAGGCTTGAAAGCGCGTCTCGATATCACGAATAGCGAAAAGTAGCCCAGGGGCAACCGCCAAATTGTATATCGCATAGTAAGCACCGCCCAACCACCACCCCGGCTTTACCTCACCGGCCATCTCACCCTGCATCAATCCGACTTCCGACTGATTAATGATAGTGACAAAATAGGTAATAAAAACGGCGTACATCAACACCGACCAGAGCGCCAAGGCGCGCTCAACCATCAGCCGTCCGAACAGCACAAAAAATGAAACCAGCAAGGGCATGGCCAGCAAACCAACAACACTTGATATCCCAAAACGCTGTTCAAGAGTGTCCCCTGCTGCCGCACTGACCACACCCAACACCAGTAAAAAAAGCAGCACATACAAAATCTCGAAGACGATCCAAAATGGACCAATCAATCGCTGGAAAAAACGGCGATAGTCGTAGACTCTAAATGTGCGGGCGAACTCAAAGGTTACGCCCAATACTACGGCAAATATTACCGTCGCTGACGCGATGGCAAACAGGCCTCCGAGAGGGCCGTACTGCGTGAAAAAATGCACAACCTCGCGGCCCGTTCCATAACCTCCGCCGATCAAAACTGACAGGAATACCGCCGCCGGAATAAAGTAGATTTGAAAAACTCTTCCCATCTCACATTTCCTCTTCGCTTTTCAAAAGCCCCCCCCCGGAGAGACTCCACTAGCGCCCCAAATAGTAGGCGAAACTTAAACCATAGGTCTTAGGTGCACCCAACACGCCACGCGGTATACCTAATACAAAAGTTGTTCCCGCCTGTCGGTAATATTCCTTGTCGCCACCATTTTTGACAAAGGCCGCAAGCTGCCATTGATCGTTATTCGGGTTAAAAGTTACTCGGGCATTCCAAGTGCCATAACTGGCGATCATATCGTCAGGCCTGGTTCTCGGGTCTGCAGATTGCTCATCTGAGAAATTGTAATCAACATTAAACGTCAGCTCTCCGCTATTCCCCAAGGGCAGAATGTACTGAGCGCCTAAGTACGTTTTCCACTGCGGCGCATAGGGCATATCAGCACCCGACAGATCGAGATTGCCCAAGGCGTACTTTTCAAAGAATGTATCTAAGTAAGTGGCATTCAAGCTTAGCTTTAAGGTATCAATTGGAATCGCCGTCAGCTCAAGCTCGCCCCCTTGAGTTACAGCTTCAGCCGCGTTGGTGTATTGCAAAGTACTAAAATCTTGGACGTGGAAATCTGTAAATTCGGAACGGAATGCCGTTGCGTTGGCCTGCAATTTTCCATCCAACCATGTCGACTTCAAACCTATTTCATAGGTGTCGACGCTCTCTTGGTCATATTGCATAAAGTCGTCGTTGAACGCCGTGCTGCCACCCAAATTGAAATCGGCATTCCAGCCACCACTTTTATAGGCTTTGGCGTAGCGAGCAAACAGCATCGCATCGTCAGCCACGCTCCAATTTAAACCAATGGATGGCGATACATCATCATCACTGCTACTGCTATTGAGTGCGCCCGATGTGCTGTTAAATAGAATGCCCGTCACCAAATCATTATTATTGATCTGGGCATAGTCCAGATCTTTGTCTTCACTGGTATAACGCAAACCCAAAGTCAATTCCACGCTGTTGCTGAAGCGGTAATTACCATGGACATACATCGCGTAACTTTTAGTGTCCACCGAACTCGGCAACTGAATGACAATCCCTTCATCTGCAACAACAGGTGCACCAAATAGGCCGTTGATGTTCGCGTTGTAAGGCGCTCCAAACAAAATTGTACTCCGCTCGGTAGAAGCAGAACCGTCGTAGTAATAAAGTCCCGCAACCCAATCAAAAGCATCTCCCTTAGGTGATACTAGGCGCACTTCCTGAGACACCATATCGGTGTCTTCGTCAAAAAATGCGTGCTCAGCAACCCCAACATTGTAATCCCCATCGAAAGAACTGATGTATTCGCTTTGTCGATAAGCCGTGATGGACGTCAGGGTGTATTCATCACCCAAATCGTAGTTAACGGTCAGCGAGCCTCCAGCATATTCAATATCATCCTCTTCAATAATATCTTTAGTTGTCACAAACAAGGGGTTCGCCTTAGACGTTGTGAGCGGGCCTTCGCTTTCCGTGCGACCAAAATCGGCCGCCACAATCAACTCCAGCTCATCACTGGCCTGTATAAGTAATTTTGCGCGGAGATTGTCACGCTCGACCGCACCCACATCTTGATCGAGAGTTTTGTTGTAGTAATACCCTTCTCGTTCTTCATGAGCCACACTAATTGAGCCGCTCATTTTCTCCGACAATGGGCCACTTAGATACAGGGCACTGCCAATAAGATCGTAATTGCTCACATTCGCGCGAACTTCTCCCTCGAATTCGCCGCCGGGCTTTTTCGTATTAAGATTAATCGCTCCAGAAACTGTGTTTTTGCCAAATAGAGTTCCCTGAGGCCCTCGGAGAATCTCTACACTTTCAAGCCCTAACAAAGGCTGATTGGCAGAAAATGAGCGGCCTTGATAAACGCCGTCGATATAAATTCCTGTGCGCGCATCAATGCCAACGTTGCGCCCAAAATCTACAACACCTCGTATACCCATTTGGCCTTGCGAGCCCTCAATACCGCCAATATTGAATGAGGGGGCACTGGCAGACAAATCGTTCAGCTGGCTTGCGCCGAGTTTTTCCAAGCCCTCTGCACTAAAGGCTTGAATAGACAGAGGCACATCTTGACTATTCTCTGCACGCTTCTGGGCTGTAACCACAACCTCCTCTAAGGTAAAACCCGATCTCTCTTCGGCGATGGTAGCTGCCGAGCTTGCGATTGCAGTTGTTAAAAACGCGCCGATTTTTGCCGCTAATGTTATTTTTTTCATTATTGCTCTCCGCTTTTAATCTTCAAATTCAAACTAAAAATTATATTTTTGGGCTTCGTACAAGCACATTGCGCGCTCCCATATGGGGCCAACTTTGCCGTCGCCAACCATCTTGCCGTCCAGCTCCACAACCGGAGCGATATGTCGGCTGGAATTGGTAATCCAGATTTCATCAGCCCCGCGCACCTCATCCATGGTCACCAGCCTTTCCTCCACAGGAATGGAACCCTCGGCACGCAGAGAGGCCAATGCCATATGTCGCGAGATGCCAGGCAGGAGCTGAGTATCCAAGAGCGGAGTGATCACTACACCATTCTTAACGATAAACACATTGCTTTGACTAGCTTCCGTCAACTCACCTTGGGCGTTGTACAAAATAGTTTCGTCTAAGCCCTGTGCGTAACCCTGTTGAAAGTGCAAAATATTACCCAGCAAGGCCGTCGACTTAACTTGGCAACGACGCCAGCGGCGATCCTCGGAAAGCGCCACTTTGAGGCCTTTTTTGCTTGCTCTATTGGGTGATTCAGGGTGTGGATCTAAATCGAGGGTCATGGCAAAAACAGTGGGCGGAATATCTATTGGGAAGCCATGAAAACGACGGCCTTCGTTGCCGCGACTGACCTGAAAGTAAACACCCAAGTTGCCCTTGCCGTTTCTCTCCATCAGGCCCTCAGCGAGGGCACGCCACTGCTCATCCGACCTAAACTCGGGATCGATGCCAATTTCTCTCAAGCCATTCTTCATACGCTGAAGATGCAAATCAAACCCAACCATGCGCCCACTGTAGGAAGGCGTCACCTCATAAATACCGTCGCCGTATAAAAAACCACGATCAAAAGGCGAAATTCGAGCAGCCTCTGCAGGCATGTACTCGCCATTCAAATAAACAATCATCGCTACAACCCATCGAATTAAATCAAGTGAGATTGAGTATAAATCAATTTTTCGATATCGAAAACTATTTTCTTTATGGAATGTTTGAGGCGGAGGATACACCCCCAATCAAGCGCAGATATGCGAGCCCTGGGTTTTAGTTAAAGATTGCTATGGAGGTTTTTCTGCCGAGAGAGAATGGCATCGGAGGCGTTTTGATAACCCTTCAAAGAAAAGCTGATCAGAAGTTCTGCGTCGGCCCTGCCTCGAGAAAGGTAGTGGTGCCCCATCGAGCAGTCAAAAAGCATGCTATCGCCCGCTTTTAATATCTGTGGGTCATAGAGTTCGGTGTGCAGTTCTAATTGGCCTTTTAGCACATAGATAAATTCCTGTCCGGAATGACGGTGCCACTCCAGCCCCTCGGAAAGCTCCCGAGCCTTTATGGTGGCCTTCATGAAACACTGGTGCTGATTGGAAACATCACTGCAAAGAATTTCGTAATCTACGTCCGGCGCTTTGAAGACCACACCATCGCCCACAGCCGTGATAGTGCGCCTGCCGGTGACCGTTGGCTGGGGGTTCGTCAAATCGGTTACCGGCAACCTCAAGCCTTCGGCCAGCTTATTGACACTGGTAAAATTTAAATCTGTTCGGCCATTTTCCACCTTGGACAGTGTCGCCACCGAAATACCCGTGCGCTTGCTCACCTCAGATAAGGTCCAGTCATTTTCTTTGCGTAATGCTTTTAAGCGCAGACCAATGGGGTTGATCGATTTGTCCATTTAAGACCTCAATATACGGTAGGCAAACGTCGAGGATTTAAATTGTAGCCGAGCATCTGAAAGCTAAACCAGCATGCGGTCTTCCTACTCCTCTCTTATTCGAAGCGAATATTAGCACTACCGAACAAATAGTTATACAAGACCACCAATAGA
>Ga0105356_10006433_pt1 | contig 10954 bp, 8 predicted proteins | sample GOMGulsemesocosm_3_FD_83502 | JGI IMG/M metagenome (GOLD analysis project Ga0105356, IMG submission 83502) | Methane-oxidizing microbial communities from mesocosms in the Gulf of Mexico - GOM9D Gulf of Mexico | ecosystem: Environmental > Aquatic > Marine > Cold seeps | place: Gulf of Mexico...
CGGATTTGAACCCAAGCTTAGGCGTTGCACTATCAACCCGTGCCTTACTTTATCCTAAACGGCTTTTCTAAATAATGGCGGTGCCAGACAAAGAGCGGATTTGAACCCTAGCTTAGGCGATTCGCTATAACCCGTGCCTTATTTTTCCCTAACCAGCAAAAAGCCCGATAATCTTTCGATTATCGGGCTTCTCTAAATATGGTGGTGCAAGACAAAGAGTGGATTTGGACCCAAGCTTAGGAGCTGTATAACAGATCAAACCTTTTATCCCTTACAGCAAAAAGCCCGTTAAATCTTTCGATTTATCGGGCTTTTCTAAATTATGGCGGTGCCAGACAAAGAGTGGATTTGGACCCAAGCTTAGGCGATTCGCTATAACCCGTGCCTTATTTTTCCCTAAACAGCAAAAAGCCCGATAACCTTTCGGTAATCGGGCTTTTCTAAATAATGGCGGAGAGATAGGGATTTGAACCCTATCCTTTCGGCTAAAACAAACAACAAGTCGTTATTTTTCAATAAGTAACATAAAGAATATCAAACCAAGTTAGTCGATTTGTTAGTACAATTGACTTTAGTAAAAATACTCTAAATTGTCAATGTTAATCGTTTATTCATGATGAGTATATTTATAAATAAGGAGTAAAACCAAAACAATAGTTATTACGTCATGTTGAATATTCACTATTATTAATTTTAACTACGCGTGATAACAGCATCGTTAATAAGCCCCTTCTCTCCGTGCTGCTCAGTTTTATCAAACCTTTTTACTAGATGGTAATCATCCTTATCTAGACAGTTTGCTAAGTCATTGTCTACCACTATAATTTGATAATGACCTCCATTAGATTTAATTTTCAGCTCTTTTAATGATTTATATATTTGCTCATAAATGGATGGATCAGAAAGATTGTTCTCTGATAAGTCTTCTCTAGCATACCTACCAATATTTTGACCTGGAGTATCTAACAATAGAGTTGTTGGTAAGTATCCTCCATTCTCCATTAAATAGTTTAACCTTGAAATATATAGGTTTACCGACATTAGAGTTCTAACACCACCAGAGGACATATTATTATATGTTCTCCCCCTGAATGTTGGCATAAACTTATTGTCAATTGTCGCACCATAAAAATTAGTCAGGTTAGAGTTTTTCATAAGGCAGTTATAATAGCTTGATAATGAAGAAATAGTGTCATCGATACTACCGAGCTGATCTTCAACAGCACCAATCTCTCTTTTTATTTTTTCGATTGAAATTCTTTTGTTATCAACTTTCGAATACATTTCATCTAGTTTTGACCCTAGCATTCTATTTTTATTTATCTCAGCGAGTTTCCCTATTAATAATTGCTTTGCCCCTTCAGCTTTGGATATAGCCTCAATGGTAGGTGATAATAATTCAATGTTACTTTTATCAAAATTTTCTCTTAAAGCATCAAAAACACTTTCTAATCCAGTAAGCTCGTCTTCATCTTCTATTATTGTACTTCTAATTTTATCTATTGCAGATTTAGAGCCTGATATTCTATTTTTTATTGACCTCATTTCATTATTTAGCTCATCATCACTCAATATTTCAGATGACAGACTAACACTTGACTGGCATGTAGGGCAGTTAACTTGTGTCAACTCAACCTCTTGCGCTGTTAGTATCGCACGCATTGATATAGAACTGTTTAGACAGCTTAAATCCTTTTCGTATGATGACTTTAACTTTAAATAATCTGAAAGCTTTGATTTGTTTTTATTTATTGACTGTTGCAATACTGATGTTTTCTTTTTTACTGTCGTTAACTCGGTTCTTATGTTACTTGTAACTAACGATGCAATTTTCTCATCAGACTTAAGAGTTTCTATTTCACTGTTTGCCTGTACTATATAGTTTTTAATATTCTCATATTCATCTTGGTTACCGGAATGTGATTTTGTAACCTTGAGAAAGTTGTTAATGGTTGATGCTTGGGTTTCTATATCTTTTAATATACTACTTTCATTTGTTAACAGTTGATTAAGATCCGATATCTGATTGTCATGCACACCATAGGCGAATTTTTGAACTTCTACATTCCTATTAAATACAGCACTATTGGTCAAATCCATGAGATTTTCACTAGCTACTTTCTTTTGTTTTAAGTGAATGAGCTTTTGCAGGTCTCTGAAACTCAATCTTGAGTTTCTTGCATTATCCCTGTATCTCGACTCCTTAATTTTTACCTTTGGTATATTTAAATAATCTAATAATTTATCTGAGATCCATCCATCCGGTTCTTCTTTGGAAGAGGATGCGCTACATATTTGTGGATAATGCTCATCAATATTTGCAAAATGTGATTCATATATTTTTATAGTATTCTGATTGTCACCAATAACCCTTTGTAAAGTTATTGTAGTATTGTTCAGTTCAACCTCTAAACAGACTGTCCTCCCATATCCTTTTAGTTCGTCATTATCCAAATCACCAAATTTACCACCTAGAGAAAAGTCGATTAAATTTAAGATACTAGATTTTCCTGAATCTAAATCTCCCCAAATTAAATTTAATCCTGGCTTGAATTCGCAAGTATAATTCTTATTAATTCCAATGATGACAAGCTTTTTAAAGTTTAAATATATGTTTTCCATTACTATCCCATTGCTATTTTTGTAAGTTGCGCTTCGCTCTTAGTAGCTAATTTTTTAAGGTTAGCAAGGTTATCTTTAAGGAAATTCGAGCTATTTTTATCGATGGAAGTATTTTCAGTACAAGTCGTTTCAATCGTGCCATCGTCATTTATTTTTATTTTACCTATGTGGGATAAATATATTAATGACTCAGTGATTACTTTATTTTCATGATAGTCAGTTGGTCGTAACGAACGTTCATACAGATCTGGCTGATAAGACTTTAAATCACCCAGTTCGAAGTGTTTAAAAGCTTTTCTCAACAACGTTGGGTTATTCGCTAAATGATACATATTAATTAACTTGCTCTTAGTTAATATGTTTCTTTGTCTTGTGTTTTTTTGTAACTTATCAACTAAATAATACAATAGAAAAGTTATGTAAAATTTTTCTTCTCTGTAATCATGCATTGTTTTTAAGCCTGTCATCAATGTCGGTTACTTTAATCTCTTTATTCCAATTTATTTTTAAATTGTTTTTATTAGCCTCTTGATGCAAAATTCCTTTCTTATGTACAAAAGTTAAGTATTTAATAACACAATCTAGAGATGATTTATCTAATTCTATGATCTTACTATGAATTTCTTTGACAATAACATTGCTATCTTTATTTTCTGAGCAAGAAGAATAATTTCTATAAATGCTTATTATTCGTGTTTTTAACTCCTTAAAGCATTCATATTCTTCTTTGGTTGCTGATTTCATTATTAGCTCAGCATGGAAGAACGATTCCTTTGCATCTTCAATTAGATTTTCTTCAATTGATGCGAGTAACAGTTTTATGACAAATATTTCATTGTCATAGCAATGATCGGTTGAATCATATTCTTGTTTAGTTAGTTCAATTTGGTCACAATCATGTGCCATTTCAAGTAACTGTTTTTTTACCATCTTAAGGGTTTGTGACTTGCTATCCTTAGGTTTGCAAATGGAACAGTGGTCTTCTTGCATAACCTTCGATCTATATTGTTTATTTGTGCTTGGCTTAGCACTCAACTTCCCAACCCATTGATCATATTGAGCTTCTAAATAAAAACTCTTTGGTAGTATACTAAAACTTTCGACCCACTTATCATTTAGTTCAGTCATGTCACTATCTAGAGGCATCAGCTCTTTTGCGTTTACGTTAAACGGCCCTAAAATTAGTGATGGAAAAGACCCTCTATGTGGCGTGGCTAAAGAAATGTAACCAATAGTGTCATTAGTAACATCCTCATGAAGCCCGTCAAGTTGATCAAGAATAAATTTCTTGGTTATTAAGCCACCCATACTATGAGATACGAAAATTATCTTATTGTATTCCTGCGCCTCACACTCGATAAAAGCCGCTAACTCATCTGCAATTGATAGTATAGAAACATTCTTTTTTCTTGTTGGCGTTCCGATATTTATACCCGGTATTATATTTAATATACCGACAATACCTTTTGATAAGAATGTATTGTTTAAATTTATGATTTTTGTGAAATAATCGAATTCGATAAAATCAAACTTTACCTTGATTTTATCATCCTCAGTCAAAAGCTGAGAAAATGATTTTCCATCATCATTATTCCAAGTCTCTTCACCACCAGTGAGGCCATGTACCATAACTACAAGATATTTACTCATCAAAAAACCTATTTCACATTGATAAAAAGATCAGGGTAAACTTTAACCTATCAGACTTATTATTTTTTCAGATAAACTAATATACATAGAATTGAATGAGTCATTAAATTCTATGTATATTCAATGACTTTACTGCTATTTTTATTCATCAGTAATTTAACACTTATAAATTTTCGGCGCAATGGATGACGAACTTAAGAACTAGCATAATAAACGTTGCCAACAAGCACAAACAAGCTTAACGTTGGGGCCTAATCGTCATCTGTATTTTAGGAATTAATGATTAAAGTTAATGCTATTTCGTCAGTCCCATCGATTAAGTACCTATCGATTGATAGCGATAAGCGCGTACTTGTCGTTGGTGATATTCATGGTGATTATACCCAGTTGATAGAATCGTTAACCCGTTTGAACTTTGATCCTGTTGCAGACACATTAATTTGTTTAGGTGATATGATTGATCGTGGCCCTGATAGCGTCGCGGTACTGGATTATCTACATGACGTAAACGCAATCATGCTGTTAGGGAATCATGAGCATTTAATGCTTGAATCTGTATTAAATAATGACGAAGAAGCATTGACCATGTGGAATCAAAATGGCGGTCGGTGGCATGAGCAATATGACAAAGATCAGCTTATTGGCTTTTGCCAGCCGTTAATAGAATTACCACTTTCTATTCAGTTGACCTATCAAAATCACACCATTGGTCTTTCACATACAATATCGCAAGATTGGAACTGGCAGCACTACCCTCAATCGCATGCTGATACAGTTGGCGATCTCCTTTGGCAGCGTAACGTATTTAAGCGAAGAATGATCATTGACAATGCGGGTGTCGATTTTTCAATTCACGGTCACAGCCCAAGTCAAATACCGCTATGGATTGGGAGTACCTATCACATCGATACAGGCTACTACGGGCGGCTTAGCGTTGTAAACCTAACGAATGTGATAGAAAAATTTAATAAAAAAATACGCCCTCGTTTGTTAACTTAAATAAAAATCATGCTGCGATCAATTTAATCAAAGCCTTTACCATCTTCCAGCTCGTTATTTTCATTGGTAGCTTCAAATAGATCATCGTCAAACGATTTAGCTGCTGCTTGAACTATTTCTGCTGTCAGGCGAAGATAGTATCTTATAATTAGCTAAAATATCATCAGTGTATTCGACCTTGTAACAGATTCTTTTGCTTTTATTTCATATTGCCTTACTCTTTTTTATCACTCAAAGTATTTTTTTAGTTTACTTGGTATATAGACATGCTTTCTCGCTCTCGTTAGTGCAACATAAAGCACTGAAAGCTCTCCATCTAAGTCAACATTTTTCTTTTCAAGAATATAAGAATAGTCAGGCGCTATAATAACGTTCTCCCATTCTTGCCCTTTAATTGAATGCGTCGTTGATATTATTTTTGTTGCTTCCCGCTCGTGAGTATTATTTTTCTCAATACGTTCAATTACGTCAATAATGCTATTTCCATATTTCTCATATAATTTCATACAAAAGTACACGTCTGGTTCTGGCGTGTCTTCCAATTCGCTTTCTAACATGCTGAAATTAAGACATTTTGACAAGTAAGGGTGAGTCACTTTATCGATTTCACCATTTGCCAGGTTAACTATATTTTTTACAATATATTTCAACTGTCCCATTTCAGTTTTTATATGAATTTTATTGCCATCTCTAAGCTCATCATCTGCAATAGATATTATTTGGCTGCGAGTTCTAGTTAAGATAACGCATGGTAAATTAGGAAAGCTCTTACCTTCATCATAAAAACTAACTTTAGACTGAATATTATCCTGTCCAACTAACAGATTAACTGGTGGTATGCTATGCCGTGATAGAATGTTATTTGAGCAATCAGCAATGGCGCTGCCAAACCGATAGCTAGTGGTCAAAGAATAGGTTTCCTTGTCAAATAGACCCATAGAGTTGATAGCACCTCGCCACTTAAACAACTGCTGGTAAGCATCGCCAATTACAATTAGGTTTCTGTCATTATGATTTTTAATTACATTAAAAAAAGCGCCATCTATATCTTGGGCTTCATCTACAATGATATTTTGATAGACATCGTCCATACTTATACTTGGTGAAAGTGACCAAAACTTCATCAGGTGATGGAATGTAGTAGCATGCTCTGAAGTTGCTCTTCCTGACATCAGATAATCCCAATAAGTTTGGGCCCATCTTAGGATTTTTTGTCTTGATTCTGGAATAATGACTTGACTAGGAACATGCATATCTAGCATTTCAAAGTCACAAGAGCGACTATATATTGATATAGTGTCATTGATCAACCGTGCTACGCCTTGCTGTTGTATTTTTTTTACTCCAATATCAAACCTTAAATCAAAGCCAACAACATCTTTCATTTTGTAAACATTAGAATATTGACCAGGCTTAAAAATTTCCTTAAATGGTGCATGTTCTAAAGCGAACTTGCATGCCAATGAATCTTGAGTGAAAGCGTTATTAGTAATTTTTGATTTAGCATCATTAATATTTTGTTTAAGGAAAGTAGTATAAAGTGATTTTTCATCTCCAAGTTCATCTATAATGAGCCTTGACGCAGTCGACTTCCCCGTACCAGCAAAAGCCTTCACTTTAATACCTTTGCGGCAGTTGTTAACAATATTCTCTTGTTCTTGATTGGGTAATAATTTTGATATTGCTTTTATTCTGGGTGCAATTTTGTTACGAGTTGGTACTTGTTTTTTTGTTGCCGGGCCAACAATTTCCGTTTCTACGATATCATTACGCGTGGAGACGCGTTTCTCCTCCATAATATTCTTAATTTTGACGTCCGTAAGTGATTTATCAGAAGTGCATAAATTTGAGATATATGTCAGGAACTCAGTTACATTTCCATCTTTTTTTGCCTGTTCGATAAGGCTTTGCTCTAAATCGAGCAGGCTAATACCAAGAGTAAATAATTCTATATGTTGCTTTGTACTAAGCCCATCTAGGATTTCACTTTGTTTTTCAATGTTCATTAAGAAAAAATAGGGATGTATTACGTTAATCATTTAAGCCCTTAAAAATTGACACTAGGTAGGTATCTTCCATCATACAAAACAACTGATTATTACTTCTTGCTGAATTGCTTTGCTCGTTCACTGTGCACAACTAAGTGATCAATACCATTGCGGTAGCCACAGCTGAGGGTTTTAGAGTAGAAAATCCCATTTGGCTCAACTTTATATCCATTTATTTCATAGAAATATGCTGAATCGTTACCCGCGATTAGCCTGATAAACTTGTACTGATTATCGAACAGTTTTTCTTCAACATACCTCAATAATTCACTGCCGTAACCCTGACTAACGAAATGTTTATCTATCACAAAGTTCAACAGTTTGGCAGTGTTTTCGCCTTCGGACCTCACCTCTGCCGCACCAATTATTTTTTCATCAGCTAAACATAGGAAAAATTTGTTTTCTTTTTTAGATTCGAAAAATTTGATATGACTACCACAATACATGCCATTCATTTTAGTGACCAATTCAATTGACAAACTGGCACTCAAATCTAAATGTTTGAAACTCAAATTAGCTGCGACAAAATTGTTCATGACGATTCCATTTCCTATTATTTTCAACGTTTTTAAATCACTGGGGGTTATTTAAATTTTATTAAATGAAACCACTAAATCTACACCCAATTAATAAACGCTATATTATCTATATATTTCAGACACTTATAATTATACCAGAATATTTCGCATAAACGCTAATTTATTTTAAGTGTGATTTTTCATCACCTCATTTATTAAATGTTAGGTAAAACTGTTGATTGTTTGACGATTTCGTCTTTCATGCATAAGCGTGTTGAACCTGTCATAGGTGAACACTAAATTTAATCATAAAATTAAGCCCGGCTACGGGCTAACTAAACGGCAGCATCATTAAACGGGTCTAATTTTTCAATTAAATCGAATAATTGTTTATCCCTCCCGTTAGATAATCTAGTGATCTCATCGATAAGTTGCTTATTTTCGGTTTTAATTTCATTTTTATCCGCTTTAATCTCAATCATTTCAACAGTTAGCTTATCGATTGTTTGCTGCATCGTTTCTGCGGAGTTTATAAGGTTTTCATTAGCGCGACCTAAGGTTGTTAGCTGTTCTGCAATTGTTGATATTTCAATGTTAAATTCACCCGCCTGTTGTATCTGAGACTGGGTTTCTTGTTTTGATTGTTGTAACGCTTGCTGGCATTGAGCATATTCCAATGAAATTGAAGTCAACTGTTGTTCAAGATCATCAAGGGTTAATGCCGCATCACAGACTTCGGCTTCTGCTGCCTGTTCGCGCTCATTAGCTAGTGCAACGGCGGCTGCGACTCGCTGCTCAGCGGTATTTACAGCCGCATTATTCAATTCAATCGCAAGTGATTTTAATTTTGCCGTAGTTTCATTAACAACTGAATTTAGTGTCTCCTCTAATTCAACAGGGAGAGCCAGAGGTGCATTACTATCAGGTGCCATGGTTTGCGAGCTCATAAATGCTAGCCAAACTTTTAATAGCCGTTTGGCATCGCCCCGGTTGCCGACCACTTTACGCAATGCAAAGCCGGTTACCCGTCGTCCTTCTTCAGATAGTTTTTGCCCTGCTTGTACTATAGATTCATCTGTGACTTCGGCTTTTCTGCCGATTGTAGTTTTTGTTATGTCCATTTAAACCTCTCATATTCGTAAGAAAGAAAGAAAGAAAGAAAGAAAGGCACCGTTTTGATGCGCGATCACCTTAATTCAGCTCAATGTCTTGTTGAAACTGACATTCATCACCCTTTGCTATGTTGAGTAAATCGTCATCTAACGCTCTCGCCGCGGCTTCGCATATAGCCCGAGCTTGAGGTCGTAATAAGCGCTGATAACTCGCGAGTATGTCCAATGCATATTTTCGTGCTGTTTCATCCAACCCCCGTTCTGATGCCGCGGTGCGCACATAAAGCGCTTTACAAATGCCTAACACAGTATTTGTTTCTTCATTATTTAACCCGGTGGAATAAAGTATTAATTTATCAATCTCGATTTCATATGCTTGTATTTCTTCAGTATTTTCCCTAGCTTTTTGATTCAAGAGTATTAATTGCTCAGACACTTCTTGTTTTTGCGCTAATACTGTTTCTAGCCTATTTTTTTCTGAGTTGATGTCATCTCGTAAATGACTCAGGACTGTTTCTTCTTTTTGCCGACTCGCAAACAGTTCATTCAGTATATTTTTTTCAATTTCAATTTGGCGAGACTGATAGTTGTAACTTCGCTCGCTTTTTGGCAATTTTGATTCCTGATTCATTTTTCTTCGCTGCACAGATTTTCGCACTGTCTCATCGGAAAACACAGCTATCAGGCCTTTTGGTCTGAGAAGCTTTTCATTAATAAAGTCATAAAACATGTGCTGAAACCATTCACCAAATACCTTAGATTGCATTCGGTTTAGCTGACCATCATCCGGTAACCGATCATCAATATCACCATGTTGCTTGATATAAGCATTAACAATTTTTATCTGCGTTTTATGTAAGTCATAACAGCCTGTTTTGTTATTTCTACCACTTAAAAAGTAATGTGAATGAGCCCCTGTATTCTCATTAAGCGATCTTTCATCGTGATGACAAATAATAGTTTCAATAGGGTAGTCAGCGAAGTGATGCAATAAAAAATCTCTGACAATAGTTATGTAGCTTTCTTTATTAATTACATCTGTGCCAATACCCCATTGGTGCGGTATTAGAAATAGCCCTTCCTGCACATAAACCGCATTTTCATTTGGGACACTCTTAGTTAGCAAATTGTGTGACTCAATGTACGTCTCCAGCATCTTTATACGTTGATTTTTACGTGTCATATCAAACGCTTTAAACTGCTCTAATTTTGCATAGGAGATAAATTTATTATCATCAAAGGTAAGTATTAGCCGCATAAAATTTGCCGCTTCAATATGACCTTTTTTTATTTCGGACTCGATGGCTTTTCTGAGCTTTAATTTATATTTCCGACGGGTGTTTTGATGCTTTCTCTTGTTACGCACCGGCGGGTTCGGTGTTATTGAGTAAAGCAATTCAAGCTTATCGTCCTCACTAAAGTCGGACAGTTTTTGAACTTTGCCACCAAGAAAAATCAGATTTTCATCAGCTAATTGATCATCCCACTGGAACTTTTTAGTATTGTTTTTTTTAAGGCGTAACGAGTGCATTAATGAAGTTTTACATTTACCTCGCTGGGGCAGAGTCGAATTGAAATTAAAGCGACGATAAAACATATGGATGGCTTTCATTCGACACCTCCGAAGGAGATGGCGGCCGTAGGGGTCAAGGGGGGCTCCCCTTGCCAGCAGCTTGCGTTCATCTTTTTGGTACAAAAAGTGTGACGCAAGCGCAGCTGGTTGCTATATTCGCTCAGTTTTTTCGAGCGGCCGATTTCAAGCATAATGTTGTCAAGAGACGAGGAGTTACACATGGATGCTACCTCCTGTATTGTCAATGGCATGAGCTAGCTGAGTTAACAGCGCTGGGTCACGCTCAATTGCCTGGAGCAACGTGCCAATGAGCGCTAAAGGCGATTGACTATCGCCGTCAAGCGGCGGTAGTATCTTTGGCGGCATAGGCGAATATGGCACCTCAACAGGCGCAATGCCAAACACCGTATTTAAACAATCAGCGTATCGACC
>Ga0105356_10006434_pt1 | contig 10953 bp, 11 predicted proteins | sample GOMGulsemesocosm_3_FD_83502 | JGI IMG/M metagenome (GOLD analysis project Ga0105356, IMG submission 83502) | Methane-oxidizing microbial communities from mesocosms in the Gulf of Mexico - GOM9D Gulf of Mexico | ecosystem: Environmental > Aquatic > Marine > Cold seeps | place: Gulf of Mexico...
CATAAAAGACATCAAAAAAGTCAAATCTAATCCTGTATCTATAAAATTACTATTTTAGACCTAATCTAAATCTGAGTTTTACATACATTTGAAGCCATTCGAAATAAGACTGGTTACATTTTGACATAAGCCATTTGGAGCATTCTAATATATCACCAGCTAATAATAACATATGGACGACAGCACAATTGTAAGTTTAAGAGAGGCATTAGAACAGTCTCCCGACAATTCTCATTTAAGACTTTTATTAGCAGACAGCTTATTGAATTTAAATAGGATTGAAGAAGCAGAGGTTGAATACACAACACTTTTAAAAACCTTAAGTAGCACCAATGTAAAAGTTGGGCTGGCTACTGTATTCTACAAAAAAGGACGGTATTCGGCTTGTAATGTGATATTGGAAGAAGTTATTGCCCATGGAAATCCGGAGTTAAACATATTCGTTCTTTACGCCAAATGCCTTTTAAAAGAAAATTCGACAGGAAAGGCCATCGCCGCTTATAAAAGAGCATTAGCTATGGATCCAGATTACTTTGACGAAGAGCTCGATAGCCAGCTAAGGCTTCGAGGAAGCAATGAAGTAAAGGAAGAAGAAGAGGAAGAAGAAATAGACAGCAGGTTTTTACAAAAACCAACGATCAATTTCGATGATGTTGGCGGTATGGAATCTATAAAAAAAGAAATCGAACTAAAGATTATAAAGCCCCTACAACATCCTGAACTTTATAAGGCTTATGGGAAGAAAATCGGCGGTGGCATTTTATTATATGGTCCTCCAGGTTGCGGTAAAACTTTTATAGCTAAAGCAACCGCAGGACAGGTAAACGCGAAGTTTATAAGCGTCGATTTAAATGATATCTTGGATATGTGGATTGGCAATAGCGAAAAAAATCTACATGACATTTTCGAATTAGCAAGGCAAAATTCACCCTGCGTTTTATTTATTGATGAAATAGATGCTCTGGGTGCAAGTCGTAGTGATATGAAGCAATCCAGCGGCCGTCACTTAATCAATCAGTTTTTACAAGAATTAGATGGCATCAACAATACAAATGATGGTATATTAGTACTGGGTGCCACTAATACGCCTTGGAATTTAGACCCTGCTTTTAGGCGACCAGGAAGATTTGATCGTGTGGTTTTTGTACCGCCACCAGATGAAATTTCCAGAGCTTCAATCCTCAAATTAAAATTAAAAGAAAAGCCTACAACCGTCATTGATTACGGGAAACTTTCAAAAAAGATTGAAAATTTTTCCGGAGCAGATATCGATGCTATTATAGACATTGCCATAGAATCAAAATTAGAATCTTCCTTTATAGACGGTATTCCAAAACCTCTTGAAACAAAGGATTTACAAAATGCCATAAAAAAACATAAGGCAAGTACACAAGAGTGGTTTATGACCGCAAAGAATTTTGCGATGTTTGCAAATGATGCCGGACTGTACGATGATATTCTAAGCTTTCTTAAAATCAAAAAATAGTATGATAGAGGATAACAGGTTATCAAAAGTTGATATTCTAATTCAACAAAACCGCTTTGATGAGGCGGAAAAAATTCTGACAGTCCTACTTTCTGAGGAGCCTAATAATATCTATTATTTATCAGTGCTCGCCGAAGTTCATTTGCAAAAAGACAATCTTGACATTTCAAACAGGATCATTAATAATGCCATTGGACTTTCACCCGATACACCTCATTTATTTTATATTAAAGCCCGTATTGCAATTGAACAAGATCGATACGATGACGCGGAAAAAAACATTGAGCAAGCTATTGCATTAGACCCTTACGACGCGGATTATTTTGGCTTGTTTGCCAATATTAAAATAATACGCAAACAATTTGACACGGCCTTAGACCTCGCTAATAAAGCCTTAGAAATTGACGCCGAAAACCTTTTAGGGCTCAACACCAGAAGTACGGCCTTAATAAAGTTAGGTAAAAGTGAAGCCTCATTTGAGACCATCGAAGGTGCTTTGAGAGAAGATCCTAATAATGCCTATACACATGCTAATTATGGCTGGGGGTTATTAGAAAATGGCAATCATAAAAAAGCCATGGAACACTTCAAAGAATCATTAAAAAACGACCCTAATTTCGATTATGCCCAGGCGGGAATGCTCGAAGCTTTAAAAGCTAGTAATCCCATATACAGGCTTTTCCTAAAATATACCTTTTGGATGAGCAACTTAACGTCCAAATATCAATGGGGCGTGATTATTGGTTTTTATATTGGATTTAGAGTTCTAAAAACGATAGCAAAAAACAACGAATCCCTCCAGCCTTATCTAATTCCTTTATTAATCGCTCTTGCTATATTCGCCTTTTCAACATGGATTATTGAACCTATTAGCAACTTATTTCTAAGATTCAACGCCTATGGAAAACTGCTACTTACAAAGCAGGAGAAAATGAGTTCAAATTTCGTTTCTGCAAGTATTGTGATTTCTATAATAGGAATTCTGCTTTATCTTATTTCGAGAGACCAGAAGTTTGTATCGATAGCCGTTTTTGGTTTTGCGATGATGTTGCCCTATAGCCTCATGTTTTCGCCCTCAAAATATAAGCATTCCTTAGTAATTTATGCCATCTCGCTGACCATTGTTGGTGCTTTAGGTATCGGACTTACCTTTATGAAAGGGGAACTCTTTAATATGTTCAATGTAATCTTTCTTTTTGGTTTTGTCGCCTTTCAATGGATAGCTAACTATTTTTTAATAAAAGAAGACAATCTGTGATTTAGTAGACCTAAAAAACCATAAACAAGAGCAGTCTGAGGAATACACCTAAACCTCTCCCAAACTCATTAAAATTAAGGGGCAATTATTGATTGACTTACTAACTTTTTAAACCTGAGTTTAATTGACAATCCTTTTCATCACCCTATCCTTATAGGATTCACCTATTGGAATTTCAATAGTTCCAATTTCAATATCACTTTTAGTAAAAGCGGTAATCTTGTTTGTGTTTATGATGTATGAGCGATGCACGCGTAAAAAGAGAGGGTTCAATTGTTTCTCGAAAGCTGTTATTCCGCCTTTAAAAAGAACTTTCCTATCCTTAAAGTGAATCTGAAGGTATTCTTTTTGACTTTCAATATATAATACCTCATCGAGAACTATTTTAATATTCTTTTTATTACTCTGGATATAAATAGCATTGGATACAAGCTGCTCTTTTCCCTGTTGTGAACTTTCTAAAAACTTCTCTATGGCTTTAAGAAATCTCGCGAAATTTATGGGTTTTAAAAGGTAATCAACGACATTCAATTCGAAGCCTTCCAAGGCGTATTCCCTATAAGCCGTTGTAAAAATCACTTTGGGTTTTTGATTCAAGTTTTTAAGAAAATCTGTGCCTTTTAACAATGGCATTTCAATATCTAAAAACATTAAATCGACGGGTGTTTCCTTGATAATCTTAAGTGCTTCAATAGCCGATTCGCATGAGGCTATAAGCTCAAAATCCTCAAACTCCGACAGGTGTCTTTTTATCAGTCTCCGTGCGAGTTCTTCATCATCAACAACGATACATTTGTACATTATTTCGAAATTAAATTTAATGTGAGAGAAAAATTATTTTCAGTGTCGTTCACAACCAATATATGGTTTTTAGGATACAAAATATTAAGTTGCGTTTTAATATTTTTAAGCCCTAAAGATTCTCTGTTTTGATGATTGGTTTCTTTAGTTATCACTATTGGTTTGCTGTTTTCTATGTGAAAGTTAATCCGTTCAGCCGTGGCTTTAATTTCAATCCCAATAGAAGCCTCATTTATCTCCTGACTCACCCCATGTTTAAAAGCGTTTTCCAGTAGAGTAAGCAATAAGAGTGGTGCGATATTAACCCCAGTTATATCGCTGTGTTCAAAACTAATTTTCAAGCGTTTTCCATAGCGCAATTTTTCTAGTGCGATATAATTATTGAGCAATTTTATTTCATTGGATAGAGGTACAAACTCAGCTTTACATCGAAATAAAATATAGTCTAATATTTCTGACAATCTATCGATAACCTCAGGGGCTTCATCAGATTTCTCCAAGGTAAGCACATATAAATTATTAAGTGTATTAAAGAGAAAGTGAGGGTTTAATTGATTTTTTAAAGCTTCTAATTCTGAAGTTTTCTTTTGTTCTTTGAGCTTAGACACTTCTTTTTGATGCCTGTAATAATCGAACACCATTAAGATAATTGCCGGAAAAACGAGGCTGCTCATATTATTTAAAAAGGCAAAAACATTTGTGATACGTTCTTCGAATATTAATGGAGGTCTAAATTTAAAGGTTTCAGGATATTTGGGTAACAAATAATAACATCGGATGGCCTCAAATATTACATAGGCAGCATAAATGATAACCAAGCAACACATCCCAAATAAGATTTTCTTCTTTTTATATAATAATTGGGGGACGACAATAAACATAATGGCATAAGCCAAGCATAAGTGAATCAATACGGTTAAAACCGTCATCTCAAATAAATAAAGCTTATCCGGTTCAAAGGGCCATCTAGCGCTCGAATAATACAGTAGTATCACTATCCAAAATAGAACGTGAAAGCGTATGTTTTTGTTGAAGAAAACAGTTTTATTAGTACTCATTGCATTCAAATATAGAATAAAAAGACAGCAATGCTGTCTTTTTATTTAGGATCACCTTAGATTAGTCCACTCTTTTAAAATGAAGGTTTTTAACCCTTGATGTGGACACTTCAAAATTAGTTATGACTTGATTGTTCTTTTCAAATTGGAAATCGCACATAGGACTTGTGAATAATTCATCTCGAACCTGTCTTAATTGAACTGTTTTTCTATCGTTGATATACAGTCTTATCTTATTATCTTCCATTCTAAACTCGTAAAAGGCTTCAATTTCTTCACAGTAATATTTCCCTAGAAAAGCTTCTAAATCTTTAGTGGTATAATCAATTGGCGTATAGATCTCATATGGACTTCCTTGATCTCCATTTATACTAATATTCAATGTATAATTATCATCATCTTTATTAAACTTCACGAAGGCATTAATAAATGGAGGGGTTTTCATGACTTTAAATTCATCATTTCCAACAGCGAGCAAAGGGTGAATACTTCTCGGGCCACGTACATACATTAAGGTATCATTTTTCAGGAAGACTTTCCGCGATGATTTCTCCTTAGAATTCCAATAGGAGGACTCGAATTTTTTCAGTTCTGAATTCGAAAGTTTTATAAATTTCAGGTCTCGTTTTGGTGTTTCTTCTTTCTTTTGTTCCACTAGATTTTCCTTTAGAAAGATATCTGCTATTTGATACCCCAATGGCGTAGCAACGGCATCTGATCTATTTGTAAGCACCACCACGGTAAAATTTTGTTCAGGAAATCGAATAATATCAGACCAAGATCCAGCGCCTCTTCCACCATGGTCTATCGTTTTTAAGCCCTTATGCTCCTTGATTTCAAGACCGCCTGCATATACAATAGATTCACCGTTGTTTAAAACCCCTTGGGTCGTCATTAACTTCCAAAAAGAAGCATTCAATACGTTTCGATTATAAAATGCATCATCCCATTTTTTTATATCTTCAACAGTAGTATACAGGCCACCATCTCCAACAGTTTCTCGAGTTGACAGCAGATTCAAGAAAGCTCCAGATCGCGAAGCACTATAAGTCGCAGCCCTGTTCTTTATGATCATAGAATTATCATCAAAAAAATGGGTGTTATCCATGCCAAGTGGTTCAAATATTTCCTTTTTTGCAAAATCTCCGAGGCTCATACCAGAAACTTTTTCTACAATTTGTCCCAATAGCCAGTATCCTGAATTACAATACAAATATTCCTCTCCTGAAGGAAAGTTTAACTCTTTTTGGTTTTTTACCCATTTCATGACATCAGCATCACTATAATAATCATTGGGTCTTAAACCACTTAAATACGTAATTTGAGCATAATCTCTTAGACCACTGGTGTGATACAATAGATTTTTAAGGCTTATAGTTTTCGCATATTCTGGAAAATCAGGATAAAAAGAACTCAAGGGCTGATCCAAGTCTAGCTTTCCCTTTTGTGACAAAAGGACAATACAAGCTGCAGTATATTGCTTGCTGTTTGATGCTATTAGGAATGCCGTTTGTGAAGTATTAGGTACATTATGTTCTAAATTTGCGAGGCCAAAACCTTTGGAGTATAGCATCTTTCCATCTTGAATAATTCCAACGGCAAGCCCTGGTGCATCTAGATGATCCCATTTTTTCAATAATGTCCCAACGGCATCTATTTTTTCTGAATGATGTGTTTGTCCAAAAGCATTCAATGAGATAAAAAGAAAGAGTACCGTAATTTTAAAAAGTTTCATAAATCAATATAGTTTATCAATAATTAGAAGATAAAACTACTGTAAATAAATGCTGCTATTTTTAAAAGTAAACGAATAAGGAATATCCGTAAACACAAAGTAGATATCCGTCTATGAATTGCATTTCAAATTCGACCAAATCAAAACATTTTTCAAAAAACACTTATCCCATGTAGTCATTGCATATAGCCCCGTATAATTAATCAAAAAGTCTTCGGAAGAAATTATTAACACATTTCAACCTAGTCGTAGACTGGGAAATCTCAACTTAGATTTTGCAATAAATCGGAGACAAACCCGTTGCAATCCTATGAGAAATACACTTTTAGCCCTCCTACTTTTCAGCATTAATATTTGTGTTGGACAAACAGAAACACTGCTTTCTGATGCGGCTCTTGCATTGACAACACAAAAAGTCACTTATGACTCGAGTTATTTCTCTATGGCTTACCCAAACGGGGATATCCCAAGAGACAAAGGTGTTTGTACGGATGTTATAATTCGAACCTATCGAAAAATTGGAATTGATTTACAGAAAAATGTTCATGAAGATATGAATGCAAATTTCGGTGTATATCCAAAAATCTGGAATCTTAAGTCTACAGATAAAAATATCGATCACCGTAGAGTTCCGAATTTAATGACCTTTTTTAAAAGAAAAGCAGTCGAAAAACCAATTACAAATAAGGCCAAGGATTATATCCCTGGAGACATCGTATGTTGGAATTTAGGAGGGGCAATAACTCATATTGGCATTGTTGTCGACAAAAAGTCAACAGATGGGAAACGGCATTTAATTGTTCATAATATTGGTTCTGGGCAAGTTTTAGCCGATTGTCTTTTTGATTATAAAATTATTGGACACTACAGCTATAAAAAGGAAAATTAGGGCTTTAACCTTTGGTTTTTATTTGTTAAATTTAGAGTCTCACTAATCATAGGCCAAATTCATGAAAAAAATATTACTCTCAGTTTTTATAGGAATGTTATGCTTCTCATTATACGCTCAAGATGTTGTCGATTTTATAGATAAAGGAGTTGCACTTCATGACCAAGGTGATTATACTGGAGCCCTTTCAAATTATGAGGAAGCCTTAAAAATTGACAAGCATAATGTCACTGCTTTAGCTGAAAAAGCATATTCATTACTGGCGCTCAAAGACTACAGCAATTCGATTAAAACCTGTCAACTAGCCATAAGTAAAAACCCAAAATCAAAGGGATTAAAATATGTATACACGACCTATGCTAATGCTTTAGACAGCTCAAAAAAACCAAATAAAGCGCTTAAAATATACGATCAGGGGATTGCTCTATTTCCAGATTATTATCAGCTCCATTTTAATAAAGCAATTACTTTAGCCGGGCTTCAAAACTACGATGAGGCGCTCCTAAGTTTTCAAAATTCGGTATCTCTTAACCCAAAACATGGGAGTTCTCATAATGCCTTAGGACGCATCTTAATATTTAATAAGGCGAATATCCCAGCCTTACTTGCCTTTAGTCGATTCCTTATCATAGAGCCAACAGGTCGTAGGGCGGAATCAAACCTCCCTTTCGTTAAGGATATCATGTCGGCTAATGTCGAAAAAACTGGAGAAAATAGTATAACCATTAACCTCGACCCTAACCAACTTGGGAAAACTAGTAAAAAAGAAAATGATTTTTCCACCACAGACCTTATTTTATCAATGTCAGCAGCTTTAGACTATGACAAGAAAAACAAGGATAAAACTGAAGTCGAGTTATTCATGGATAAATTTGAAACCGTATGTGAATCTTTAAAAGAAATTCAAGAGGATCATTTCGGATTTTATTGGGACTATTATGTGCCATATTATATAGCAATGAAAGACAAGGATTTGATCGAAACCTTTTCATATTTAGTATTTGCATCCACGGAAAATAAAAAGACACAAGATTGGTTAGCGGCCAATCAAACAAAGGTTGACGTCTTTTATAAATGGTCCTCTGAATACCAATGGACAAAACAATAATAGTTATAGTAATTTAACACAAATAGAACATGTCCGTCATTTTGCAAAGCCCACTAAAATCATAACTTATGGGATATGAAGTCTACCTCATAGCAATTACAAATACAAATACAAATACAAATACAAGGAAGGTCAATATAGCCGATATTCCTAACAAAATTGGATTTGAAAACATACAAGCTGTAAAGGAAATTAGCATCAGCGAAGCCCAATATATGCACGGCATTTCAATTGGAAAATATGAGGACACTATTTTTATTATCAGTTCAGAATTAGTGTTTCAATTTTATACTAACACCCCTCCTGAATTGGAAAGAAAGCTGATCGAAGCGTTCCCCGATTCCGATATAGGGATTTTGACCATAAATCAGACGACTGATTTTTACGGGTATAACCTTATTTCAAAAGGAAAGCGTCTACGTGTCAGATTTGGTGCAGATACAGAAATTGAAATCGATTATGGTAAAAAACTCCCTGAAGAATTAGACATTCCAAAGGATCCTCTTTTCGGACTTTACATTGAGGAACTCAAACAGTTCATGTTGTCGGACAAAGATTTCACCGAAAAACAAATGCAAGCAGAAATTGAGCATGAGCTCGGGATAAGAGCATTTTTTAAATTGACAAAACGCTATTTTGGAAAAGCCATTGATGACAGTGGAAGTCTTTATACAAAAATCAAAGTAACACACTTTAAATAAAAACCAAATCAAGACCTATTTAATAACAACCTATGAAAACAAGAATGTTTACCCTATTGATTTTAATGATGCAATCAACAATAATTTTGGCCCAAGAAAAAAGTTTGCTATCTGATTTATCACTAGAAGAAGTCATGACTTTTGGTAAGCATTCTAAACGTAAATTTGGGAAAACTAAAAAATCAGCTGTAAAATATCAAACCTATCAATGTTCGGTTAAATTGAATATTAATACGGATGAACTTATTGATTTCAATAATATTTCATTTGTAGATATTAGCAATAAAAAAAGATATCGACCAAACAATATTAATCTTCGTTACGATAATGTAAATGTAATACGTGTTAAGATTAGCGACTATAAATTTGAAGATACTTTTATTAAATACTCACAAGAGGGCATTGAAAATTTCGACCCCTATGAATACGGTATAAATTCCGTTGGTGGCTTAAAAAAGGAGTCGGCTAGAAAAAGACTAATGCCTGTTCTTGTTGAAGCAAGTAAAAAAAAATACAAAAAGGTTCATTTTTTCTTTGCAGCGGAATTAGATAATTCCGGTTCTTTTTCAATCTATTGGAAAGACAAATTAATTGGAGAGGTAGGTCGTAAATAGGGTGAGATTAGTTTTATAACCACTCATTAATAATAGCCTCCTTAGCTTTACGGACACTAAAAAACACCTCAGACCAACATTAATAATTTTACTGATTATAATGCATTCATCGGCTTGTTACTTGTTGGAGCAGGATCTCATGGTTCTATATCCATGAATAACAAAGCAACGGCTCTAATTATTTTCGCGGGAATAGTCTTTACACTCACTGCTATTATAGATGGTCTCTCCATACGTAAAACACACTCTAACAATGTTGGATTTATGTCACTGGTATTGCATGTGTTAAGCGGAATAATTTTGGTCTTTTATTTCATTTATGAAGTAAAACTCAATTTGGAAGGCGGACATTTCTCCCTGTTGTTTATAGCCATAACCGGATTTGAAATTTTATTGTGTGGAAAAATAATCACTGCAGATTTCACACAACTTAAGAGCCACAAGACACAAAACAAGGCTTTATAAAAATGAAACAGTCCATAACTAAAAGCGCTAAAAACTTAATACTCCTAAGCTATTTACTACTAAAAAAATCAGAATTTAGGAGTACTTCAAAATAAAATATTTAAATTTGAGGAGGACATTAATTAAACCCAAAAGGTAATTTTACAGACGAATACAACAGCATAGCTACTGCTCATATTTAAACCCAAATACTCACGAAAAATGAAAATCCTAATTACGCTTGTCATAACATTAATTTGCAGTCTTGCTTTTTCTCAAACAGCTGATTCTGATTATTTAGTAACTGTTGGAAACGACACCATTTATGCTAAGATTATTGAATTAAAAAACAAAAAAATCACCTATACCGTACAGTACAAAAAAGGAAAAAAGAAAAAAAACATATTCAAATTCGCTGATGTCCATTTTGCCGACCCTTCAATGATTCAAAATCCTTTAGGAATTAAAATTGAAAAACCTGAGCCTGGTTTTGCTCATGTCTATTTTTATAGGCCTTATGTGTATACAGGCGCCGCACTAGCTTGCAGAGTTGAATACAATGGAAACCCTTTCATTAATATCAAATCTCGTAGTTATTACTTACATCAAGTAAAAGCTGGAGAAATTCACAGGTATAATCAGAACAACCTCAAGAAAGATATTATAGAAATTAATGCAAAAGATGGAGATATTTATTTTATCCGTGGTTCCTTTGGTGGATCTGGAGAAGCGTTTTCAAATAGTTTGAATACCTCAAATTCATTACATATTTTCCAAGATAACCCTAAGATTGCAAAGTCCGTTATCCTAACCATGAAAAAAATAAGTCCGAAATATTAATACCCGTTTACAACTAGGA
>Ga0105356_10006443_pt1 | contig 10941 bp, 11 predicted proteins | sample GOMGulsemesocosm_3_FD_83502 | JGI IMG/M metagenome (GOLD analysis project Ga0105356, IMG submission 83502) | Methane-oxidizing microbial communities from mesocosms in the Gulf of Mexico - GOM9D Gulf of Mexico | ecosystem: Environmental > Aquatic > Marine > Cold seeps | place: Gulf of Mexico...
GATTCTCGTGTATCTTTTAAGCTTTCTTGAGAATCTTCAATAGTATCAAGTGAAAACTTTACTTGTCTTTCAAACTTTTCTTTTAAGCCTTCTAAATTACTATTTTTTTCTTCTACCAGTAATTTCTCTTCCGTTATTTTACGGTAAAGTGATTTGTATACATTCATACTACTATAAAAATATATAGCAAGTACTCCTAGCACTGATAAAAGTAAAAAATTATCCATGAAAACTACCTATCTTTTTAATTGAATTAATGTTGTTAATATTTGATCGGCTGTTGTAATAGATTTTGCATTCGCTTCAAAAGCTCTTTGGAAAACCATTAAATTTACTAAAGACTCACTTAAATCTGCAGTTGATAGTTCAAGTTGACCACCTTTTACTTCTGCCATTTTGTCATTATTTTCATTAAAAATTGCAGTACCACTTCTTGTTGTTGATTTTAATAAATTATCACCAACCGCTTCTAATCCTCTATTATCAGTAAATCTTGCAACTGCTACTTGACCAATAGCAAAATCAACTCCATCTTGTTGCATTGTTATTAACCCTGTATTATCAACACTAAATGCTCCAAATGCACTATCTGTTAAACCTAAACTATCAAGTCTTAATTGAATATCACCTTTTGATGATGTTTGATTTATCGTTGTTTTAATTTGTAAAAACTCTGCAGCTGCCCCTGCTCGTCCACTATTATTTGCACTTTTTGCCATAGCACCAAGTGCTCTACCTGTTTCTGTTTCAATAGATGTACCAAAGGTAATTCCATTATCTGTAGAAGTTGTAACATCTGCAACATTACCTTCACCTGATACATAGGTAATTAATAAATCAGCAGTCGCACCAACTTGTGTAATTGTAGCAATTTCTCTTGTTGGGTTTGCGGCATTCCAAGTTAAAATTATTGCAGCTGCATTTGTATCAATTAATGCTGCAGATGCTGCTGCAGTTTCCCCACCTGCTGTTGCAGTGGAGTTATCACCTAAAAATGAAAGTGTTCCCGCACCTGCACCCGCTGTACCACTTAATGTTACAGTTTGTGTCTCTTGTATATCAACTGTAGTTTGAAGATCTCCTGTAAATTCAACATCGTTATTTGCATCTAATGTTCTAATCACTAGATTTCCATTAATATTATCTGCTCGAATAACTGCAGCTAATGCAGCATTGGCATTTATATCTGCAGCAAGAGCAGTAATACCTGCATCAGTATTAGCGTATCCAGCATTGGCTACTCCGTCTAATACAAGAGGAGCAGATGGTACAGTTATGTTAGTTTTTGTAGCCTTATCATATATTTCTATTTGATATGTAAAATCATTATTACCTTGAGTTGTAGAAAAAGCCAATTCTGTTGGAGTATAAACATCTAATTGTTTTCCAGATATTGCTTCAGCTAACGCAGCTTCAATTGACTCAATATGACCCATCCCTGTACCAAGTGTTGCTGAACTAATATTAACAACAGTACCTTTTGAAGCTGTATTACTATTACTAGCATCACTCCATCCAAATTCACTCACTTTAAATGATTCTCCAGGAAGTAAACCTTCAACAACAAGATATCCAAACTCAGGAGCAGTTTGAGTATCAAAATCATATGGAGATGATGTATTATCCGTTAAATACGCTCGGTAACCTGTAGTATCAGATATTACATCTGCGAAGTTTTTCATAGTTGTTGCATTATCAGTATCAAAACTAGTAGAATATTTCACACCATTAATATATGCATAAACTTCATCACCTTCAGCTAAATCTGTACCAGTAGCAAGAGGATAGTTAAGTAAATCTTTTTGCATACTAGATGTTGATGAAGTTGGTTTTGGATCAGCTTCAGAATAAACAGTTAAAGCTGCATTATATTGAGTAATTAATGCTTCAATATCGGATTTTTTAGTAGAAGCTGACTTATATCCTGCACCAGTATAAATAGATTTATTATCTGATGTAGCTGTCGTATTATAATCCGTCGCTTTTGTTGCAATTGTTTCAATTGTAGTTGTATCTCTAATTACTTTATTTCCAAGTACTTTTGAAAATTCATTTGTAAAAAAAGTTGCATTTGGATCAGTAGATATTATATCATCTGCTGTAACCTCTGATATAGCCCAACCTTGAACATTATTTTGACCTACATCTTCTAAATTTCCAGATTCACCCATCCTAAAGTTACCTGCTCTAGAGTAATATGTATCATTTCCATCAGATAATTGAAAAAATCCATCACCAGACAGAGCCATATCATATGACACTCCTGTGATTTTTAGATTTCCTTGAGTATACATCTTTTCAACATCAAAAGAAGTAACACCTTTACCAATTTTATCTTGATACATTTGATCAGCAAAAGAAACTCTTGATGCTTTGTATCCAATTGTATTAACATTTGCAATATTATTTGACTCATTGTCAAGCCCCATTTGTGATCCGCTAAGTCCTGAGATTCCCGTCCAAAGTGCTCCAACCATAATGATTCCTTTAAATATAAAATACGAACATAAATATGCTCTAATTTAAATATTTGAACAAGTTTTAACTTATTTAAATACTTAAACTAAAGCACTTATTTATTTTTAAGTGCTAATGCTGTTTTTAACATTTCATCTGATGTTGTTATTGTTTTTGAATTTGCATCAAATGCTTTTTGCCAAACCATTAAATTTACTAATCCCTCAGATAAGTCTACAGAACTAACCTCAAGATAATTGTTAATTATTTCTGCTTTTTCTGCTACAAAAAGCGGTTCACCTGATTCAGATGTAGTTGAATATAAATTATGACCTTCTGGTCGTAATGAAGAACTATATTGAAATAAAACTGGAGCTAATTTGGCAACTAAAAATTTTCCTCCATTTTGAGTAAGATAAATATCTCCATTATCATTTTCTAAATTACCCACTAAATTATCGCTTATACCCAATGCATTTAAGTCTAATGATATTCTACCTAGTGTGGGAGGAGTGGCATTAGCAGTTTTAGTAATTTCCGTTTGAACTGAGGCAATTTGTCCACCATTTGATTGAATTAAATTTTGTAATCTTGTATATAATGCATCAACTAAATTACTACCTGAACCTGCTGATGTAGATACTAATGTTACTGCTAAACTATTATCATTAACTTTTGCTTTTGATGTAGTTAATTTTTCACCTGCAATCATTGATTCAATGGTTAATATTCCCGTTGCTGTATCAACTCTAGATGTGATACCTGCAGCACGATTAATAGTATCTGATAACATATTTAGTGTTGTAGCAACATCTGTATCAAAATCCTGTTGATATTTTATACCGTTGATCGTAATTTCTGATCTATAATTTCCAGAAGCATCTGTAACCAGAGGGTATGCTACAGTATCTATATGTACAGAAGCTGCAGTTCCTGGAACAATATTCTTTTCATAAGCTAATAGTGCACTTTGATACGCAGTTTTTAATGCTTCAATATCAGTAATATTTGAAGTTGCACTTTTATAATCTGTACCACTTACACCACTTGTTGTAGCAGTTTTTGTATAATCTGTTGCAAAAACATTTAGTGAGATTATTGTTGTATCATCCTCTATTATAGAACTACCTATATTTTTTGAATGTGCACTTGTAATTATATCACCAGTTACAACTGGTAAAACACCCATAATATGCATTCCGTTAACATCTACTAAGTCACTATTTTCATCTTTTCTAAAATTACCAGCTCTAGTATAATATACTGATTCATCTTGTGGATCAACAACTGTAAAAAATCCTTCTCCACTTATAGCAAAATCGTAATCTAAACCAGTTTCCTTTAAGCTTCCTTGTCCAAAATTTTTGATTGGGTCATTCATTGTAACACCCATCCCAATACCTTTTGAATACATCAAGTCTGAAAAAGAAACAGTATCTGCCTTATATCCTACAGTATTTACATTGGCTACATTATTTGATTCAACATCTATTGCTTTTTGGAAAGAGATTAACGCCGATGTACCATTATAAATTGAACCGTTCATATGTTATCCTTATCTTACTTCATCAATGTTGCTTAATGCAATTAAAATTGTTTCATCAGCATATTTAATTGAAGACCCAGCATATAAGTATTTCTCCGTAACTGCTGTATCGGTAACTGCAACATTATCTTCATCCAGAATCATTAATGTTCCGTCGTCATTATATGTAAATCTACCATCAGCATCAAGCTGAACATGATATTCAGTCATAGCATTATCTTCATAAATATTTCCATTTGAATCATATAAAACTAATTCATCTGTTGATGAATCTTTTAGACCATCTATAATTCCAACTAACTCTCTTGCATTAACAAATAATTCGCCATCTTTATTTTCAACTGTTTCTACTTTGTATGATTTTAACAAACCGTCTGATGATAAAGATCCATCTTCTACAATATGCCCAATCATATTAGCAGCAGTTGATAATGCGGAAGATGCATATGCAGTTTGCATTTTTGTCATAGCTGCCGCCATATCTTGATTTGATTCAATTGTAGACATTTTTAATTGACTGTCCATTAAAGCTGCACTATCCATTGGTTTCGTGGGATCTTGTTGCTTCATCTCTTCAAGCATTAGCATTAAAAAATCATCATTTGTTAGTTTGTCGTTGCTTACAGCTGTTGTATATGCATTACCATCTACACCTGTTGCACTATTAGTCACTACATTATCTACTGCCATGGGTTACTCCTATATTGTTTTTTCATCGAAAAAGAAATTAACAACTTTTTCTGGACTCATTGAATCTTGAACTCTAATTGCAAGTTTTTCATCAATAACAATGATATCACCAATTCCAATTACTCTTTCATTTACAAATATGTCACCACCACCACCAGCTTCTTTATTTAGGGCAATAATATCACCTTCTGAAAAATCTAAGAAATCTTTTACTGTAATATCGGCATGTCCTAAAATAACATCTACTAATGCTTCTGTATCAACTAAAACATTATAATCTTGTGTTGTAATTTCCATATTTAATCTTTATAATCGTATTTTTTAAATTATAACATAAAAAAGTTGATTTTGTATAGTAATTAACTATATTAAAGAGTATATAAATTAATTATTAATTATTAATTTATATGTAAAATTAGTTAAGTGCTTCTAGAGAACCTAACATTGTTTCTAATTTTGATTCAATACTTCCATCAAAGTTTCCTAAATCACTCGCAATTACCACTCCACCTGCAGTAACATTTGGGTCTTCTTGTAAATTAACAAAACTATCAAAACTAAGCTGATCTTTTAATGCTAAATAATCTTTCGGATTTAGGTGTATTGTTACTTTAGATGATGTTTTAATTTTCTCCATCATCCCTTTAATTGTTTCTTGTGCAATTTGAGCTGAATTTTCACCTAATTCTATACCAATAATTTTTTTTGCTATTGAAAACGATGTTTTAATTAATTTTGTTTCCATTTGAAAAGTTGCTTGTTCAAAAAATGTCGAATAATTTTTTAAGTCTTTTAATGCTTCAATTAATTGTCGGTCAAGATCTCTTCCTTTTACACCATCATTTTCAATAGATTCTACTCTTTGCCCTATATTTAGCATCATTTGTTGTAGATTTTTCATCTCCTGAAGTACAGGATCAACATTACCATTAATTGATTTATCATTTAATACTGCAACATTTTTCATTTCACTATTTTGATTTTGATCATTAGAAATGAATGTACCTAATTCATATGGTGTTACATTATCATTAGATTTTATTACACGAGATGTTGTGTTTACATTATTTGTTGGCATTATTATTCCTCATCATCAATTCTTTCAATTTCACCACTTTCCAATAATCGCATTGCAACATCAAGTATTTTACGTTGAGCATCTTCAATATCTTTAATTTTAGTTCTACCCAACATTTCAAACTCTTCTTGAAATCTATCTCTAGCTCTTTGAGACATAGAACCCATTATAATAGCCATATCTTCTTCTGGTGCATTTTTTAAAGCAACTGTTAAATCTTCTGTTTCAATATTTCCTAATACCTTCATAATATCATTTGCATCAAGAGCTAAAAGATCTTCAAATACAAACATATTTTCTTTTATTTTCGCTGCAAGAACAGGATCTAAACCATTAATATTTTCAAGTATATCTGTAGATTTAGAACCCATTTTATTTAACATATCTGCAACTGTTTTTACTCCACCAACAGTCACAATAGAAGCTAATAAAGATTCTAGTTTCTTTTCAAGTACTTTAGACATAGATTGTACAATACTTGGTGATACATCTTTAATTGTTGCCATTTGCATTGAAATTTTTACTTTTAATGTATCATCTAATTTAGATAATACCGCTGAAGCGTCTTCAGCATCCATATGTGCTAAAACAACTGCGATAGTTTGAGGAGATTCATCTTTAATAAAATCGGCAAGCTGTTTTGGATCAATATTATCTAAATAAGAAAATGATTGTTTTGCCTCCTGTAGTCTAGCAAGTTTTGCTAATACTTTATCCGCTTCTGCTTTTCCTAATGATTTATACAAAATATCTTTTGCATAATCAAATCCACCAGCACTAATATATGAACTAGATTCAATAAACAAATGAAACTCTTCAAGTATTCCTAAAGATGTTTCTTTATCAATTGTCTTAATTTGAGTAATAGATATAGATAAGTCTTCAACAACATCTTTTGGTAAGCTTTGAAATATCTTTACTGTTGCTTCTTCCCCAATTAAAACACAGAAGTGCGCAACCTTTTCAATCATCGGCATATTTTCTAATGCGCTCTTTGTAGATTCTTTTGCCATATATTTACCTTTCTAAGTTTTTAACTTAGCATCACCCTCATTCAATAACATCATTATCATTTGAGCTATTTCTTCAGGATGTTCATTAACACTTTTTTCAATTTGTTCTATTAGAACCTCATATTTTGCTGATTCTTCAGCATTTAAACCATCAATATTACTTAATATTTGACTTTTAACTTTTGCTTTTAACTTACTTTGTTCAGTTCGCGAATCAAATTCATCAAATAGATGTTCCATTTCTGCATCAGCTGCTGCAGCAGAAACATTATCACCTAATAATGCAATTTCATTATTTGAAATGAACTTTTTGTAAAATACAAATAGTAATATCATTGCCACTAAATATTGAATATATTCACTATATTCTTTAATCATAGATTGTGTTGATAATATTCCTAAGCTATCTTCTCCTGATGCTGCTTCCAAAGCAGCATCAGATCCAAATGGTTGAAGACCTATAAATTTAAATGATTTAACTGTTACACTATCCCCTCTTTGTTGTTGATAGCCAATTGCAACTTCTACTATTGAATTCAAACTAGTAATGAATTCTTCTTTATTTTCAAGTTTTTCTAAAACTGCAGAATCAAATGTAACTGCAGCGGTTATTTTAGAAATACCAGCATAAGCATTATTCTTTTGACTAATTATTTTTTTAGAAATTTCATAGTTCGTAACATTCTTTGCTTCTTCTTTAGATGTTTTGGTTGTTTTTAATTTATTCTCTTGATCAGGATCTTCTATGTTACTTTCTGCTCCTGGGACTCCACCTATTTGTGGCTCCTGGGCATCAGAATTTGCTGCTATTTCAGTCGTTTGTTGACTTCTAATTGTACCCTCAGGTTCATATATCTCTTCATTAATTATTTTTTTTATAAAGTCTAATTCTATTGATACTTTGGCAACAATTCTTTGATCACCTAAAAATGGCAATAATAAATCTTTTATTTTATTTTCATAATCATTTTCTAATTTAGTTTTGTATTTTTCATGTTCTATATATTTTAATGACTCAGCACTTTCAGAGTTATTTTCAAGTAAAGATCCATTTTGATTAATTAATTTTATATTTTCAATTTTTAATTTAGGAATAGCAGATGATATAAAACTTTTTATACCTTCAACTTGTCTTTGAGACAGTGCTGTTCCTTCTCTTAAATTTAAAACAGCTGACGCTGTGGTGTCAGTTTTTCTTTGTGTAAATACTGATTCTTTCGGTATTGCAATTTTTACTGATGCTGATAGAATTCCTGAAATTGATTCTAAAGAACGACCCAGTTCACCTTCTAAAGCTCTTAAATATTTTACCTTATTTTCAAAATTTGTTGTTCCTAAAGAACTTTTGTCAAAGATTTCCCATCCAGTATGTTTTGTTGTTGAAGCATCACTTGTAACTAATTTGATTTTTGCAATATTGATATTATTTTTATTTGTTCTTAATGTTAAATTATTTCCTGAACCAATAATATTATAGGGAATTGCTGAAGCATCTAATTCACTACTTGCCAACATTACTTGTGCTTTTGTTAAATTTGAAGCAATAGTATAATTTAATTCTTCATCTTTTGATTTTATATTTGAGTAAATCAATAAACCAATTAAAAATAAAAATAAAACAGAAAAACCTCCAATTATTACCGCTCTTTGCGCTGAATTGAGATTATTTATAAACTTAAAAATTTGTTCCATATTTATCTTATCCTATTAGTTTTTACTTGAAGCATCTATCATTGTTTTAAACCATGCTGAATCTTTTTTTATCGAATTTTGGACAGCACTAAACATAACATTATTTTTAGACATTTCACTCATTTGTGTATCTAAATTCACATTATTTCCATCATTTTGTTCAACTAAACCCTTCACTTCGTACATATCAAAGTTACTCTTTTTCATATCTTCACTTAATGACATATGCATACCATGAGTTATAGATAATTTAAGACTATGTTCTTCATTTGCTTTTTGTAATTGATCTTTAAATTTTAAATCTTTTGTTTTATAATCAGGTGTATCAATATTTGCTATATTTGAAGAAATAACTTTTTGTCTTTCCCCTCTAAAATTTAACTGCTGAAATAAAAGTTCTGTAACATTACTTGCTTGCATATTTCATTCCCTTTTATCTACCATTACCTATAGAATCAATTACTTTACCATTAATTTGATCTATACCAGTTATAGCTTTTTGTGATTGTTCAAATTTTCTTTGTGCTTCAATTAATCCAACCATTGTACGAATCGTATTTACATTACTATTTTCTAAGGCACCTTGAAGCATATATTCATTTGGATTATTTACCACAACAATAGCTTTTTCATCTATAGCTTTGTAATTATTATGACCAATTTTGTCTAAATTTTTAAAATCTGTCTGTACCATAGATATAGAACTTGAAAAATTTGGATTATTGATATCAATGGTATTATTATCATTATCTAAAACAGGAAAATTATTTTGGTTTACCAATTTTCCATCAACAGCTTTAAAAGAGCCATCTCTTGTGTACTCAATATTTCCCTGTTCATTTTGCACTTTAAAGAACATATCTTTTGTTTTTAATGCAAAATCTAAATTATTCCCTGTTTGTTTTATAGAACCAACAATTTCACTTTTATAACTAGCATCTATTTTAGGAATAGTATCCATCACCAAGCTTTCTTTTAAAACAACTTTATCTTTTTTTTCTTGTTCTTTTAAGTAGCGATTAAACGATCCTTCTGCTAAGTTTTCTTCTTTAAATCCAACAGTATTGGCATTAGCTAAATTATTCGATATTACATCAACTCTGTTAAGTTGATTGACCATACTTGCTGTTAATTGATGTATACCTTGTGTCATGCTCTTACCTTAATTTTAATTTGAAAATTCTGATATTAAAGATTCTATATCACTATCATCTACTATATCACTAGAATCACCCGAGATATGTTTTGCAATTTGAACTTCAGGCTTATCTGAATCATCTTCAAATATACCATTTAAATAACTGCTTAGTTTTTTAATAACAGCCATTACTCTTTCTATCTTTTGTCTATTTATATCATGATATTGCATTAATTCCATTGCTTCAAATACTTTATTATTTTCGGCATCTACTTTTGATGATAAGTCTTTTGACGTTTCCAATAACTCTTTAGCATTATCTAAATTTTCTGTAAACACATTCACATTAGGAAACTTAACAGATAATGATTCAAGAAGTATTGCTTGCTTTTCTATAAAATCAGCCATGTTTTTATTATATTTAGATATTTCTGCATTTTCATCTAAAATAAAACTTAAAACATCAAAAATTTGAGAAGCTTTTTCTTCACTATCATCAGCAACTTCATTTAATTGATTTACAACTTTATTTTCATCACTTACAGGTAAAGGATACTGATTATTGTTAATTTTTTGTTCCATCTCAGAAATTTCTTCACTAACATTTGATGATTCTATTGTGGCAATTGGTTCTTCATCATCAACAATCCCATCAATACCTGCTAAAATTTCATCAACATTAATCTCTTCGGTTGCTTCTTCTAAAATTTCTTCTTCACTTGTTTCTTCTTCTACGTCGTCAACTTGTATATCATCCGCACCACTCATTAGCGCTTCAATTTCTTCTTGACTCATACTCATAGATTATCCCTTAACTAGCCCATCAAGTTTTTCTTTTAGAATTTCAGCACTAAAAGGTTTAACTATATAATTATTAACTCCAGCTTTTAAAGCTGTTATAACCTCACCTTTACCACCTTCAGTTGTAATCATTACAATTGGCACTTTCTTATCAACAGCTCTTATTGTCTTAACGAGTTCTAACCCATTCATATTTGGCATATTCCAGTCTGTTAAAACTACATCATAATTATTATTTTGCTGAAATAGTTTCCATGCAACAACACCATCTTCTGCTTCATCAAAGTCTTCTTTTGGTACGCCTAGTTGTTGTACTACATTTCCAATGATTCTTCTCATTGTTGAACTGTCGTCTACGATTAATATTCTCATAATATCCCTTTGTAATATAAAATACTAAATTCATTATACTTAAATATATTTAAAATTTATCTTAATTTTGTTTTATATATTTTTAATACAATATCTAGTAGAATAAGAGTAATTAATACCAAGAAGGATAATATATGATTAGAGGATTATACAC
>Ga0105356_10006445_pt1 | contig 10939 bp, 10 predicted proteins | sample GOMGulsemesocosm_3_FD_83502 | JGI IMG/M metagenome (GOLD analysis project Ga0105356, IMG submission 83502) | Methane-oxidizing microbial communities from mesocosms in the Gulf of Mexico - GOM9D Gulf of Mexico | ecosystem: Environmental > Aquatic > Marine > Cold seeps | place: Gulf of Mexico...
ACTTCACAGAAGCCGACATTCTCATACACGGTAATGGCGGGTTTATTACTGACCCGTACCTCCAGAAAGAACCGCTTATTCTCTTGAGCAACATGATCAACCAACCACTCGATGAAGGCATAACCAAAACCTTTGCCTTGGTATTTGGGGTCGACGACAAAATCGAACAATTCAGCCTCACCGACAACGCTCATGACAAACGCAAAACCCACCAATTGATCGCCAAACAGCAAACCGAAACCTTGGTATTTTTGCAACGCGGTCTGTACCCGCGCGGCATTCCAAGGGTGCGAATGTGCAGCGCTTTCGATGACCAGTACCGCTTCGGCGTCCGCCATCGTCAGCGGGCGGACGTGTAAAGCAGAACCATCTTTGGCATCAAACTGGGACAATGTTTTTGGCATAGGCATTCAAATAGGGGAAATAGAAATTACTGGCGCAGCGGCTGAATGGCCTGCCAGGTGATAGCCTTCAATTCAGGCTCTTGCAACATGGCCGTCAGACTTGGCACCACGATCACCGGCAAACCGGCGGCCAGCTCTGGCACGGTTAATAAGCGTCCCTGTAATTTACTCAACGATTGCGTTTGGCTCTCGGCCAACTCATCACTCGGCAGTATGTAATGACACGCCTCTTCACCCATCAACAACAGATGCTTAGCCGGCTGAGTTTCTAGGCGAGCCGCAATCAGTGCCGACAGCATGCCACGCGCCTCGCCGGGGCCTTGAGACTCAAAGCGGTTTTCCATAATCGGCCAGCGTACTACGTGTGCACTGGGCAGCGGGCCTGCGGGGAAACCCAGCGCCAGTAGGATATTGCTCAATAAACTCTCGGTCGGTAAGGCCTGCTGCGGCTGACGACTGTCGATCACCAATAACTGCTCGCCAACCTGCCACATGCTCAGAGAAAAGCGCGGCGTGGCTATCACAGCTTTAACAGTTTTAATCGCCTCAACCTGCACTTGTGCGGTCACAACCACGACCTGCTCAAGTACCGCAGGCGCCGCTGTAAGCGGCGCCTCGACTACTGGCTTAGCACCAGCGTCAGCACTGCTCGATAGGGCAACATCAGGCTGGGACTGCACGGCTGCAACAGCAGGCGGCACGTCCACAAGACCACTGGACGCCTGTGCAGCTATGTCGGGTGTTGAAGTGGCGGGTGTTGAAGTGGCGGGTGCTGAAGCAGCCTGGGCACCAACAGCGCCGGAAAGAACCGGCTCACACATACGCAAAGCAGGTGCATTCGGCAGAACCCGGCGCGGCATAAAGCTGTCGATGCCTAGGGCATCGAGGTACTGCATACGCTGCACTTCGTTCATGAACACACCTTACGGTCAGCCGAGATATTACTCGCCAAAAATTGAAAACCACAACCCGAAAAAACTCGGGCCCCGAAGGGCCCGTGTCAATATTACGCTAAATCAATCATTACCCGAACAGCAACCTCTGTTATACGCCGTCGCGCTGTGGGTGCGCCTTATTGCCTGACTCTAACAGATTCAAAGCGTGTAAATAAGCCTTGGCCGAGGCCGTAATAATATCCGTGTCAGCGCCCACGCCGTTGACGATACTGCCGTCGCGCGCCAAACGTACAGTCACATCGCCCTGGGCTTCCGTGCCCGCGGTGATGGCGTTCACCGAATAGAGCTCTAAATCAGCTAGGCTGTTAGCCACCTTCTCAATGGCTTTAAACGTCGCATCCACCGGACCACTGCCCTCTGACTCCGCGCTCACTTGCACGCCATCTTTCTGTAACGAGATAGCCACCCTCGGTGTCTGACCTGTTTTACAGGTCACCTCAATAGCCTCAAAGGCATACACCTCTGAGTAGTTACTCGCAGCGGTGCCCGAGACCAAAGACTGTAAGTCTTCATCGAAGATCTCATGCTTTTTATCCGCAAGATCTTTAAAACCTTTGAAGGTTGCCTTGAACTCGTCATCTGACGCGAAGCTGATGCCCAAATCTTCAAAGCGGGCCTTCACGGCCGCGCGACCCGAGTGCTTGCCCAACACCAATTTATTGGTGCTCCAGCCAACGTCTTCAGCCCGCATGATCTCGTAGGTTTCACGGTGCTTCAAGATACCGTCTTGGTGAATGCCCGACTCGTGGGCAAATGCGTTGGCACCCACAATCGCTTTGTTCGGCTGTACCGGGAAGCCGGTCACGCTGGCGACCAAGCGCGAGGTAGGCACGATGATTTCACTGTTGATGCGTGTCTCAACCGGATAGATGTCGTGGCGCGTGCGCACGGCCATCACCACCTCTTCCAGCGAGGCGTTACCTGCTCGCTCACCCAAACCATTGATCGTACATTCGACCTGACGCGCACCGTGCATCACCGCGGACAAAGAATTGGCCACAGCCAAACCCAAGTCATTGTGGCAATGGGTCGAGAAAATAGCCTTGTCGCTGTTCGGGATAGTCTCCATCAAGCGAGAAAACTGGCGGCCGTACTCTTCCGGCTCACCGTAACCGACGGTATCGGGCAGGTTGATGGTGTTGGCACCGGCGTCGATACAGGCATCAATGATGCGGCACATGAACTCAAACTCGGAACGGCTGGCATCCTCACAGGAGAACTCAACGTCATCGGTAAACTGACGTGCGTACTTCACCGCTTTCACCGCCTGCTCGATCACCTCGTCCGGCTGCATCTGCAGCTTGTACTTCATGTGAATCGGCGAGGTGGCAATGAAAGTGTGAATGCGACCCGAATTCGCACCTTTCAAGGCCTCACCCGCGCGGGCAATATCACCCTCAACCGCGCGGGCTAGACTGCAAATAGTGGAATCTTTTACCGCGTCGGCCACAGCTTTTACCGATTCGAAGTCACCGGGGCTGGCAATCGCAAAACCGGCTTCGATCACATCGACGCCCATTTTCTCTAGCATCTTACCAATGCGTACTTTTTCATCGCGCGTCATCGAAGCGCCGGGGCTCTGCTCACCGTCACGTAAGGTGGTATCGAAAATAATCAATGAATCTTTGCTCATGGCATTAACCTCGGTTCACTGCGTTGCAGCGATAAAACGCATTAGTATTTAGTCATTCTTCTATTAAGTGGCCTGCTTATCCGCGACTTTTGCATTGCGGATAAGCCTGCGAGCCCACACCCTCAGCTGGGCCTTAGTTAGCGCCACTATAAAGAGGCGGCTCAACGCTATCAATACGTAAAGTAAATAAAGTCAAAAATGCCAACAATGGGGCCAGAAATAAAAAGATAACCCAATAACCGGCAATGAAGAATCAATAAACTCCAGAAAAGAACAATAATACACCCCACTAAAAACCATGTGATTCAGCTCACCCGAGGTGCAGAGCACTAACTCAGCTGGACTAGGACGCCGAGGCGCTTTGCCCCTAATATTTGATTCCAATAGACTTACTATAAAAACAATAAAGGAAACGTATTATGAGCACTCCCGACTTCCCCGCTGGCGTCGCCCTCGTAATTGGAGGCAGCGGCGGTACTGGCGCTGCCATCTGCGAACAACTCGCCCTTGCCGGCAGCGACGTGGTGCTCACTTACCACCACAACAACAGCCGGGCCGAAGAGACCGCCAATAAGATAAAAGCCGTCGGCCGCGAAGCCGAATTCGTCCAACTCTCAATCGCCGACGGCGAGCGAGTCAAAGGTCTGATAGACGACCTTGCTAGCCGCACCCGCATTCATACAGTCATCATTGCCGCCGGTTCCGACATCCAACAACTGATGATCCGTGACCTCACGCCGCAAGCGTGGAAAGCCGTTATGGACGCCGATGTAAATGGATTCTTTAATATTGTTCACGCCGCTTTGCCGCACATGACGGCCGCTGGCGGTGGCTCATTCGTACACATAGGTTCCGCGGGGCAGCACAAATGGCCCGAGCGTGACGTGCTCTCTGTAGCCCCTAAGGCCACCATTGACTGGCTGGTGCAGGGCATCGCCAAGGAAGAAGGCGTCAATAATATTCGCGCCAACACCGTGGCCATCGGCGTCATCAACGCAGGTATATTCAAACGCCTATGGGCCGACGGCTCATTCGATGAAGCCTGGAAAGACGAAGTGCAGGCTGGTCTGTGTTTAAAACGCTGGGGTGAGCCTGAAGAAGTCGCCCACGCCGTGGTGTATTTGGCCTCACAGAAAGCCGCCTACGTCACCGGACAAGTGCTCTCGGTGGATGGCGGCTACGGGGTTTAACCCGCACCGCTCAAACACGCCTTACGCGACAGCACATTGAGTAATACGGGCTTTTTAAAAGCCAAAAAAAAGGCCCCTCAGTGAGGGGCCTTTTTCGGAACTAAAACTCTGATTGGCTATTACAGCTTGTCAGCGTTCTCGCTCAGGTAAGCAGCAACACCGGCTGGTGAAGCGTCCATACCCTTGTCGCCTTCTTTCCAGCCTGCAGGACAAACTTCACCGTGCTCCTGGTGGAAGCTCAGCGCGTCAACCATACGCAGCATCTCGTCAACGTTACGGCCCAGAGGCAGATCGTTAATGACCTGGTGGCGAACATTGCCTTCTTCGTCGATCAGGAAAGAACCACGGAAAGCAACACCCGCATCGGCGAACTCTACGTCGTAGGCCTGGCAGATCTCGTGCTTAGTATCGGCAACCAAAGCGTACTTAACTGGGCCAATGCCGCCTTCGTTGACTGGGGTGTTGCGCCATGCGTTGTGGCTGAACTGAGAATCGATAGAAACACCGATCACTTCAACGCCACGCTTCTGGAACTCTTCAAAGCGGTGATCAAAAGCCAGCAGCTCAGAAGGACATACAAAAGTGAAGTCCAGAGGGTAGAAGAAAATGACAGCCTTCTTGCCCTTGATGGTTTCAGTCAGGTTGTATGAATCTACGATTTCGCCGTTGCCCAGTACCGCTGCTGCGGTGAAATCTGGTGCCTTCTTGCCTACTAATACGCCCATGTTCATCTCCTGATGAGTGTGTGTAAATAAAGATATCTAACCATAGCAACAACCAGTGAGGCTGCTGCCGAAATAGCTTGGATCCACCGAGAACAAACCTACTATTTCTCGGCCACCAATAGTAGATGGCTATAATACACAGCCCCCCGAGGGTGTCCCATTGATTTTTTATATCACCACTATTGCCTACAGCCGCAATAATGCGAACAACCACCAAAAAGCCAACAAGGCGCTCACAAAACCAGCGCAACCGCATAAAAAACAATCACACCCTTCTAGGTCATAAGTTATGCAAATCTAAATAGGAAACACTCTCAAAACCAGTTGACATGAATTCTCATTATCATTAAAATCTCTTCATCAACTAGAACCAGCAATACATATAAGACGCTCCGTCCCATATATTAGCCAACGAAGAGCTACAGAAATGTACGTTTGTATCTGCAAAGGCATTACCGATCACCAGATCAAAGACGCCGTCTTTGGTGGCGCCTCTAGCCTCCGCGATGTGCGCAAGCAGCTGGGCGCGACCAGCCAATGCGGTAAATGCGGCATCATGACCAAGCAGATCATTGACGACACCCTGCAAGATGTCATGGATCAGCGAAACAGCGACCTGTTTTACGCCGTCGCTTAACGGCCTTCCCCGCACAACATACTCACTTCAAGCCCCCGGCAGTCGTCCACCGCGCCAAGTTAAGGCCTATCAGGATATATCCCCTCAACCTAGCCGCAACCCCGAACTTCAGTCTCAAGTATTACTTTACCTACCCACCATCTCGACTAAGCTTTAGCCCATCATTACGAAATATGAACGCGAGCTAATATTGCATGAAGGTATTGATTGCCGAACCCGACGAGAGCCTGCGCAGTAAAGTGAAGAGTCTCTGCGACTACCTCGGCTACCAAAGCATCAGCACCTCCAGCTTAGAAGAAGCCCAACAGCAAAGCCTTGAGACCAGCTTCGACCTAATTTATAGCGCCCACTACTTAAATGACGCCACCGGTTTCGAGCTCTCCCGCTATATCCGTCAGCAACGGAACTACCAGTCCACCCCCATTGTATTGACCAGCAAAGACCCCCAACCCACATTGATTGAAAAAGCCCTGAGCACCGGCATTACTGAGGTCTTTCGACTTGATCAGTGGTTAGAGCTGCAAGCATTTTTCAGCCGCATGGGCGAGCACACCGCTCCCATTGAAGGCCGAGTATTACTGGTTGAAGATTCCCTATCGCAGCAACTCGTGGTGCAAAGCACGCTTGAGTCCTTTGGATTGCAGGTCGACACCGCCATTGATGTCGACAGCGCTTGGCAGCTATTACAGGAGCACTACTACAACTTGGTGCTCACGGACATAGTCTTAGCCAGTAATTCCAGCGGCCTAACGCTGGTCAATCAAATTCGCCGCCAAGCGGCCCCCATAGGCGACACCCCGATTATCGCTATGACCGGCTATGACGACAGGGCCTTGAAGGTCGAACTGTTTCGCCTAGGGGTGGATGAATACATCAGTAAACCGATCATCTTCGACGAACTCATTGCTCGCACCCGTCGTCTCATTACACTCAGTAATCTCCATGCACAGGTACGCCGTAATCACACCTCGCTGTCGCAATTTCTCAGCCGTATGAGCCACGAGTGTCGTAATTCCATCAACATCATATTGGGATTATCGCGGCTGCTTAAAAAGAACGAGGACGATTTCAGTCGTCGACAATTTGAGCAGCTGGGCATGATTGAGCGGGCGGCTGACCACCAGCTGTCCCTGGTGAACGACATACTCGATCACGCCAAACTGCAAAACCATCAACTGCAGGTAGAAAAAACCAACTGCTCAATTTCCCACCTCGTTACCGAAACCATCGACATGTTCGCCTTCAAATGCGAAGAAAAAGATGTACAACTCAACAGCAATATAGCCGTCGATGTACCCCACTGGCTGCTACTGGACTACCGCAAGACCAAGCAAATTTTGATCAACCTACTGGGTAACGCGATTAAATTCACGCAGCAGGGCTCCATCAACGTCAGCATCAGCCTGACGCAGCACAAAGCTAAGAATATGCTGGACCTGTGCGTCAGCGACACAGGCCCAGGCATTGCCGAAGCCGATCAAGCACGCTTGTTTGAGGCCTTTGCCCAGACTGAACTTGGCCGCGACAACCAACAGGGCACTGGACTTGGGCTGACCATCTGCGTTGAGTTGGCGCAATTAATGTCAGGCCACATGCACGTCAATAGCCAACTAGGGGTCGGCAGCCAATTCCACTGCTTGCTCCCCTGTGAAGTTGAATAGCGTTCGAAATCCCCCCGCAGAATCCAAATAGCCCTTATAAAAATTCCTTACAGCAGGTATAATTCGCGCCGATTTTCCGCCCGAAACGCCTGCGTAATAGACTACAGGTGGGGCACTTGCTGAGGAATAGAATCTTGCAACTGGACCAAGCCAATCAGGACCAACTCCGCCAATGGCAGACCGACCTGTCAGCGGACTACCAAGCCCTGCAACAACAAGCGCTGAACCTAGATCTCACCCGAGGCAAGCCCTCCGCAGAGCAACTGAGCCTGTCCGATGCACTCGACGGTATTCTGGCCGGAAACTACCTTGCGGACGACGGCACCGACACCCGCAACTATGGCGGCCTCGATGGCCTAGCTGAAGCCAAGCAGTTGGGCGCCGAGGTACTTCAAGTCGGCACCGACGAAATCATGGTGGGCGGCAACAGCAGCCTGACCCTCATGTACCAGACAATTTTAACCGCTCAGCTGTTTGGCTTTGGCGAGCAGGCCCCCGCGTGGAACAACGAAGGCAAAGTGAAATTCCTCTGCCCCGTGCCCGGCTACGACCGTCACTTCAGTATCTGTGAACAGCTCGACATTGAAATGCTCAACGTTGACATGACCCCAACCGGCCCAGACATGGACCAGGTTGAAGCCATGATCAAGGCCGACAGCAGCATCAAAGGCATCTGGTGTGTACCGCGTTTTTCCAACCCAACCGGAGTCGTCTACAGCGATGAGACGGTAGAACGCATTGCGCAACTGGGTAAGATTGCCAGCAAAAACTTCCGCGTCATGTGGGACAACGCCTACGCCGTGCACAACCTAGATGACAGCGCGCCGCAACTGACCAGCCTAATGGCCGCTTGCCACAAACATGGCACCGTCGACAGCGTGATGCAGTTTGCCTCCACATCAAAAATCACCCACGCAGGCGCAGGCGTTGCCTTTGTTGCCTCCTCGAAAGCCAATATCACCGAGCTTAAGAAAGTCTTGAGTATCAGCACCATTGGCCCAGACAAAATCAATCAGCTGCGCCACACACGCCTGCTACCTGATATTGCGACACTCTCGAAGCACATGCAGAAGCACGCAACGATCATCAAGCCACGCTTTGACTGCGTACTTGAAAATCTCGAAGCCGCTTTTGCTAGCCGCGAGCTGGGCACCTGGGAGAAACCGGTGGGCGGCTACTTTATCTCCTTCGACACCCGTCCGGGCTGCGCACAACGTGTGGTGCAGCTGGCCGCCGAAGCGGGCGTCAAACTGACACCGGCGGGCGCGACCTTCCCCTACGGCAAGGACCCGGCAGACCGCAATATTCGCATAGCGCCAACCGTGCCGAGCGTGAATGAAGTTGAGCAGGCCATGAAAGTTTTTGCTGTCTGCGTAAAACTCGCAGCGGTTGAAGCGCAACTGAACGCCTAAGTCTGCCGTCTCACGGCAGTTCAACGGCATAAAAAAAGCCCAGCCTCTGTAACAAGGGCTGGGCTTTTTTATGCCGGTCCGCTCAGTCTATGGAGCAAACGGCTATAGCCGAACTAATACAGATTACTGAACTCTCATCTGATCAAGTAATTCTTTGGCACAACCCTTGGCACCGTAGGCAATGATATCTTTCAACTTCGCCGCACCGTCTTCCAACAGTTTTGCAGTATCGACATTCATGTAAGGGTCCTTAAGACCATTAACATTACAGGTGCCCTTCCACATAACCTTATTATCGCTGCGACGCCCAAGGGTAGCGGACGCTTGAATAGCCACAAACTGTGTATCCCAGTCGAAAGGGGTATAGGAAGACATCCAGCTGGTGTTTTCCACCAGTAGGTAATAATCGCTGAACACGCGATCCTTAGCAAAAAACTCATCGAACTCTTCATTCAGCGCGACGGGTTTATCGTTAAATGTGGCGACTTCTCCACCCAACTGCTGGTTGAGGTTCTTAACCAACTCATCTTTAACCAAATCAACCGGCAGCGGCAGCTTGTAGTCCTTAATCATTTCCATACCTGAGGGAATGTTTACCGCTCCGGTTTTCTCATCGACATATTTAGGCAGCAGCCCACCGATAAACCCGCCATCACGGGCCGCAGTCTTGGTGGTTTGCAACCAAAACACGGCGCTTTGCGAATAGACATCAAGGGTATCGGCACCCTTTAACGCATTCAGATTCGCTGAGCTCATAGGCTGCTGCATATTACCAGCGCAGCCATAGAGGAAGGTCATCATTAACAGGGGCAGCAATCTCTTCACGTTTTATTCCTCTTAGTATTATTTGTCATTCATGCGCCCGTTCTCCCCACCTACGAAAGGAGCCAGAACAAGCCATTGAAATGCGTGTAACCTCAAAACATACCATGTCCCGTCCTAAAATACGTTGACGGTTTTTAGTTAAGTCAGTGCCGTTTCGGCACTGGCTGTTCTGTGCACTTCTTCTGGCGTCTTCATGCCCAGGCTCAAGTGCGGCCTCAAGTGATTGTAGAGTTCGATCGACTCAGCAACCAGTGCTTTCAACTCTTCAAACGTCTTGCAGCGGTACAACAGAAACTCCTGCTTTAAAATACCGTTCACCCGTTCTGCCAGTGCATTTTGATAGCAGTCGTAGCCGTCTGTCATCGAGGGCTGGATATTGTGCCGCTTCAATTCATCTTGATACAAGCCTGAACAATACTGCGAACCGCGATCCGAGTGGTGGATGAGCGCCTTGCTCGTCACTCGCTGGCTGGCCGCTCGCTGCAGCGCCTTCACCGTATCGCTCGCCTTCATCTCTCGGCTGACTTCATGCCCCATAATCTTACGGCTGCTCGCGTCTGTGACCAGCGACAGATAGTGCACGCCTTCGTCACTCTCTACATACGTGATGTCGCTGACGAACACCTGCTCGGGCCGCGTAACCTCCATCTCAGACAGCAAGTTGGGATGCTTTTTCATCCAGTGTTTACTGTAGGTCGTCTTGGTATAGCTGCGTTTAGGCTTAACCAGCAGGTTTTGCTCGCTTAGATATGCGAAGAGCCCGTCGCGACCTAGCTTAATGCCCTGCGCCACCAACTTGGGTTTAATCAGATAATAGAGCTTACGTGTACCCAGCCTTGGCAGGTAACGACGTAGCTCTGCCACCATATTCACTACGGGTGTTAGCTCGGCTGCACGCTGGACTTGCCGCCGCTCACGCTGATACACCGCTTGCCGGCTGATGCCAAGGAGCTGACAGGCCTTACTCAAACTCACTTGCCCTTGAGTTTGAAGGCGGCGCGCTCCTTGGCTTGAAACTTTTTTCTGAGGCCGGCTCCATGCTCTTCATCCAGGATGTTGATCATCTCGTTGTAGAGCAGGTTGCGCAGGCGTTCGTCTTCTAACTCTCGCTCCAAGCGTTTGATGGTTTGGGCTGGGGTTTCTTTGGCTTTAGGAACGTTAGGCATTGTCAGTCTCAGCGGTTGCGACCAGTTCATCTTACCGTGCTTGCGCAGCCAGGTAAGCACAGTACTGCGCCCCTGAATACCGTAGATGGATTGAGCCTGTTTGTAGGTCATCTCGCCTTGTTCGACGCTCGCCACCACCTGCAATTTAAAGCCTAGGGTGTAATCGCGCTGGGTGCGCTTTATGCGGGGATTTATGGTGTTGTCCATAATAGGTCTCCAATGTGTAAACCTATTTCAGGACGGGACAACTAAAGCAAAAAGGCCAGCCAATGACGATTGGCTGGCCTTTTTAAGTTTTGCGCTTAAGGGTCTTAATTTAAGCGGCTTTTG
>Ga0105356_10006448_pt1 | contig 10935 bp, 6 predicted proteins | sample GOMGulsemesocosm_3_FD_83502 | JGI IMG/M metagenome (GOLD analysis project Ga0105356, IMG submission 83502) | Methane-oxidizing microbial communities from mesocosms in the Gulf of Mexico - GOM9D Gulf of Mexico | ecosystem: Environmental > Aquatic > Marine > Cold seeps | place: Gulf of Mexico...
CTGTGTAATACGATTCATTAAATGCAGTTCCCCTCCTAGAGTGCTGTAAACTAATAGCAGCACTCTATTTTTATTATGTTTTTGGTTATTTATGATTCATTTAGTATCAATCGCTTTATTGGCAGTTTTGGTTTCTTTTTCTTCGTATTTATTTGGTTTTACCTGGTTAGGATTAGGCATTAATTTAAGTGATTTTGATATTGTAATTAATCTAGTATCAATAACGGGTTCACTCAAAGTAATTGCATGTTTGGCACTGATTTTAACTTGGGTATATGCACAAAATAAAAAACAATATTTACAAACTGTAGGTCGATTTTTGTGTTTGATTCTAATGCTTATCTTCTGTGTATTAAGCCTAAAAAGTATAGTAGAAGTTAAACGTCCTTTTCATTCCTTAATAGCAAAGCAAAACATTCAATGTAATAAAGATATAGATGCTAAATGCATCACGGAAATAAATGCAGCCCAATGGCAAAAAACACATTGGGTTCATGAATCCAGATTCTCATTGCCATCAGGTCATGCCGCATTTACTTTTTTTATTGCAACTTTTTTTAGTTTATTACTCTATAAAAAAGGGCATAAACTGTTAGTTATTAGTTTATTTATATGGGCTGTATTAGTTTCTTACTCTCGGTTATTTATTGGTGTGCATTGGCCTCAAGATATATTAATAGGCGCTGCTATGGGAGTTGGCTTTGCTTATTTAAAGTTAACTATAATTAGCTATAAATTTACTCATATGTTTAAAAAATAAACTCCAATTGATAATAAATTCGGGTTTCAAGTTCTAGCTTTAAAGGATCTGCACCATTTCGTCTGACATATTCAGCGATTTTTGGGGTTTCATTAGTGATGTTCTCAAATTTTAGATTGTGGTTTAATTTAACAGGTGAAAATTGCTGTTGATAACTCAAGTTTAAATCAAGTGTAATGCTCCTATCTATGTCTTTAAATGCATCTTGGGTGTGGTGACGGTAGTTCAGTAATATACTTGTATTATATGAATCAAAAGATTTTGATATCCCTAAAGCGCTTGTTACTTTTGGTACATATTTAAAGTTATATGAGTTTTTAACTCGGTCTCCTTTATCACCATCAATCCAGTTAAAATTTAAAAATGCGCTGAGTCCTGTTTTATTTTGATATTTTAGTTCACTTTCAAGGCCTGCAGAGGTGATGGTATTTCCATTTTGATAAACGCTTGTATTCTCTAAAAAATCTCCACTTTCAAATTGATATGATTGGCTGTTTCTAAATATTTTATTATGATATTTGGCATGATATAAAGTTGAATTAAAAGAAAGAGAGTCTTGATTATAGTTAAAACCTAACTCGATTACTTCGGAAGTTTCTGGGTGTAGATTTATATTTCCGATCACAGAATTTGAATCAGTTTTAAAATATAACTCAAACAAAGAGGGAGCACGATATGATTCAGAATAATGTAATCGCCAAGTATGGTTTTTAGAGGCAGTCCATAGGCCTGATAAGCTGTAAGAGTCATTTGTGCCAAACTCTTGGTTTTCGGTAATTCTGGCACCTAAATTCAAAGTTAATTCTTCAAAATTTAAATTCAAACGAGAAAATAGTGCCTTTTCAATGATAGAGCGGTCAGCTAAATTATTTTCAGTGATCACAAGACTGTTAGTTGAATCTATATTGTTATACTTATTAGATTCTCTTTTATCTATATCTAAACCGAGCTCAAATATATGCTGGTTTTGAGATGACAATTTAAAATAATTTAGCCATTTCAAGTTAGAGTTATAGCGTTTTCCTAAGGTATTTGCATAAATTGATTTATTTTGAGTTCTAAAAAATGTGCGACCGGATTCATCATAAGTTAAGGTGAAATTAAGCTTATTTAAGTCATTTATATCGAAGTTAAAACCATAGTTAAGTAATCTCCCTATGATTTCCTGCTCTAAACCGCCACCTCGCGTTGCTGTAGCTGAAATGCCAAATCGTGTATTGTTTAATTCAAATTGATTAAAGGTGAGTTTGTGACTTTTGTGCTTAAAAATGCCTGTAATATTGGCTATTTGGTCTTTGTCATTAAATTGCACATTATTGTTGGCTGCATCTGTAAAGTCATAATATTGCCCTGATTCATCTTCATAATTCAGCGAACCATAAAAGTAACCGTCTTCCCAGTTAATGCTTTTTTGCAAGTTTATATAATGATAGTCATCACTTCCTAAACTTAAGGTTAATTGGGCTAAATTTACTTCAGTGTTTTTTAATACTAAATTTATAACGCCAGTATATGCGTTTGTGCCATATTGCACAGAAGCTGCACCTTTAAGTACTTCAATTTGTTTAATTTGGTTAATACTAATGCGATCTAAAATTGTAAACCCAGTTATGGCTGACCATATGGGAATATCATTGATCATTAATAATATTTTGTTTGAATAATTGTCTTGTAATATACCTCTTGCTGTCGCAATTCTATTAATACTGAAAGTCCGTAAAACATCAAATCCTGATACAGTTTCAATGGCATCTGCAATATTTTTATAACCATAACGACTAATATCATTTTCTGTAATAATCGAGACAGTTGCTGGAGATAAAGATAAAGGTTTAGCTTCAATCGCATTAACCGTTATTTTGGTTTCCATTAACTGTTCTAAAGATAAATCAAATACATCTTGAGCTTTTATGTATGTGCTAGATAGCAGTACTGAAACGCAGACTAAGCTATAAGTTTTCTGCATATATTTGTTATTCAACTTAAGATTTCTTTATATTCAGTTTAGAAAAAGGTTTGGTTTATACAAGTTACAAAGATATCCATGGTTTTTTTTTCATTAACTATACTTATTTTTAAGTTTAAGACATCGGCCATTTTTTGTGCGGTTTATTGTTTATATTATTTTTTTGTTTTTTTTCCTGAAAATCGATGCTTCATCGACGATTAAAAATAATACAATAGTTTTGCCTTTAAATGCGTGGGCAAGCCAGAGAGTGCTTACTAAAGTCGTGGCTAAAAAAATAGAAAGCTTAGGTTATAAAATTGAGTTTCTTGTAATTGGCTCAACTGATCAGTGGGGGGCTTTACGGCAAGGCATTATTCACTTGCAAGTTGAGGTTTGGCAAAGTGAGCAAACAGGTCCATTTAAAATAGCTGTAGATAAAGGTTTTGTAATTGATATAGGACGCCATCAAGCCCTTGGCAGAGAAGATTGGTGGTATCCAGAGTATGTTGAAAAAAGTTGTAAGGGGTTACCTGATTGGCGAGCGTTAAATGAATGCGCTGCTATTTTTAATTCGGAAAAAAATGCGTCAAAAGGTATTTTTTATACCGGACCATGGAATTATCGTGATGCAGACTTGATCCGCGCACTGAAGTTAAATTTTACAATTGAAAGGTTAAAAGACGCAAAGTCAATTTGGCAAAAGCTCAAAGAAGCAAAAGAATCTAATCAACCTATTGTTTTACTTAATTGGACCCCTAATTGGATCGATGTTCGTATAAAAGGTAAGTTTGTTGAGTTTCCTCAGTATGAAGAAGCATGTGAACTAAATCCTAATTGGGGCTTAAACAAACAAATGCTACATGATTGCGGAAATACAAAAACGACATTATTAAAAAAAGCAGCCTGGCCTGGGCTTGAATCAAAATATCCTTGCATATACTCACTTCTAAAAAATATTAATTTTACCAATGACATGATCTCAGAGGCTTCAGCTTTAGTTTCTGCTGATGGTTTTACTGAGGAGCAAGCGGTTGAACTTTGGTTAAAAAAATACGCCAAGCATAATCAAGATTGGTTGAATTTTGAGTGTCCATTAGTTGCTCAATAGCTTATCGATAATGATCTTTTCTGATCTCATTATTTATCCTTTTTTAATAAAAGATCTCATTATTTTAAAGTGAAAATCACAAGTGAAAAAGTTGTTCGATAATAAAGCAGGGATTGTTCTAAATTCATACATTAAGCTTATGTTTTATAGCGGTTTTTATTTTTAACGTTGTTAATTATTGGTGTTCTTTTGGCTGTTTTATTTACATATTAACAAAGTTAACAAATTTGCAACTGTGTTTTTGCTGGGTTTAATGCTCTTGTTTACATTTGGTTAATTTAAAAGTGCTTTATTTGATCTGTTGAGTGATATCTGCAAAGACCAAAAAATATCCGTTAGTTTGTTGTATATTTGAACTGTCTGGTAAAGAGAGTATGTAGGATCTTCGCCTTTGTTGAGGCCGCTTAGGATCGTAAAGTGGTTTATTTGCAAACACCTTCAATAAGTTAGTTATAGAACTGATCAATCCTACACGTTGAGGTGATTTAGGCATTTATTCACTTTTATCTAAATAAGCTGCAATGCAAACCTACCTGATTTATTTACTATTTGGACTATAGTTAATGGGATGAAAATATCTCGTTTTGGGCATGGTTATGAATGAGCAAAATACAACAGGACTTAGATGGTTAATGGGCCTTTTAACTTTTCTGTTTTTTTTGTTTCCAATATTACTCGCAGATGAGTTGTCCTTATTCCATACTTGGCTACTTACATTAACTATTTGGACTGCTTTGGTACTTATAGTTGCAATCAAATCTTATGCATTTTCTAAAATAAATAAGGGCAATCACTAATGTTGTCTTTACAAACTTTATTATTAATATTGTTAGCTTACATATTTGTATTATTTGTTATTGCACAATGGGCTAACTCTTCAAAAAATAGTGCTGTGAAGGTGAGAAAGTCAGCGACTACTTACGCTCTGAGCTTAGCTGTTTTTTGCACATCATGGACTTTTTATGGCAATGTTGCTTTATCTTCACGGCAAGGTATTTTGCCTATCGCCTTATATTTAGGTAGTACAATTACTTTTATTTTTATGGTGCCATTGCTCAAAAAAATGGTGTTATTAAAAAATGAATTTCACTCAACAAGTATCGCTGACTTTATATCTGTGCGTTATAACCGCTCTCAATCTTTAGCCGCTTTAATTAGTACATTGTGTTTGATAGGTATAGTGCCTTATCTCACAATTCAGCTTAAATCAGTGATTAATACGTTTAAGGTATTAGTTCCCCAAGCGACGCAGCAAACTCAATTTTTTGAATATTTTGATATTTTAATTGTATTAATGATGGCTTTTTTCACCATTTTTTTTGGTGTTAGGCACTTAGATCCGACTGAAAAACATCCTGGTATGATGGTGGCTTTAGCTTTTGAAAGTTTAATTAAATTATTTGCCTTACTGATTGGTGCGTTTTGGATTAGCTACATAATGAACCCAGGAGTAGTTGATTTATTTAGCCAAGTTGAAGCATTAGCTAAAGAAAGCGTAGCGATATCTTCACCTAGTATGCAAAGCTGGCTGAGTTTTATGGTGCTCGGAGCGCTAGGTATTATCACTTTACCTCGTCAATTTCATGTGGGTATTGTTGAATGTTCAGAGCCTGAAGTTTTAGACCGAGCCAAGTGGTTATTTCCTTTATATCTTATTTTAATTAATATTTTTGCCTTGCCGATCGCTTTGGTAGGTATATTAAATCCAGATCTTTTAGGACGAGCTGATATTTTATTATTAACTTTACCCTTATCCGATAATGCATTTATTATCTCTTTAATTGTATTTTTAGGTGGTTTTGCTGCGGCTACTGGTATGATAATGATCAGTGCCATGACTTTATCTACTATGGTCACTAATCATTTATTTGTTCCTTTCATTCAAAAATTCAAAATATTATCCAGTTTAAAAACGTATTTATTACAGTTACGTTGGTGCACTGTTGTTGGCATATTATTTTTAAGTTTATTTTATTACCGAGCGATTGGAGATTCTGAATTAATCATAAAAATAGGCGCGATTAGTTTTGTCGCATGTGTACAGTTTGCGCCTTCTCTGATAGGCGGACTTGTTTGGAAAGAGGCTAACTTAAAAGGAGCGTTAATTGGTTTATTAGCGGGTGGTTTTATTTGGTTTTATTGTTCTTTATTGCCGTCGGTCATTAGAAGTGGGTGGTTGGATTGGGATATCTTAAATCAAAAATCGGGTATTTTTTATTGGTTTGATCCCGAGCATTTATTTGCGATTGCTGAAATATCACCAGTGGCTAATGGCTTATTGTGGAGTTTATTGGCTAATATATTTTTATATATTGGCATATCTTTATTGACAAAAATGTCTGATGAGGAATATAAAATAGCCCATCAGTTTGTTGATACTAAAGACCTAAATATTACAGGTTTTAAAAATCAAGATGAGATACCGGATATTACCTTAGCACCTAAAATCTCGCTTATCGATACTTTATTTAAGCAATATATGCCAGATGCGTCCGCGGATAAAAAGTTGTTATTTTGTTTAGAAAAAAATGGATTAACTAATAAAGAACTTATATTAATTTCAGAGCTTTCTGCACTTAAAAATACAGCTGTAAACGCTCTTGCTGGTGTAATTGGTATGGCATCAGCATACCATGCATTTAATCGCATAGACCTTATATCATTAAAGGAGCAGCAACAATTAGGCGATTGTTTTTCTAAATTATTTTCTCAATTACATTTATCTCCGAGTGAACTATTTGAGCAAGTAAACTTTTATCAAGAAAAACGAGATTTATTAGAAAATCATGCAAATCAACAGTTAGAGACAATTACAAAACTAGAAATAGAAATTAAAAATAGAATTGAAGCTGAGTCTGAAGTTAAAACTTTAAATTTAGAACTTGAGCAGAGAGTTGCTCAAAGAACTCATGATTTAACTCTAAGCAATCATGAGCTTAGCAATACATTAAGTGAGCTCAAACATGCACAAAAAAAATTATTAGAAGCGGATAAAATGGCGGCTTTGGGAGGATTAGTCGCTGGGGTTGCTCATGAAATTAATACACCTATTGGCGTCGTATTAATGGCTATAAGCCATATGAAGGAACAATGTTTATTAGTTGTAGCAAGTTTAAACTCTCAAACATTAACATCAAATCAGTTAAATGAATTTACACAAATTTTAGATAGTGGCTTTGATTTATCTTTAAAAAATATTGAACGAGCAATTACTCAAATAGAAAGCTTCAAACAAGTTGCTGTAGAGGGAAGTTTTGATGAAATAAGATCTATCAATTTATACGAATATATACATGAAATCGTCCAATCTTTAGATCCTCATTTTAAAGATAACCAACATCAACTTATTATTGAATGTCCTAAAGGTATAGAGATAAACACATACCCTGGTGCTATGAGTCAAATAATTAGTAATTTAGTAATGAATAGCCTAAACCATGCTTTTGAAGATCTGGAAGGAAATATATTGATATCTGTTGAACGTAAAGACGGAGTCGTTGAACTACTTTATAGCGATGATGGCCAAGGTTTATCTTTAGATGCTAAAAACCGTATTTTCGAACCTTTTTATACCACAAAACGCGGTGCTGGCTTTTCTGGTTTAGGGGCACACTTGATATATAATTTAGTAACACAAAGACTAAAAGGAGAGATTGAATTAGTTGAAAATTATGGACCGGGTACGCATTTTAAAATTACATTCGACGCTGATTTATCAGTAAAAAATCTGATGAATTAACTCTATGAATATGCGATTTATTAGTTTATTTTTGCTTGTGCTATTTTTTACAAAACCTCTCCTGGCCGCACAACAGGAAGTGTTTACCGATGTAAACTTACCTATGGTGAACTTCACTCCTGAATCAGGTCTGAGTCAAGTAACAGTAAATGCAATTATACAGGATAAAACCGGGTTTATGTGGTTTGGCACGCAAACAGGTTTAAATCGGTTTGATGGCTATAAATTTGTGCAATTTAGATCCAAAGCTTCATCAAAAAATCATTTAGCTGGAAATTATATTAATGCAATGTGTCTTAGTAGTAATAATCAATTGTGGGTGGGTACCAGTACTGGGCTTAGTCGGTATGACTCCCAAACAGGATTATTTCATTCATATTTGAAGATTTTTAATAATGTTATTCCTTCCGATTATGTTAAAACGATAGCGTGTTCTGAAAGCTTTATTTATGTTGGTACGCAGTCTAATGGCGTGTATCAAATCAATTTAGATAATTATAAAGTGAGTGTTTTCACAGGGACAGAACATTTAATCGTAATGGATATTAAACCCTCATTAAAGGATGTATTTATTGCCTCTAAGCAAGGTTTATTTGCTATCAATAAAGACACTTCAGCTGTGAAGCAGCATACAGATGAGACGCTAAATTCAGTTGTGGTATTAGAGGATTATATTGCGCTTGGTCGTGACGATGGATGGTTAGAATATTATAAAATAGATACTAGTGAACTTAATTTACAGTGGCGTTATTCTCTTGCTCAAAACAAAGCAAATACAATTAATGTATTAATAAAACAAAGTAATATGATTTACGCAGGAACAAATTTAGGTATTACAGTTTTTAATTCTAAAGGAAAAGTATTACATACCTACCAACATAATGACTTAGTTCCAAATAGTTTAGCAGATGACATTGTTTTTTCATTGTTCATAGATAAAAAAAATAATCTTTGGATAGGTACAAATTCAGGTGGAGTTAATTACTTTTCTAAAGAGTTAAGGAAGTTTGGCCATGTTAATCAACAAAATTATGCAGAAAGTCCAATGGTTCATGCCGATATGCGAGCCTTTACATCTGATGTGAATAATCAACTTTGGTTTGCAACTACCAAAGGTGCCTATATTTTTATTGATGAGCAATTTATAAAAGCTGAAATACTATATGAAGAATTAAAGCCATTAGAAAATGCATTTATAACTAATTTTTTAATGAAAGAAAGTGATATTTGGTTTGCTACTCGAAGTGATGGTATTGTGCATTTTAATTTTAAAACAAGAGAGTTTAATCACTATTCAATTAAATTTAATAATTCTCCTGCAGTTTCTTTTAATGACATCGTTAAATTTCAAAACAGCATTGTAGCGAGTACTAGAGGACATGGTTTATTACGTTTTGATGAGAGTGAAAATAAATTTATATCTTTTTTGTCCCAAAAACAAAGTATGCCAAAGGATATTACCGATATTTTAGTCAAAGATAACACTTTATGGTTTGGCTCTGTGGGGTCTGGACTATTTAAATATAATGATAATACCTTAAAACAATTAAATACCTCTGATGAGCTACTTTCAAATATTGTATTTTCTTTGGCTGTAGATAATAAAGGGCAAGTTTGGAGTACCAGCGATGTAGGCATTAATATTTTAGACGATGATTTAAATATAATAAAAACTTTGAATCAGAAAAAAGGGCTTAGTAATGAATCAGTATGGAGTATTGTTTATGATGATATTGATAGTATGTGGGTTGGAACTAGCGGTGGATTCGCGCGTATCAATGTGAATACCTTCGATATTGATAATTATACTGCTCTGGAAGGAGCGCAAGGTGCTGAGTTCAACTTTGGTGCAGCCTGGTTATCTAAAAGTGGACGTGTTTTTTTAGGTGGCACTAATGGATTTAACCAGTTTTTACCCCATGAAATTGTAGAGAGTGAAAGCACGCCTAAATTATTATTAAATAAAATATCTATTTTAGGAAAAGTTATCACGCCTGAAAATTCACCCGAACTAATTCAATATCAGTCTCAATTAGTGAAAGAAATTATACTGAATTATGATCAAGATATTTTATCATTTAACTATGTGGTGTTAGCTTTCTCTAATCATCAGCAGGTTTCATATTTTTATCGTATTATTGGACTTTCAGAGCAGTGGATTTCTATGGATGATAAAAGTCGACAAGTTAATTTAATCAAACCACCTCCCGGAAAATACATTATAGAAGCCTACGCAGTAGATCAACATGGAAATAAATCTAATGTACATAAACTAAATATCAAACTATTGGCTCCTTGGTGGTGGAGTTCGTTTAGTAAGGTGATTTATCTGCTTCTAGTTACGAGTATTATTATTTTATTATTTTTGTATCGATATTGGGTTTATCAACAAGTAATAAAAGATAACTCCGCTATGGCTGAGTTAAAGCAAAGGTTAGAGTTATCATTATGGGCCAGTGGTGATGAGCTTTGGGATTGGGATGTGATCAATAACAAAGTATATCGTTACACAGTTGAATCGAGAATTGATTATGGTGAGGGAGAAAATGGAGAAAATATTGATTTTATTCATATAGAAGACCAAGCAATTCTCAATGAAAAAATAAACTCTTGCCTTAATAAAGGTGTGAATAGCTATGAGCAGGCGGTGAGAGTAAAAGATTTTTTTGGAAATTGGTGTTGGATATTAGACAGAGGAAAAGTTGTACATAGAGATGAGAATGGCAAGGTAACACGCATTGCGGGTTCAATGAGAGATATTGAAGAACTTAAGCAGCATGAAGATTCTTTAAAGGAATTAAATGAAAAGTTAGAGCAAAAAGTAGCGTTAAGAACTGCAGAAATAATGAAAAAGAACGATGCGTTAGAAAATGCGATGTCGCAATTAGAAATAGCGCAAGAAGAACTTATTGAAAGTGAAAAAATGGCTTCGTTAGGTAGTTTAGTCGCGGGCATATCTCATGAAATTAATACACCTTTAGGTATCGCTATGACAGCGATTACACATAATCAGGATTGCCTAATAGAGATGCAAAAAAAATTAGATGATCAAACTTTAACCCAGGATGATTTATTGGCATCTAACAGTAATCAAAAAGAGGGATATAGATTAATTCTAAAAAATTTAGATAGAGCAAATCACTTAATTTCTAACTTTAAACAGGTGGCTGTTGATCAAAGTTCAGAAACGCAAAGAGAAGTTAATTTAACTGAGTATGTACATGAAGTGATGAATTCAGTTAAACCACTATTTAATAAAAAAGATATTGACGTTGTTATTCATGGACCAGAAGCTTTAGCCGTCAATACATATCCAGGTCCTATTTATCAAATTATTACCAACTTAGTAAATAACTCAGTATTACATGCCTTTGAGCATC
>Ga0105356_10006450_pt1 | contig 10934 bp, 7 predicted proteins | sample GOMGulsemesocosm_3_FD_83502 | JGI IMG/M metagenome (GOLD analysis project Ga0105356, IMG submission 83502) | Methane-oxidizing microbial communities from mesocosms in the Gulf of Mexico - GOM9D Gulf of Mexico | ecosystem: Environmental > Aquatic > Marine > Cold seeps | place: Gulf of Mexico...
AAGATAATAGTTTGAAACTTGTTGTTGGTTCGCCGGGAGGCAGCCGGATTATTAACTATGTAGCACAAACAATTATTGGTGTCCTTGATTGGAACTTAGAGCCACAAGCAGCAATAAACCTGCCTAAAGTTACTAATCGCAATCATGTTACAACGCTTGAGAACGGAACCGCTATCGTTAGTTTAAAAGATGTTCTTGAAAGCAAAGGGCATCAAGTGAGTATCAGAGACTTAAATAGTGGTATACACGCTATAGAAGTAACAAGTAAAGGTCTAATTGGTGGCGCTGATCCACGTCGTGAAGGAAAAGTCATCGGGCATTAATTTCTTAATTGAAGGCGATGATAACGGCACTTAGGTGCCGTTTTTGTTAAGCATATAATTAACTTTTAAAAAGTAATTGGCGTTATTTTATATCAGTTTTGTTCTAAATACCTGTTACAAATCACATAAACCACATGTGAACAATTCATAGAAGCAAGCGGCTTACCATAGGAAAACCTATTAGTAGCGGCGTAAATAAATAATAAAAGAGCTCTTTTATTTATGCCCCGAGTCTCGATACTGTTTTGGGGACATACCAATCACTTTTTTAAATAACCTAGAAAAATAGTAAGGGTCACTATAACCTAGGTTGTCGGCGATCTGCTTGATCGTTTCATTACTGTTATCGAGTTGTGAACAAGCTCGTTGTATTTTCATGTTGATGAAATGCTGGATTGGCGAAGTATCAGTTAATTCCTTAAATTTCTTTGAAAAATGAAAAATAGATAATTGACTATAATGAGCGAGGGTTTCTAAGCTCAATTCTTGATGTAAATTGTTGCGCATTAAGGATTCTACGGCTTCTATGTCAAATTTTGAACTACTGTTAAAAGATGATAAGCGCAGTTGTAGAGCTAAATTACTTAACGTCTGTTGTAGCACATGTACGGCGTGAATAACATTAGTTGCAGTGTACCCCCTGCTACCTAAAGCTAATATGCTGTCAAAGTCTGCCAATACACTACTAATAATACCTACATGGGCTAAGCCATCGTCCATTTTCATTAATAAACGCATCGCAAAGTCTATTGCTAGTGAGCCTTCAAAGTTGATCCAATAAATAGCCTTTGTCTTTTGATTCTGATTATCAGCAATTGTTTGGAAATTATAATCACTATCTGGAGAAATAATAACAAGATCGCCACGTTTTACTTCTCTAATTCGACCTTTATAGTCTAAAGTTCCATTACCAGAGTGGCAATAAATAAGACTGTGATGTTTAGTTTTCTCTTGTTTGATTTGGTAATGACTGTACTGTGATTTCCCTAAAGAAATAGGATAAAGCCCTAAAGTTAATGGATGAAGCTTTAATTTTTTTAATAGGAATAACGGAATGACCAAACGGATATCATTGTTTCGAGTTGCTTCAAACTCATCTAATTCTTCGCTCATAAAGGGGGCGTTGTATTTATGGTAGTCGATAACAATATAGTCCATCAAATTGACAATAAAATCAATGTTAATGCCATATTCTTTATGGTTAAATCTAATTAATAGGTATTGGCGATCACAATACAACACAAAAAAGACTAAACAACTAAAATAGTGTTTAGAGCAACAACAGAGAATTCAAAATGAATACTGAAAGATACCAATTGAAAAATAAAATTAGAATTGTCACTGCTGCATCACTTTTTGACGGTCACGATGCCGCCATTAATATCATGCGCCGAATTTTACAATCAAGTGGTGCTGAAGTTATTCATTTAGGTCACGACCGCAGTGTTGAAGAAGTGGTTAATACCGCTATTCAAGAAGATGCAAATGCTATTGCGATGACCTCTTATCAGGGCGGACATAACGAATATTTTAAATATATGTACGACCTTCTTAAAGAACGTGGTTGTGAGCATATTCGTATCGTTGGCGGCGGTGGCGGGGTAATATTACCCGACGAAATAAAAATGCTGCAGGATTACGGTATTACACGTATTTACTCTCCAGATGACGGTCGTGAATTAGGGCTGTTAGGTATGATTGATGACATGCTAATGCGTTGTGACTTTAAAACAGGTGTCAATGTTAAAAAAGATGATGTTGCCAATTTAAAGAAAAATAACAAACAAGCTATTGCTCGTCTAATTTCAGCAGCAGAAAATGCTCCAGAAGAAAATAAAGCTGCATTAGATAAAATTCGTAAAATTTCCTCAGCCAGTAAAACACCTGTATTAGGTATTACTGGAACGGGTGGTGCAGGTAAATCATCATTGGTTGATGAATTAATCCGTCGCTTTTTAATGGCGACAGACGATAGCAAAATAGCCATAGTGTCTGTAGACCCGTCTAAACGTAAAACGGGTGGCGCGCTACTTGGTGACAGAATTCGTATGAACGCCGTGAACAACGATCGCGTATATATGCGTTCATTAGCAACTCGTCAGTCAAACTTAGCGTTATCCGTTTATGTAAATGACACCTTAGAAATTTTAAAAGCGACAGATTTTGATTTAATTATTTTGGAAACTTCAGGTATTGGTCAATCCGATACAGAAATTGAAGAACATTCTGATGTTTCTTTATACGTAATGACGCCGGAGTACGGCGCAGCGACCCAATTAGAAAAAATCGACATGCTTGATTTTGCTGACATCATAGCACTGAATAAGTTTGATAAACGTGGCGCGCTAGATGCACTTCGTGATGTTAAAAAACAATACAAACGTAATCGTGGCATGTTTGAAGCTGGTGATGATGAAGTGCCAGTATTCGGGACTATCGCATCACAATTTAACGACCGTGGCATGACCGAGCTTTACAATGCTGTCATTACAGAGCTAAATACTAAAGCAGGGTTGACTGTTGGTGACGTTCTTTCTATTGAGGGAACGTTAGCCAATAAAAGTAGTGTTATTCCTGGTAATCGCATTCGTTATTTATCTGAAATATCAGAGAACAACCGTGGTTATGATGCTTGGGTAGAAAAGCAGTCAACAGTTGCGCAGAAACTCTATGGCATTCATAAGGCGATTGAAACAGCAAAAGATACCGATTCAGAAGTATCTTCTGAATTAGTTACTCAACTTGAAACCTTATATACACATGTGGAATTAGATTTAGACCCGAAAAACAAGGTATTACTTGAGCAATGGGCGTCTAAAATTCAGCGTTACAAAGATCCAGAATTTAAATTTAAAGTGCGAAATAAAGAGCTATCAATCGAGACTCACTCTAAATCACTTTCAGGTAGTGAGATTCCTAAAATTAGCATGCCTAAATACCAAGGCTGGGGCGATATCTTAAAGTGGAACTTACAAGAAAACGTTCCAGGCGAATTTCCATATACAGCAGGTTTATTCCCATTCAAAAGAGAAGGTGAAGATCCAACGCGTATGTTCGCAGGTGAAGGTGGTCCGGAACGAACTAATCGCCGTTTTCATTATGTGTCAAAAGGTATGCCAGCTAAACGTTTATCAACAGCATTTGACTCAGTAACATTATATGGTAACGATCCCGCTGTTCGTCCGGATATTTACGGAAAAATTGGTAATGCGGGTGTCTCTATTTGTTGTTTAGATGATGCCAAGAAACTTTATTCTGGTTTTGATTTAGCCCATGCCATGACGTCAGTTTCTATGACGATTAATGGCCCTGCGCCGATGTTACTAGGTTTTTTCTTGAATGCAGCCATCGATCAGCAATGTGAACGCTTTATTACTGAAAACGGCTTAGAAAAAGAAGTAGCAGCAACCATTAAAAAAATCTATAAAGATAAAGGCTGTGAACGTCCAAGTTATCAAGGTGAGTTACCAGAAGGCAACGACGGATTAGGTTTGATGTTAATCGGTGTAACCGGCGATCAAGTCTTACCTCCAGAAGTATACCAAGCAATAAAAGCAAAAACGTTAACGCTTGTTCGCGGTACAGTACAAGCAGATATCTTAAAAGAAGACCAAGCACAAAACACCTGTATTTTCTCAACTGAATTTGCTCTGCGTTTAATGGGCGATGTGCAAGAATACTTTATTGAAAAAGGTGTACGTAATTTCTATTCGGTGTCTATTTCTGGTTACCACATTGCTGAAGCTGGCGCGAACCCAATTACCCAGTTGGCATTAACCTTAGCGAATGGTTTTACTTTTGTGGAATATTATTTAAGCCGTGGTATGGATATTAACGAATTTGGTCCTAACCTATCGTTTTTCTTCTCAAACGGTATCGACCCTGAATATGCGGTCATTGGCCGAGTAGCTCGTCGTATTTGGTCAAAAGCGATGAAAAATAAATATGGTGCGAATGCACGTGCACAAATGTTGAAGTATCATATTCAAACATCGGGCCGCTCATTACATGCTCAAGAAATTGATTTCAATGATATTCGTACTACATTACAAGCACTTTACGCGATAAACGACAACTGCAACTCGTTACATACTAATGCATACGATGAAGCGATAACTACGCCAACCGAAGACAGTGTTAGGCGAGCAATGGCTATTCAATTAATTATTAACCGTGAATTAGGACTTTCTAAAAATGAAAATCCAATTCAAGGGGCATTTATTATTGAAGAGTTAACCGATTTAGTTGAAGAAGCTGTTTTAACTGAATTTGACCGTATAAATGAACGTGGTGGTGTACTTGGCGCGATGGAAACCATGTACCAACGTGGTAAAATTCAAGAAGAAAGCATGTATTATGAACACTTAAAACATTCTGGTGAATATCCAATTATTGGTGTAAATACCTTCCTAAGTTCAACAGGCTCACCAACGGTTGTACCTGAAGAAGTTATCCGCGCTACAGAAGAAGAAAAAACCTATCAAATTGATATGTTAGCCAGTTTGAATAAAGCTAATGACGCGCAAGTACAAGTGCTACTTAAGCGTTTACAGACGGCAGCAATTAATCATGAAAATATTTTTGAATTAATGATGGATGCTTGTAAGGTTTGTTCATTAGGACAAATTGTTAATTCGCTATTTGAAGCTGGTGGACAATATCGCCGCAACATGTAGATCCAATAGCTCATTTTACGCCTGAATTTCGTAGGAATATCATCAAAAGTGCTCATTTATGTTTATAAACGCAGCACTTTTCTTTGTATTTACTTTATTCAGTCGTAACTTGAACCAATGTAAATCTTTACCCTTTTCTTGCTTTGTAAAAATAATGAGTCATTAACATGAGTGAATATCGCGCCCCTTTAAAAGACATGCAGTTCTTACTGCATGACGTTTTTCAAGTTGAAACATTATGGAGTCAATTACCTGAATTAGCAGAACTCATAGATAAAGACACAGCAAATGCGATTCTTGAAGAAGGTGCCAAATTATCAGCAGAGGTTATTGCCCCCTTAAATCGCAATAGCGATGAACAAGGTGCTGTATGGCATGAAGGTCAAGTCACTACACCTGACGGTTTTAAAAAGGCTTATCAACTTTATTGTGATGGTGGTTGGGGCGCGTTAAGTGGTGACGCTGATTTTGGCGGCATGGGCATGCCAAAAATGTTGCAAGCCGCTTTTGAAGAAATGACGCAATCGGCTTCTATTTCTTTTGCATTATATCCGATGTTGACCGCGGGGGCTTGTTTAGCACTCGCTGCTCATGCGTCGACCACAATGAAGTCTATTTACCTTGAAAATATGTATTCGGGTATTTGGTCGGGCACCATGTGTTTAACCGAGCCTCATTCTGGTAGTGATTTAGGTATCATGACGTCAAAAGCTGAAGACAATGGCGATGATAGTTTTAGCATTTCGGGTACCAAAATATTTATCACCGGTGGTGAGCATGACTTAACCGAAAATATTATTCATTTGGTTTTAGCCAAGATACCAGGTGCACCTGCTGGACCACGTGGCATTTCAATGTTTGTTGTACCAAAGTTTTTGGTAAATAGTGATGGAAGTATAGGGGAACGTAATACAGTTTCTTGTGGTTCAATAGAACACAAAATGGGTATAAAAGGTTCGGCAACAAGTGTGATGAATTTTGATGGCGCAAAAGGCTATCTAGTTGGCGAGCAAAATAAAGGCCTAAACTACATGTTTACAATGATGAATTATGAACGTTTAGGTATGGGTATTCAAGGAATCGGCGCTGCCGAAGTCTCTTATCAACAAGCCGCAGCTTACGCGCACGATCGAATGCAGGGGCGAAGCGCTATCGCGGAACAACGTACTGACAAAGTGGCGGACCCCCTTATTGTTCACGCTGATGTACGTCGCATGCTATTAACCATGCGATCATTAAATGAAGCCGGACGATGCTTCTCTACTTATGTTGCCAAACAGTTAGATCTCGTGAAATTCAGCGAAAACTTGGAAGAGAAGAATCAGGCTGAACAATTGGTGGCATTGTTGACTCCTGTAGCTAAAGCCTTTCTAACCGATATGTCATACGATAATTGTGGCTTAGGGCAAATGGTTTTTGGTGGTCATGGATATATACGGGAGTGGGGACAGGAGCAATTAGTACGTGACGTTCGTATAGCACAAATATACGAAGGTACTAACGGCATTCAATCGCTTGATTTATTGGGACGCAAAGTTGTGGCGAGTAAAGGACAATTATATTCGGTCTATCAAAATGAAATCAGCCAGTTTATAAAAATTCATCAAGACAACGAAGCACTAAATGATTTTATTAAGCCATTACAACAATCATTAGCTAAATTAGACGAATTAACACAATTTATATTAACCAATAGTCAGCAGGATAAAAACCTAGTAGGAGCGTCAGCTACAGATTACCTTGCTGTGTTCGGCTATGTAAGTTACGCCTATATGTGGGCTTTGATGGCAGAAAAGTCGTTAACTAAAACAGAACAAGACGAATTTTATCAAGCCAAACTTTATGTCGGTCAGTTTTATGTGCAACGTATTTTACCAAGAGTAGATAGCCATATGCAGGCTGTTTTAGCGGGTAGTGAGCCGTTAATGACAATGCCAGCAGCTCTGTTTGGTTACAAAGAATAATTTAGTAAAATATTATTATAGGATAATAATTTGATGCTTTGGGCACATTAGTTTTGACTAAAGTCGTGTAGTATTCATTGTTGCTTGTAATTATGCTGAAGATCATTGTTTACTGCTCTGTCTAAAAAGTGAGTTATTTCATGTTAACTATTCCAAAAAAATTTACCGCCTTTCGTATTGATCAAGTACAAGATGGAGATAAGAAAAAAATCATCAGTGCTTTTGAACAAATCAGTATTGATGATTTAACCTCTGGTGAGGTAGTGATCAAAGTAGCATTCTCGGACATCAATTATAAAGATGCTTTAGCAGCGACAGGTAAAGGACGTATTTTAAGAAAGTATCCATTGGTTGGCGGCATCGATCTATCAGGGGTCGTGGTAACATCGAGCGATGAACGATTTAATCATGGTGATAAGGTACTTGTTTGCGGCGCACAATTATCTGAATTATATGATGGCGGTTATAGTGAGTATGCTCGGGTCAAAGCCGATTCTATTGTTTCACTACCACAGGGAATGAGTTTACGAGACGTTATGGCACTTGGCACCGCAGGATATACTGCAGCGATTGCTATTCAACGCATGGAAGATAATGGACAGATACCTGAACGTGGCCCCATTGTTGTTACTGGTGCTACCGGCGGAGTAGGTAGTTTTGCTATAAATATGTTGTCAAATATTGGTTATGATGTCATTGCTTTTACTGGCAAAACGGAACAACAAGATTATTTAAAAGAGCTTGGTGCTAGCAAATTAATCAATCGTCATGAGTTGGACTTGGGCAGTAAACCATTGGAAAATGCACAGTGGGGTGGGGCGATTGACAATGTTGGCGGTGAAACATTATCTTGGTTGACACGTACAACAAATGTTTGGGGGAATATCGCCTCTATCGGGCTAGCCGGTGGTATCAAATTAGATTCAACGGTAATGCCATTTATTTTACGCGGTGTGAGCTTGTTAGGAATAAATTCTGTTGAAATGCCGATGTCAGTACGCACGCAAGCTTGGAAAAGATTATCGAGTGACCTAAAACCAAGTAAACTATCACTAATTTCGCCGACAACAATACTCTTTTCAGAGTTACCAAATGCGTTTGCTGCTTATGTTGAAGGAAGCGTAACAGGTCGAACGGTAGTGGAAATCGACGGGAGTCTTTAACTTCACCTTTTATTTATTAAATCTAAGTGAGCTTTATGTATCAATTACCTGTGATTTTTTCAGAAAAATTAACGGAAAATGGCAAAAAAATAGGCATCGCAGAACTAAATGCACCTAAAACATTAAACGCCTTAAGTTTACCGATGATAAAGTCCTTAACTGAAAAATTATTAATTTGGCAAAAATGTGAAGATATTGCCGTCGTAGTATTGCAGGCAACAAGTGACAGAGCTTTCTGTGCGGGTGGAGACGTTGTCAGTCTCTACCATCATTTAAAAGAGCAAGACCTTCCAATACCTGATACTAAAATAAAACAATCAAAAGCCCATGAATTTTTTCATAGTGAATATCAATTAGACCAACTAGTTCATGCCTATACAAAGCCAATTTTGGTTTGGGCTAATGGTTATGTTATGGGCGGTGGTATTGGTTTAATGGCTGGTGCGAGTCATCGGGTTGTGAGTGAAAAAACGTTAATGGCAATGCCTGAAGTCACTATTGGTTTATATCCGGATGTTGGTGCCAGTTGGTTCCTTAATAAAATGCCAAATAACATTGGCTTATTTTTAGGTATAACTGGAATAATGTTTAATGGCGTAGACGCTCAACAATTAGGCCTTGCAGATCACTTTATCAATAGTGAATTATACGAAAGCCTACAAGAGCAAATGGTTAATGTGCTATGGCAAGACTCTTCGAATGACTCTCCATATGACAAAAAAAGTAATCACCAACTGTTAAGCCAGTTATTAGATGAATTGAGTATTAAAGAAGAGAGTCAGCCAGAAACCCTGATTGTAAAGCATCAAGCATTTATCGCCGAGCTAACCAAGTATGATAGTGCTTTTGAAATATATCACGCCATTATGGATGCCAAAGATGACAGTATTGTGGATAATAGCTGGTTAAAACAGGCGCAGCATAAATTATCGAACGGCAGTCTGTTAAGCATAGCTATTATTTTTGAACAATTACAACGCAGTAAAACGTTAACATTAACGCAGTGTTTTGATAGTGAACTAGACTTGTCATTACGTTGCTGTCAGCTAGGTGAATTTACAGAAGGTGTTAGAGCATTGCTAGTTGAGAAAGACAAAAGTCCCCAATGGCTATATAAAAACATAACCGATATTGATAACAATATACTGGAGTGGTTTTTTAGGCCTCTTCATTAGAATAACAAAATACATAAACGAAAATATATAAAGTATAAGTACAGAGGAATGAAATGAATTTAACACATAAAACTATCGTTATCACGGGAGGCGGACAAGGCCTTGGTCGCTCAATGGCTATTAGCTTAGCAACCCATGGAGCCAAATTAGCACTCATTGATTTAAACGAAGAGCTATTACAAGAAACCGTTAAGCTAATAGAAGATGCGGGTTCTACAGCAAAATACTACCTGGCCAATGTCACCAATGAAAGTGAAGTCGATGCGATATTCACGCAAATCAATAATGACTTTGATGGCATTGACGGTTTGATCAATAATGCCGGAATATTACGAGATGGCATGTTTGTTAAGGCAAAAGACGGTGTTGTTACTAAAAAAATGTCTTTAGATCAATTTCAATCGGTTATTGATGTTAACTTAACAGGTGTATTTTTATGTGGGCGTGAAGCTGCTGTTCACATGATAGAAGGAAAGCGTAAAGGAGTAATCATCAATATGTCTTCGATTGCTCGCGCAGGTAATATGGGGCAGACTAACTACGCAGCCTCAAAAGCAGGTGTTGTCGCTATGACGGTAACATGGGCACGTGAACTTGGACGCCATGGCATTCGTGTCGGTGCGATTGCTCCGGGTGTTATCCGTACTGCGATGACGGATGCAATGAAACCTGAAATGCGTGACCGTCTAGAAAAAATGAAACCAGTTGGTCGTTTAGGTGAAGCCGATGAAATTGCTCATACTGTAAAATACATCTTTGAGAACGAATTTTTTACTGGCCGTGTCGTTGAAATCGACGGCGGCCTTTGCATGTAATGAATGTATGTTTGGAATATTAAAAAGACGAGTTATGCTCGTCTTTTTCTATTATGTTTAGTTAAAAGCCTATTTAAATAAGACTATTATGAAAAAAGCTCTATTTTTAGACCGTGATGGCATTATTAATATCGACCATGGTTATGTTTATAAAAAAGATAATTTTGAATTTGTGGAAGGTATTTTTGAACTTTGCTCCGCCGCAATTGAAAAAGAGTACGACATATTTGTGATCACTAACCAAGCAGGAATCGCTAGAGGGTTATACACCATTGCTGATTTCGAAAAACTCACCGTATGGATGAAAGATACTTTTAATAAAAAGGGGATAGAGATAAAAAAAGTGTATTTTTGTCCGCATCATCCGTTAAAAGGGAACAATGAATTTAAACAAATATGCCAATGCAGAAAACCTGAACCAGGTATGATTAGACAAGCCCATCGTGAATTTAATGTTGATTTAGCTAATAGTATATTAATTGGTGACAAAGCCTCTGACATACTAGCGGCACAAACAGCAGGTATTGGTACAAAAATCTTAGTAGAAAGTAAATACACGACAGATGTTGACGTAACAGCGTATCGTGTAAATGAAGTTATTTCAGCGCTTCGATACTTATAAAACATTTTTTTTAAAATAATTGTGTGTTTTGTGAACGTTTAAACTAGAATTTATAAATAAAGTGAAATATGGTGATTTTTTACTTGACGCCCAGTCAAAAATCTCTAGAATGCGCTCCAGTTCCAAGGGGTTCAGTTAAAACGAACAGCCAAACGGACGTTTTGATAAGTTAACTACATCACTTTCGAGTAAATCG
>Ga0105356_10006451_pt1 | contig 10934 bp, 12 predicted proteins | sample GOMGulsemesocosm_3_FD_83502 | JGI IMG/M metagenome (GOLD analysis project Ga0105356, IMG submission 83502) | Methane-oxidizing microbial communities from mesocosms in the Gulf of Mexico - GOM9D Gulf of Mexico | ecosystem: Environmental > Aquatic > Marine > Cold seeps | place: Gulf of Mexico...
ACCCGTTGCATCTTCGCGCTTCACAAAAATCTCCTTGTCGCGGAAAGTCTGCTCCACCCAGGCCAGCGCCTGTTGTTCATTGAGATTACTATCCCAAACAGAACCTTCCGGTTGAGATACATGCCAAGGTGTGTCCCAGAATACCTCCAGGCCATTGCCTTCGGGATCGGCAAAATACAGTGACAGGGTATTGCCGTGTGACAGCGGCAAAAATTCGGTATCGATCGCCTCCAGTTTGTCCTTCAGTGTCTTAATATCATCGAATGAAGCCACCCGAAAAGCCATGTGGTTTAAGGAATTAGACGGCCCCTCGTCTTCTCTGGAGACCACAATCGCCAACTGGTGATGCTCGTCTTTGTCTTGACTCATAAAGATAATATTGGGTCCGTTTTCATAGATGGGCCCCCCGTCACTAACCGTAAAACCCAGCGCGCCAGTATAAAAGTCCAAAATCTTTTTCTCGTCTTTTACATTCAGTACTGCATGTGACCATTTAAGCTGCATTTTGCTTTCCTCTGGAATGGGCTTATAGACATTGATACTACCAGCTTAGGGCTGCATCACAACGTTGCTGCCAATTGCCTGCTGATCATTAGTCTTTGGCAAGCGAGTCGATAGTTGATTGAATATGTAGGTGCACGGCAAACGAATACCAAGATCATTGGCGAAATTATCGCGCGCTACCATTAATAGTTTTTACCTCTAGTTCGCCAACATTGATACCCTCTAAACAGCCGGTGTTTATCCCATAGCGGCTCGGTTGCATTCGTGTTTTATGGAAGGTATAGATACCACACAACTTACAGAAATAGTGCTCGGCGACATGGGTGTTAAACTGGTAACAAGACAAACTTTCTTCTCCCTTGATTAGGGCGAAATCTGTGGGCTGCGCATACACCATTTTTGCGCCTTTTCGAGCACATAGCGAGCAATCGCACTGATAGCTAACATCGAGGCTGCAGTTAACTTCAAATTGCACTGCTTGGCAGTGACAGCTGCCAGTAAATTTAGCCATGCTCGCAATACCTTTTTGTTGGGTTTAGTTGGCGATTATTGCCGCTTCTGTAACAGCAACTGTTCGGGATAATACTAATCGTGGGACTCTGCTTTTGCAGCGAGATCATCCATCGGTATAGCTATAGCTGCCGGCACGGTGTTATTTGCAGCAACTCCATACAGCAGTACTAACAGACAGACCATGCTACCGCCCACTATCGCCACCGATTTAGTCTTTACATAGGTGGCTAGAGAACGCAGATTGAAACTTAAATGCCCAATAACTGAAAGAATCAATATCAGGCCAAATAACTTGTGAACCGGATGCATTTGAATGGTAAAAGACGGTTTCTCTATGACGAACATCATTAGCCCTGAAGTAGACATCGCTATAAATGAAACAAACAATGCTACGGCGATACATTTTCTAAACATTCCGATTCCTTTGTTGGCTGAGATGGTGGCTTAGTTTTGTATTTGGGAAGATTAGCGGCGCCCGGGTAATAGTACAGTGTTTACCACTGTGCTGCTTATTCGTCGGCTATCGCCAATACTAAATCGGTATCGCCTACATCAACCCCCGCTTGATACAAAAGGGTTGTTAGCTGGCCGCGATGGTGTGTTTGGTGATTGAAAAAATGCAATAAAAGCGCAGAAAGTTTTTTTCTAAACGGCTGATTGAGTCTATTGGTATAGCTCAATGACCTAGCAATGGTCTGTTCGCTGAGTTCTGACGAGAATTGTACTATAACCTCATCCATAGCCGTTCGCGCGGGTATAAACAAGCGTAAATTGGAATGAATAATCATATCGAGGGAACTTGGTTGTTCGAGATCGCGAACGTAGTTTAGTGAATGAAACGCTTCGTCGTGGCTGGCAAAACGTTTAAGCCAGAGTATATCACCGACCAAAATATGATTTAGTGTGCCTAATATTGAAGTAAAAAATGTACCTCTGTCTCTAGCAATCTGCTCGGCTGTTAGCTGCCCACAGCCATCGATAATGCGTTTATTCATCCACTGATTATATGTTGCCAATAGTTCAAAATTCGATGTCATCAATAGAACTCATTTTGAGTAAGGGGTTAAGCCCTGTTGTCGATATGAAAATGTTTTCGATCTGAAAGCACAGCACTACAGGACCTGGCTTTTGAGAGTGACCCCGGCTTATTATCGTTGCTCATTAGAATTACCCGTTAAAATTGGGACCGCTGTAAAACTCCGCGATTCCTTCTCTTTTTACCGCCGCCACCCCGGCATTGATAGCGCTGTCCGAGGTACTAAAAAATACTGTCCAGTTGGTGTAGTGATTATTTTTCCCTTTGATGGCTAGTCGCCACTCACTGCAATCGTCGTCCATGGGCTCAGCGATAATGGTTATTGTTTTTCCGCTTTGAGTTAGGTCCTTAAGCACTACGCCTTCGCTGCTTTGGTTAAAAATTTTCATGATTTCCCCTCCTTGGGTTTAGTAGTGTACTGCCAGCCACAGAGTTTCTACATCGGGATGCGTCCATATCACCTTGTGTTTAGTACCCGCCGGTATATTGATATAGCTGCCTTCATCAAGCTGTAGCGCTTTGGCATGCTCACACTCAATGGTAGCCGATCCTCGCAGCACCACAACCCACTCGTCGTGATCTTGCTTGTACCAGCCCTGTTTGGGAGAGCTATGTCCTTTCGATAGGATTCGCTCAATTTTTATCTTGTCGGTATCAATAATCGGTTCGAAGATTTCTTCGCTCAACTGTAGCGGTATGTGTTCGAAAATATTGTTGACCGTTATGGTGTCAGCCATACTGATAGCCTCCTGTGTTTGTTACCAGCTGTTACTTCGTTCAGAGGTTTCTACGAAGGCGGTTTTTTTGTTCGCTATAAGCGGTCGAATCGCTGTCGCCATCACTACCTATTCTACTGTGGCTGATCATGGGGAATAATCAGAGAACCTGAAAAGTTGCATTCGCCCGTGCAATGGCTCCCTTACTTGTTGAGATGATACAACTGGCAACGCACAAGGTTTTACCGGTCTTTACCACCTGCGTATCGGAACTAATCCACTGTCCTATCTTGGCCATGCCAAGGTAGTCAATTGAAAGATTTGTGGTGACCAGAGCATTGAATTCAAATCCTTTTTCTCTGAGTACGTGGCCACAGCACAGGCCAATAACATTGTCGGCAATTGCAGCCAAAAATGCGCCATGAACGAGACCGCGAGAGTTACAGTGCGCTTCGCTAAGTATGACGCCTAAGCGAATTTGATCGGTTTCTATACTCGAATATAGAGGCTCCCAAGGGTCGGTAAACTGAGATTTTCGAAAGTGGGGCTCAAACCCTGGAGGCACATTTTCTGGTGTTTCAGACACTCGGATTTCCTCCATTTTCACAATCGACAAGCGCCCTGCGGCGCCGTGGTAAATTCAAGGGCTTACTTTTCAGCCTTGCTGATTAACTGCAATGTAACATCGCGAAGTGTAGCTCTTACCTTTGCGTCATAGGCTTGAGCGTTAGCTTTTGATAAATTCAACACATTATAAAATTCACCATTGCCGACGTTGTGATTGTTGACCAACTGCAAAACTGCATCGCGACCATCCATAACGGAGCTGCGAGGCTTTAAGCCAGCCGACAATATCATACTGGTGTTCATAAAAGTTTCAGGGTGTAACGCGTTAACTGTTATCCCCTTTTCCTTAAGCTTCTCACTCATATCGATGGTGTACATAACCTGTGCGAGTTTACTTTGCCCATAGGCCCTATTTGAACTGTAGCCTTGTTCCAGCATCAAATTATCAAAATCTAAAGGTGCCGCCGCCAGCGATGAAACGTTGACGATTCTCGACCCCTTATTTTTTTCGAGCAAGGGCAGTAGCAAATCGGTGAGTAAAAATCCTGACAGGTAATTCACCTGTAGATGCAACTCGTAACCATCGTTACTCAAACGGCGTTCGCTGTCGTTTATTCTTACAATACCAGCATTATTAACTAAAACATCTAGGTGATCGTATTGTGCAGCAATGCTCTGGGCAAGCGAGCGAACTTGCGAAAGTGAAGCGAAATCTGCCGCGAAAAAGCGTGCGCTATCCGCCCTGATTGCATTCAATTCAGCCACTAAGGCCTCTCCGCGCTCCTTGCTGCGACCGTGAATAATAACGTGATCGCCGCGGTCGACCAAACTGCGAGCAACTTCTCGCCCTAAACCACTGGTTGATCCGGTAACAAGAATATTGCGCGGCTCGTCACTATTGCTCGCGAAACCATTGAGGGTAAAACCTGCCAAAAAGCAGAAAGTCATTACTGTAGATGATAGCCATTTCATAGCTCGTGCTCCGTTCTAGTTGATGATTAAAAGTTATGCCAGGCCCGCTGCTGACACAGTTAATTCTGTAGTGTTTTAACAACTGTTTTTTCTGTTGCAATAGTTTTGCTATTAAACGGCTAAGCTCACTATTTGTCACCCGCCACAATACCGGCATCGAAATACCCAGCCACCTCGCCGCTACTCATACCGAGAATTTCCATCAGGATTTCCTCGCTATGTTGCCCCAGGCGCGGCGCCGGGCGTACCGGAAGACGCTGTGCTGCGGCAAAGCCCAGCGGGTTGTGTGGCACCAAATACTCACCGATGCCTGGCTGCTCAACTTGTTCGAATAGCGGGTTATCGGTAGAGCAATCAATATCGTTGTTAACAAGTTCCGACACACTCTGATACTTGCCCCAGCAAACGCCGTTGGCCTCAAGTTCAGCGGTAAGCGCGTCGTAGTCTCTATCGGCAAACCAAGGTTCCAGCAGTTGGCAGATGGCCTCACGGCCTCGATAGCGATCACCCTCATTGTTGAAGTCCAAGCCCATAGACATTGCTAAGCTGGCAACCTCGGCTGCCAATCCCGTCACCTTGAGTATGGCCTGCCACTGATTACCGCTCACGCCTACAATCATTACCCGGCCACCGTCACGGCTGGTAAAGTCGCGGCCGAAGGTGCCGTAAATGTGATTGCCAATAGGTTCGCGCTCGGCGCCATTAATCATCGCTTCGCCTATATAACCGAGATGGCCCATGGTAGCCAGTGCCACATCGGCCAGCGCTAGTTTTACAAACTGCCCTTTGCCGGTGCGGCTACGCTGGCGCTCGGCGGCTAGCAGGCCCAGGGCGATATGTTGCCCGGCGATAACATCCCAGGCCGGCAGCGGAGCATTGATTGGCTCGCCGCCGCTGGATGTTCCAGTTAGATTGGGGAAGCCCACCTTGCTGTTGACAGTGTAATCCAGCGCGCTGCCGCCGTGGCGATCGCCGGTTAGGTTAAGGTAGATGAGATCTTCGCGGTGAGCACGCAGCTGTTCATCGGCTAGCCAGCCCCGGGCTGGAAAATTGGTAAGGAAAAGCCCGCTGTCATCCCCCGGGGCGGTAATGAGCCGAGTCAACAGCTCGCGGCCCTGTGGGGTTTTAAAGTCTACCGCGATAGAGCGCTTGCCTTTGTTGAGGCTGTGCCAATAAATACTTTCATTGTTTTTAGTAACTGGCCAACGGCGGTAGTCTATGCCGCCACCTATGGGGTCAAAACGGATGACGTCGGCGCCCAACTGTGCCAGGGTCATACCGCCGGAGGGGGCGGCAACAAAAGCGCTGCCCTCTACTACGCGCAGTCCCGATAAAACATCTTGCATGGTGTACCTCCTGTAATGTTTTGGCTGGGTTAACCGGCTTTATTACTGGCGTTGGCAATCAACTCACGGGAGATTACCTTCAGTGCCAGCGTCTCTTCGGCGCCCTCGAAAATAGACAGCACTCGCGCGTCGACAAAGTAGCGACTAACATCACTCTCTTCGGCATAACCCATGCCGCCGTGAATTTGCAGCGCCTCCCGGGTAACCCACTCCGCCGCCCGGCAGCTGAACAGCTTGACTAGGCTAGCGTCCATCTTTCCAGCTCCGGCATCTAACATGCGCGCCACAGCGTAGCTGAATTGTCTCGAGGCGGTAAGTGCCGCCCACATGCGGCCCAGCTTGACCTGGGTGAGCTGGTAATCACCAATGGGGGCATCGAATACTTTGCGGTCGCCGGCGTAACTAAGCGCTCGTTCGAGGGCGGCTTTCATCACCCCGCAGGCCCGGGCGGAGGTTTGTATACGCCCGCCAGACAACCCCGCCATGGTCAGATAAAAGCCCTTGCCCTGACCGTCGTCGCCTCCCACCAGCGCGTTGTCGGGTACAAAAAAGGCTTCGAATGACAGGTCGAAGGAGTGCATGCCGCGGTAGCCGATGGTGGCAATGGCCCGTCCGGTGAGCTGGCCGCCCTCGGTATTTTGGTGACTAAACTGGTGACCGGTGAAACGTGGCTTTGTCACCATAAACATACTGAGGCCGCGGTGGCCCTTGCTGCGATCGGGGTCGGTACGGGCGATTGCCACCACAACATCGGCTTTGCCAGCGAAGGTACACCAAGTCTTGGCACCGTCTAACAGCCAGCCGCCGGTGGTTTTAGTGGCTTTTAACACCAACCCCGCCACATTAGAGCCGTAGTCGGGTTCGGTAATAGCGATGGCGGCGAGTTTTTCACCGGCGGCCAGCGCTGGTAACCAAGTGTTTTTCTGCTCTTCGGTACCGCCGGCCAACAGCGCCCGAGCGGCGATTTCCGGCCGGGTGATCAAACTGCCGGCGGCGCCCAGCGAGCCTCGAGACAGCTCTTCGGTCACCACCAACATGCCGATACTGTCGTGGCGCTCGTCGGGCATTAGACCGCCGTACTGCTCGGGAATACAGGTGCCAAAACAACCCATCTCAGCGGCGCCGGTAATAATTTCGTCGGGAATATCGGTATCAAAGCGGTGAATATGCTCCGCTCGGGGCATCACTACTTCTTCGGCGAAACGGGCAAAGGCGTCGCGAATCATGTCTTTTTCTTCCCCTAGGCCGCTGGGCAGGTGCACGCTGCCGCGCTCTAGCAACTGCGCGCCTATGGCTGCATAGTGGGCCACATCACCGTGCTCAGCTAGAAAGCCAGCAATCGGTTCGCTGCCCATTAGGGTTAACAGTGTAGCGCTGGAGAGCCCGGCCTCGGCGGCGTGGGACAACAAGCGCTGCCACACCGTGCGCACATTTTCGGCACAAAAGGCCAGTGCCAGTGGTAGCGCCTGGCTGTCTTCATTGCAAACCTGCTGGGCGTATTTAAGCATAACCAAGGACGCTTCGAGCTCAGCGGCGCAAAAGGCTAATTCATAACTCACCTTTTGGTGGGCATCGAGCTGGGCCGCTGCAAATTGGCCATCAATAGTACACAGGCGATTGAGATGAGCGAGCGCAGCGTCTAACTGCAGTTGCAGCAGTGCCAGAGTGTCGGCGGCTTGCGTTATTTGTTCAATTTCTGGTTCGGTCACTAATTACTCCTTGGGTGCTCTGCATTGCGCTGGGGCCAATGGTGGCACGTTGGCTTGCGCTATAACCACGCAGCGTACGGCAGGCGAGCAGGCATTGTATGGCGAAAAATACTTCGGCGCTTAGTAGAAAGAGATGGCGCGCCAATGTCAAACGCGATTTATTGAAACCCTGCACATATGCGCAGCTTGTGCACCCGCAGGACTTTGCCTGGGTTGCCGCCATAATAGTCGTTAGACGCCGCAGCGCGCGCCCGCCTTGCATGCTCAGGGCGTTGCGGCATAATTGCCTAGGGGTGGGCGTTTTATACTATTGCCCAAACCCGCTGTCCAGGCCTTTTGCTACAGCTACACCCTATAACATTGGCCCTATCGATCGAGGAGACACTAACATGACCGACAACGCCAACCTCTATGCACATTTTCGGAAAAACTTCCCAGAGGATCTCGATACTCAGCTGCTAGTTACTGAGCGGGGGCGCAGTGTGAGTTACGGTGAGGCCGATGAGGCCTGTGCCCGTATCGCCAATTGCCTGCTTCAGATAGGCGCAGTCGCCGGCGATCGGGTTACCGTGCAGGTCGATAAATCTGCCGAGAATTTGTTTTTATATCTGGCCTGTCTGCGCGCAGGGTTGGTTTACCACCCACTAAACACCGCTTACACCGCGGCGGAATTGAGTTACTTTCTTGGTAATGCCGAACCCACTATTGTCGTGTGCGGCAGCGTAGGACTGGCTGCCATCGAGTCGATTGTGGAAGACAAGGCTGATGTTAAGGCGGTGTTAACTCTGGATGCCGACGGTAGCGGCAGTTTGACACAGCAGGCAGCAGCGGCCAGTGGCGAGGCTGAGGTGGCCCAGTGCCGCGGCTCAGATATGGCGGCGCTGCTGTATTCGTCGGGCACTACCGGCCGGCCCAAGGGTATTATGCTGAGCCACGACAATTTGCGTAGCAACGCTCAAACGCTGGTGACAGCTTGGGGCTTTTGTGCCTCTGATCGATTGCTGCACATGCTGCCGATTTACCACGTACACGGCCTGTTTGTGGCGGTAAGCTGCGTATTAATGAGTGGTGCCAGCATGGTTTGGCACAGCGGCTACAGCGATCAAAGTGCAGTTGCCGCGCTGCCAGATTGCACCGTGATGATGGGGGTTCCCACTTATTACACCCGCCTGTTGAACAACGCCGACTTCCAAGCGCATTGCTGTGACAGTATGCGACTGTTTATATCGGGCTCGGCGCCGTTGCTGGCGGAGACCTTTGTCGACTTTGAGGCCCGTAGCGGGCACCGCATTTTGGAGCGCTACGGCATGTCGGAGACCGGTATGAACACGTCTAACCCGCTGCTTGGGGAACGCCGGGCAGGCACCGTCGGACCGGCGCTGCCCGGGGTGACAGTGCGAGTGGTTGACGATGCTGGTCAATCCTTGGCCGCCGGTGAGATTGGTGATTTGCAGGTGCGCGGTGCTAATGTGTTCTCTGGCTACTGGCGCATGCCGGAAAAAACCGCCGAGGATTTTACCGCCGATGGCTTTTTCAACACCGGTGACAAAGCCACCATCGACGGCGAGAACTATGTCGCCATTGTAGGTCGGGCCAAAGACTTAGTGATTTGCGGCGGTCTCAATGTCTATCCCAAAGAAATTGAACTGGTGATTGACGACATGGCGGGTATACAGGAGTCGGCGGTGATCGGCATTCCCCACGCCGACTTTGGCGAGGCGGTGTTGGCGGTGATTATTGCCGATGAGAGCGCTGCAATGCCGAGTTCCGAGGCGATTATCAGCCACTGTAAAACCCAGCTGGCCAATTTTAAGGTACCCAAGCGGGTAGAAGTGATAGCGGCCCTGCCGCGAAATGCTATGGGCAAGGTGCAGAAAAATGTGCTGCGGGAACAGTTTTCTAACGGTAGCTGAGGCACTCTTTATTCGGCTAAGCCCTCGCCCTCATAAGGGTCGGCAACGTGTCAGTGCCTAGCATAGTAGGCACGGAGGCCCTCGTATCGAGGGACTCGGTGTAAATTCTCTCTTGTAATGGCCAAGTCTACAGCGATGTGTGCAGCTGATTGTATAGCGTGGGATAGAATAATCATCTGGGTCTAAGACGGTCGGAAGGGCTAACAACACCTTTTCCTCCCCTGTTGACTACGTGAGTGTAGATTTCTGTAGTGGCTACATCTGCATGGCCCAGCAACACTTGAATTGTTCTTATGTCATATCCGGCTTCCAGAAGGTGTGTAGCAAAACTATGTCTAAAGCTGTGTGATTTAGCAGGCTTATTAATACCGGTTTGTTTAACCGCTTTGCGAATGTGTTTACTGAGAGCAGTAGGATGGAGATGGTGTCTTCTAATGACAGCTGATCGGGGATCTTTACCCAGGCTACTGGCAGGAAAAAGAAACTGCCATGCGGTTTCTCTAGAGGCGCTAGGGTATTTTCGATTTAATGCATCAGGCATATAGACTTCACCATAGCCTTCTTCCAGATCTTGGCTGTGCTGCAACCTTACTTTAGCTATTTGCCGTTTGATAGATTCAATAAGACCCTGGGGTAGCATGGTTGTGCGGTCTTTATTACCCTTTCCCGCGCGGACAAAAACATTGTTACTACCGAAATCTATATCCTTAACACGCAGCGACAATAATTCAGCGCTACGCAGCCCGGTACCGTACATAAGCTCAACCATCAGCCGCGGCGTGCCTGAAAGGAAAGACAATATCGCAGAAATTTCGTTCTGGGTGTAAACAACAGGGAGTCGCCTAGGTGCTTTGGCGAGCGAAAAGGAAAGGTCATCTATATCGACACTCATGAATCTTTTGTAAAGATAAACCAGTGCGTTGAGTGCGACTTTTTGGGTGTTCACCGAACAGAACTGATGAACGGCTAGGTGGGACAGGAATGCCTCCACATCTGCGATAGCTAGATTTTTGGGATGCTGCTTATTATGGAAATAGATAAAGCGTTTAACCCAGTGAACATAGGTTTTCTCGGTTTGGTAAGCTAAGCCTTGTTGTCGAATGTGCAGGCGTAGCTGGTCGAGAAAGCGAATGGGCTTAGTTGGTAATTTGTGCCGTATATCATCCATGAGTATACCAGTACTGTCGTTATATACAGTATTGCTTGTGACTGACTGTCAAATACGACCCAAATAAAGAGACCCCCTTCCCCTTATCTTGGAATTAAGATGCTAACTCTTTGAATTTTGGATTTAATAATATATGCTTTCAGAAAAGGGATTGATGATATCGGGCTGGAGTTGGCTCTCTTTTACAAAAATTATTTCTATCCTAGTACTGCTATCTCTTTGAATTATAATAATTTAACACCTATGCTGGCATTACTTGAAACCCAAATACGGGGCCAAAGTGATATAAGGTCATAGGCTCTTGAATAAGCTGTTAGCACCTAAAACCATGCATTGACGCACTATAATCCAATGGATTACACTTGTGCGCATGCAGACAATCGTAGAACTTCCAGAATTCCAGAAGCGAGCCCAAGGCTTGCTCAAAGACGATGAAAAGGCAAGTATTATCAACTACTTAGCCTCCCACCCTCAGTCAGGTGATCTCATG
>Ga0105356_10006452_pt1 | contig 10934 bp, 6 predicted proteins | sample GOMGulsemesocosm_3_FD_83502 | JGI IMG/M metagenome (GOLD analysis project Ga0105356, IMG submission 83502) | Methane-oxidizing microbial communities from mesocosms in the Gulf of Mexico - GOM9D Gulf of Mexico | ecosystem: Environmental > Aquatic > Marine > Cold seeps | place: Gulf of Mexico...
CGATGATGCAGCGCAACAAGCGGTTGCTAGCACACTTGAGCTAGCGAATCTTAATTCGGCAGATTATGACGGTGTGTTCTACCCAGGTGGTCACGGTCCATTATGGGATTTAACGGATAATAGTGCGTCAATTTCGCTAATCGAAAGTTTTTTAAACGCCAATAAACCTGTTGCGACAGTATGTCATTCAACCGCTGCGATTTTAAATGTCAATGATAACAATGGCGAGTTCGTGATTAACGGTAAAGCGGTCACTGGCTTTAGTAACAGCGAAGAAGCGGCCGTTGAACTTACCGATATTGTGCCGTTTTTACTCGAAGATGAATTGATTAAACGTGGTGGAGATTACCAACGCGTTGAAGACTGGAATGCGTTTGCTGCGCAAGATGGTTTAATTATTTCTGGTCAAAATCCAGCAAGCTCAGCGCTAGCGGCACAGAAGCTGTTAACTAGTATTGGTTAATAAATCGATTATGTAATCTTTTAGCCTGCAGTGATTAACTGCGGGTTTTTTAATAAATATACTTTAATCACTTATTTTGTATGCTAAATTTACTAGCTAATATTAGGAGTTATATACACTTCATTAAAGGACTATTTATGAACATCAAGGATGTTATCAGTGGGCACGGTAATGGTTATCATGCACAATTTTTCCCAGGACAAGTACTAGAACATATTTCAAATTATGTGTTTAGCGAAGATAAAGACCAAGAGTTTGTAGTAACGAAAAACATTCCTGGATTCATGGTCGGAGGCTTTTTTAAATCCACACTGCCAGAATTAAAAGACGATGACCTAATTATAGGTCGATATCTTTATGCATTATTTGCATCTGTTAAAGAGAGAAACTGGCACAAAGATAATCACTGGATTTGTGATATTAAGATTGACCAGCTGCTTCATTACGTTCCAGATTTCTATCAGCGAATAAAAACTAAAAGAGAAGTGATGGATATTCTTTTTAGGGAAGCAACAGATTACTCATTATGTGATGGATTGAAATATTTGGAAAGATCTCGTTTTTCTCAAGATGAAATCGTTGAGTTTATTGGGTCAGAACAACACCTTACAGATGGCCTCTATAATTATAGTAATAACCTTTACTTGTATTACATTACTTTTCCTAAGTTAAAAAAGGCTTATCAGTGTGCTGATAGTGAAGCGTTCGATACATTTTTTATAGAATTTCTTCGCTTAATCTTGAATGATTATTGTAAAACTGGAAGCATGCCTGGTAAGCGAATAAAAGCTCCTCATTATCGAACAAGTTTACCCGAAAGTGAGGTGGAATGTTTTATCGATTTGGTCAAGGGACAAGGAGATATTGAAAAGGGCGTTAAGCAGATCGCTGATAAGTTAGTGAAAAAAGATATCAGTGATTGTGGCCGCATCTCCTTTACGCTATTACACAGTGACGAAGATTTTAAGTCTCTGATTGATTTGGTGTTTAAATCCGATGCCAAGGAAAAGTTGGCGGCGTCGAAGTATCTTGATAATTTCACCAATATTATTCGCCTGTTAGATGCTAATTTATGGTTTAGAAATAGCTTTTCCGATGATTGTTTTTGTAATTGTTCGTTTGATAATGCCAAGAGTGTGTTAACTGCCGTCGATTCTGTGGTTAAGCAATACCCAGAGATGGAAGACGACGTTATTTCATTTGTCGTTGAATATCTTTCAGATCATTATCCGTGTTGTTTAGATTCAGGTAAATATAGTGATAACAAAAAATTTGAAGATAATGTCCATCTAACATTATTGTCGAGTCTAGTAGATCGTTATGATGTTAGTTATGTGTGGAAATGTTTTGATGCTAGTTTTAGTTATCGACCAGAGATTTTTTATTCGATAGTTTCTCAATTTTCACAACAAGATAAGAGTATTGTAAAGTGTAAACAAGCTGCGGACATTAAAGCTGTTAGCAGCTTAATTAAATTGCTAAATGTTGATGCTAGTGATGAGGTAATCTTAGAGCAGTTTATACTTGATGGTCACCCGTCAGACCGTATTGAATCAATTACGCTTGATATTGAAGAATTGCCCGAAGTTTATTGGTTGGATGAGGTTTACCTAGAGCGTTTAGCACAATTGTTTTTTAATGGAAAAAATCCAACTGCTGCTAATCAATTTATTCTTGAAGCCAATCAGTACCATGCAGAAACACCTTTACGTTTGCTTAGTAACATTGTGATTAATACTCCAGTCTTGCAACCTGCGTACTTACAAGCGCTAAGTGCTTATACAAACCGTTTTGTGTCGTACGGAGGTGTCGGTGGACGATATTACCAGCGATATTATCGTATTGAATATCATGCATTAATTCCTCAGCTTGAATTTGAGTATTTGCAACAGCATGGTGTTGAGGTTGTTAAGCATATTGTTGCTTCTACTGTTGAGTATAAATCGACATTATTAGCCTGTCTTGTTGGTACCATATCTAGCCTCGAGCAAGCATTGCCACTGACCCAATTATTGAAGGAAAAAAATAAAGGGTTATTAGAGGAGGTCTTCAAAAATATTAATGCTTTATCTCTCGATCTTAGAAAAGAGTTTGCATCAACGTTGATAGCGCAGTTAAATAAATTCAAAGGGCAAAATGAGATTAACGCTATCACTGCGATTTGTTCTGTTGAGCTAGATAAAGAAACCGCGTTAAGGTTAATGGAACAGGTGGGGCAAAGCCTTTCTCGGGCGTTACTGGCTGATAACGCTGGCATTGATTTCTCGATGTTATATAAAACCGCTGATGGCGAGTTTGACCTTAGCTCTTATTTATCTGATTGTTACAAACCATCGAAGAAGCCGTTAGTCAATGAAGACATTAGTGAGCTTTTACGATCTAAGCAAGGGGGTCCAAGTTCACAAGTGGCAGATCAATTACTGCAAGTTTACCAATCTCATGAAGGCTTTACCGTTAACAATGAAGCCAAGGCTATTATTTCTGTGTTAGAGCAAGACTCTTTTCAAAACTTTAACGCCAATATTCTCGCGACATACCTTGATAAAATTACCGCGAAAAATCGTTGGTTATTAACATTGCCTGCCATCCACGGCAACAGCGATTGCATTAAGATGTTGAGCAGCGCTGTCGAAAAGTGGGCCAGTGGTGCGAAACACCAATTGGCTGCACATGTTATTAAGCAATTGGGTGCTAGCGGAGATACTCATGCTTATGTTGCTATTGAGCGTATAGGAAGAAATAGTAAAAAGCAGAGTGTCAAAGATGCTGTCGACACGGCATTCGCAATTGGCGCTAGCATTAAAGGAATCACCAAAGATCAACTTGGTGATACATTGGTTGAAGATATTGGTTTTGTCGGCGACGAAATCCCATTGCGCTATTGCGAACAAGATTATGCATTGCTTTTAACCAAAGAACTAAAATTTTCGATTAGGAAACCTGACGGAAAAATTGCTAAATCGCTACCAAAACCTAAGGTTAGTGATGATAGTGACGCAGCAGCTATTGTTGCCAAAGATTTTATGCAACTTAAGAAGTTACTTAAAGGTGTTGTTGATTTACAAAGTCATCGCCTAGAAAACGCCTTTGTGATTTGGCGTCATTGGTCTAGTGAGCAGTGGAATCAATTATTTTTGCATAATCCTGTCATGAATAAGTTAGCAAGCCGTGTGGTTTGGGGGCTTTATCAAGATAATCGTTTAGTGAAAGCATTTACGGTAAATCCTAAACCGATCGACCTAGATGACAATGGCGTTACCATCGATGCGAATTGCCAAGTAGGACTGGTTCATCGCTCAGAGCTTGAGGGCGTTCAGTGTGAACAATGGCTTGAGTATTTCGATGATTGGGGAATTGAATTGTTGTTTGAGCAATTAAATTCTGGTGCGATTGAAATGACTTCACAGCAAGATAAGTTAGATTATCAGGTGAAAGCAAGCAAAAAGTCGCCAAGCACCGTGATTAATCGTTTACGTAAAAAAGGTTGGGCGGTTGGTTCAGTGCGAGACGCCGGCAGTTTTGATGAGCTATATAAGGAAATAGATTCTCTGAATGTTGGTATTGAAATTACTTTTGATGATTCGGTCTACCATGGTGGTTATGGCTATGAATGTAATGAAGGTGATATCACAATTGCCAAGGTGCAATTCTATAACTCAGGGGCTATTGAGCGGGGGAGTTATTGTTATGACGAACTCGAAGAAACCAATAGCCGAATTGATCAAAGTGAATTACCGTTACGCGTAACTCAAGAATTGGTGCGAGAAGCTATTTGGGCATTTTCTTAAGCACATTCACTATTGATAGCACCAGCCAGTGATATAAATCACTTGGCTTAGCGTGTATTAGTCACTATTTAGGATAAATTATGACGAGTAAGGCGCAGCGTCTTCCTGCTGAAAAAGTATATCAAGATCAACTTAATGCCTTGATAAGCATTGATAGTTTTACCAAACCCGATAATTGGAAATTAAGCCCGAAACTGGTTCGTCAGTTTATTTTAGGCGCGTCAGAACCTATTGCAGGTGTGACGATCAATCGAAAAATCTACGGTAATGATAGTGCCGTCGAACGTAGTATCGTGACGCTAATGGGCCAACAAGGGTTGATGTTAGTTGGAGAGCCAGGTACTGCTAAGTCGTTATTGTCTGAATTACTCAGTGCAGCTATCTGTGGTAATAGCACTTACACGGTGCAGGGGAGTGCGGGGTTATTTGAAGAAAATATTCGGTATAGCTGGAACTATGCAACGCTGTTGCAGCAAGGCCCTAACCTTGAAGCATTAGTGCCTGGTCCGCTGTATAACGCGATGAATCGAGGTGCCATAATGCGCTTTGAAGAGTTAACGCGTTGCCCGACTGAAGTACAAGATAATCTCATACCGGTATTATCTGATCGTATTCTGCATATCCCTGAAATTCAAACTGATGATAATTATCTGTTGTCTCATGCTGGTTTTAATATCATTGCGACGGCAAACTTAAATGATCGTGGTGTTAATCAACTCTCATCGGCGCTTAAGCGGCGGTTCAACTTTGAGGCGTTGCAGCCTCTTGCTCAGCGCAGCCAACGTGTTGAACTCGTCATGAGTCAAGTGAATGAACGACTACAATTGGATGCCATCGATTTACGATTGGATCTTAATACGACTGAGATTTTGGTCACTGTATTTGATGAGCTTAAATCAGGGCAAGTAGCTGGTGTCGCCATTAAGACACCATCAACGCTATTATCGGTTCCTGAAGCGATTAATTTGGGGTATCACGCCACGATGCAGTGTCATTATTTTGGTGAAAATGTCATGAGTGCCGCTTATCTAGCACCCTATCTTGTCGGGAGTGTTATTAAAGATAACAAACAAGATCAGCAGTCATTGAGTGATTACTTACGTGTCATCAAGCGGCAACGGAACAATAAAGAACAGACTAGCTGGCTTGAGTTTATCGATGGCTGTCGTGATGCCGGATTGTGATAGCGTATTAGCAGTATCAGTGCTACAAGAAAACTCTCAGTTGATTTGGGCGCCTATTCGTCATCATAGTCCGGTATGTAGTTGGCAATTGTTACGTTTAATTAAGCAGCAAAAGCCTGATGTGATTTTGATTGAAGCGCCAAGTGATGCGCAATCTTTATTACTATACTTGCAGCATCCCGACACGAAACCGCCAGTTGCATTGTATTTATATTGTCACTTTAAAGAGCGACAACATAGTCAAAGTGGTTTTATACCGTTTGCCGAAATGTCACCTGAATGGAATGCTCTTAAAGCGGCTGGTGAGTTGGGATTACCTTGTGAATTTATTGATTTACCATATAAAAGCCAGTGGAATGAGACACATCAAGATCAGTGCGATTATTTAATTTACGATAATCAGCGTACCTTCAGTGGGCAATATGTTGATAGCTTACTTTCTAGCAGCAGTTGCTACGATTTTGATCAATGGTGGGATCGACACTTTGAAGGGCAATATTTAACACATTGCGACGATTTTTTTAAGCAAACGCTGTTATTTGGGCGACAGATGCGTGGAGGTTTACTTGCTACTGATTTGGAAACGCAATATCGTGAGCAGCATATGGCAAGTCGCATCGCCACTTATTTAAACGATGACAAGCGAGTGTTAGTGGTCTGTGGTGCCTATCATTGTTTAGGAATTAATGACCACTTAATGAATCCAACGAGTCTAGAAACTTGCTTACTAAAGCCTTCCTTATTGAGTTCTGGGCAATATGTTGTGCCTTACTCATTATCTAGATTAAGCCATCAAAGTTATGGTGCGAGTCTTAGAAACAGCGATTACTATCATCAGTGGTGGTTAGCGCTTAAAGCAAGTCACGCTAAACAACAGCCCCAATTAAGCCAGTATTTTCATAGTGAATTGACGACTAAGCTAATGAGTTTCTTACAGCGAAAATCAGTGGCTGTTGCAATGCCTCAACTTGTCGACATTGTCGTGATTGCAGAGCAGCTTGCCCAGCTACGCGATATTGTGGCTGGACGTAGTGAATTTCGTGAAGCAGCAATTTTGGCGTTAGATAAATCACCTAGCGGCAAGCGTGAGGTTGACAGGTTTGAATTATGGTTGGATGAATTTTTTTGTAATACAGCAACAGGTACGTTACCTAGCAATATTCCTTGCGCGCCAACCGTTATTGAGTTTCGGCAGCAATGTATCGCTTTTAAGTTACCGCATCAAGCGATGGATGGTCACCGTAAAAAGGAGTTGGCGATTTACCGTAATGCTAAGCATCGTGAACTTTCTCAATGGTTACACCGCTTAGCGTTTATCGATATTCCTTATGCGGTCCAAACGGCAGGTCCTAATTTTTTTAATCAAACTCAATTAACACGGGTTCGTGAAAAATGGCATGTTCAATGGCAGATCGAAAGTGAAACCTGCTTAGTACAGATGAGCCATCTGGGATCAAGTATCGAAGAATTGGTTAATTATAAATTACATCAACAGCTAAACTCTCAAGAACTTGATGGTTCGGCATGTGTATTGCTATTGCTTGGCGCATTACAGATGGGGATGAATACATGGTTGACGCCTTTATTAGAACAGGCAAATCGGCAGATAAAACAAGAAGACAGCCTGTTTGTTCTTAGTGATGCTTTAGACCTGTTGTTAAATTGTCAACACACCACGACTCTATTAGATCATTCATGCCAAAGTCAGATTCAGCGGCTAATCAGCGATTGTTATCTGCGCCTTTGTGCTCGGCTTCCATGCGCGATTTCAACTAAAAAATCAGTTAGGGAGGAAGCGGATTTATTAGCTAATATGGCGAAGGTAGTGAAATTTAACCCCAGCGTATGTCAGCCTCAGTTTTTGTTGGATGCGGTGATCAGTTTAAGCCATCTGCAATTGTCGTTTCAGTTGCAAGGTGTTTGCGCAACGATTCAATTGCTATTAGCTAATGAATCGCAAGAGAAAATACTTACTCATCAACTTAGTGCTATTGGTAGACAATGTTACCTAACGCCGGATGCATTAGGGGATTTTTGTTATGGCATTGGTTTGGTTGACTTGAGCGTCTATACGCACTTTGAATTCATAGCGAAGCAGCTTGATCAGCTGATGTTATCGTTTAATGACGATATGTTTCTGCAAGTTTTGCCCGCGATGCGTCGAGCATTTATGTTAATGACGCCTAGCCAAATCGGTGAGTTTAGTCGGGCTAAGAAGATTGAAGAATGGACTGTTATTGCACCGCCTGACATAGAGAGCTTAACTCAAGCAACCCAGTTAAATAACGCCGCGCTAGATTGGTTGAAAAAATGGGGGATTGAGCATGAATGAACATGAACTCAATCGGCGCTGGCGGTTAATCCTAGGCCCCGAGGTTCAAGATGAATTAAGCGAGGACGACTTGCTGCGTGAGTCATGTTTAAATCAGTTGTATAGCCATGAATATAACGGTCGTCAGGCGACTGGTGGACAGGATTCGAATAGTCTTCCGAATCCTGTTCACTGGTTGAATGAAGTACGTAAGGTTTTTCCGCAATCTACAGTCGATATATTGCAGCAACATGGCTTGGATCATTATGGACTTAGTGAATTGTTATTAGACGAGAAATTGTTGAAAAGCCGCAAAGCTGATATTGAACTATTACAAACGTTATTGGCTTTTCGTGATCAGATCCCAGTGCAATTGGAGGGAGAATTAGAGCGAATAATTGTGACGGTATGTCAAGAGCTTGAAGCAGTGCTAGTCCAGCAGATGCCAAGTTTTTTTAGTGGCCAAAGAATACCTAGTACGCAATCGCGTCCAATGCCATTTTGTTATATCGACTGGCAGCGGGTAATCCGGCGTAATTTACGCCACTATCAAGCTGATTCAAATAGCTTGGTACTGGAAAGATTATACTTCTACCAGACGCAAAAGAGCCAAATCCCTTGGGATATCTATCTAGTGGTCGATCAAAGTGGTTCAATGTTAAATTCACTGATTCATGCTTCTGTTATGGCGACTATATTTTGTCGTTTGCCAATGCTCAATATACATCTCTATCTTTTTGATACACGGGTTGTTGATTTTACTGAGCATGCTCAAGATCCACTCCATATTTTGCTGAATGTCCAGATGGGAGGGGGAACTGATATTGCTAAAGCGATGGCGTTCACTCATGAACAAATAGAGCAACCTAATCGTTCAGTGGTTGTCCTGATCAGTGATTTTTATGAAGGTGGTAATGTACACGCGCTTTATCAACAAACTGAACAGATGAAACAGGATGGAGTAACGCTATTGGGTTTAACAGCGTTAGATTGCAACGGTGAAACGTTTTATGACAATAAAATCACTAACCAATTGCTACATCGAGGTATGGAGATCGCGGCCATGACACCTGAACATCTAAGTCAATGGATAGCACAGGTTATTAAATGATGTCGTTATTAGATTGGGTGCAACAATTAAGTGATGATTATCTCATTAGCTGGACTAACCGAGGTTTGTTTAGGCGAGCTAAACGGCAATGTGAACATGTAAAGAGTGAACATTGGCAGATTAGTAATGACAAGATAATGGGTACAATTAGTGACTATAGTTTAACACTAAGTGGCGCTAGGATAGCTGACTTAGATTGTAGTTGTGGTGTACTTGAGCCATGTAGCCATAAATTAACATTTCTAATTGCATTACGGGGTGAAACTTCGCAAGCAATGACAACGGTTCAGTTTAACCTTGACCATTGGCTTGTGAGTAACATTCAGTCCTTAAGCCCTGCATTTAGCGCAAGTTTGGTTAAAGGCGCAATAAAAAGCTGGCATCAAGGAGCCAATGTTTCGCTGACGGCGAAATTGGATCATGGACAAGTGGTATGCACCTTAAAAAACGGGAAGTGCTTTTCTGTTTATTTGCCTGCTACCGCCGGTTGGGAGCAAGCACTATGTAGTTGTAAGGAAACTCATTGTATTCATCTCGCTTTGGCAATTATTGGTTTATCGGTTCGTGCTGATAGATTAAAAATGAATACGGCACAATTTTCCGAAAAAATAGCGCCAAGTCAGCTAGAGCAAATTGTTATTCTAGATTCTTGGCTAGATCAAATAATTGCGCATGGTCTTAATAATCTAATGCCTGCACAATTGAGCCATGGTCTGGGATTAGTGACCGAGCTGAATCAAGCAGATTTGCCTAATCTTGCATCTAGGCTTGGCCGTTTTCTCGCGGTGTTATCAAATGTGATGCGCCACTGTATTGATGTTAATACTAACGAGTTAATAGCTGAGTTAACATATCTTAGTTTAACGACTCATAGTTTACAGCAATCTGTATTACCTCAACCTGGCTATCAATTGACTGGCGAGCATAAACGTCGCTATGTTGCGCAGCGACTAAGTGGTTTAATGCCGGTGATGGTGGAACATTGGCAAGCATCAAGCGGTGCAATGGGATATCGAAATTACGTCTTCGATTTAGAGTTAGGTGATTGGTATTGTTTTTCCGATGGACGTAGAGTCGATACTGAACGTCAATGGAGCAGTAAAAATGCTTATCACAATCAACAATGTGGGCAATATTATCTGAATGACTTGTTGCTTAGTCAAATCGATTTAGAGACCAAAGTAAGTAGTGACCATACTTTACAATGTCGAGTGTCGACCCTTGTAGCGGCACCTCAACCGGTTAACTGGCAGCTGATATGGAATAACCCATTATTGGCAATAGATATGCAGTGGCAACGGTTCGTCCAACAGAGTTTACAGGTTGGGAGTAATAAGGTGATGGATACATTGGGATGGCTTAAAACTTTGGATAGTTATCAATTAAGATGGCAACCTCATCGTCATTATGGTGAAGCTACGCTGATGAGTGAATGCGGACAGCCTATCAAAATTAGGGACGATAATAAGCGGGTACTCAAGGAATGGACTAACCAGCAACCAACGTTATTATTCGGCCGTTGGTATTATGATGCGAATGAACGTTATTTTGAAGTGTTAAAGGTATTCATCGAGTCTGATTTTGAGGAACGCTTACTAAAGTCGGTGGGAGCGCGATTATTATGTTAGCAGATGAGCTTGGACAGTTTTTTGAACGATGGCAGTATTTATCAATGCAGATCATTAATCAGGGAACTAATAACTTAAATATCTCGACGCTCAATAAGCTGCGTAATTGGCAACAACATGCACTACTCTTAGGGTTTTCCCCTTTGATTTCGTTATGTGAACCACTATTGTCGCAAGAATCGACATGTGATCAACGCGTCAAAGCGTTATGTCAGCTACTGCAATATATGGAAGGACTAAAAAAAGCCAGTGTTAGACAGTGGATTGATAATGGAATTGAATGATAAATCTATTCGAGTACTTTTGTGAATTTATAGCCCCTTGTTAATCATTTCTTTGATCGCTTTCGCTTTAACAAAATGATCGAGTTGATGGGTTTGGATCCACCACGTGGCCGCTTCCATCAGTAAGGCAGGATCCGTATTCTTGTTAGCGAAAAAAGCGTAAAA
>Ga0105356_10006455_pt1 | contig 10932 bp, 8 predicted proteins | sample GOMGulsemesocosm_3_FD_83502 | JGI IMG/M metagenome (GOLD analysis project Ga0105356, IMG submission 83502) | Methane-oxidizing microbial communities from mesocosms in the Gulf of Mexico - GOM9D Gulf of Mexico | ecosystem: Environmental > Aquatic > Marine > Cold seeps | place: Gulf of Mexico...
AGTTCTCCTGCTTCAACAACTGCTAGAGATGGACTCGGTCCAACTTTTAATGCGAGGTCATGTTCCGCGTGTCATTTTAAAGATGGTAGAGGAAGACCCCCTTTGTTTGATGGAGAAAATGCTACTGGTTTTTTAATGCGCTTAAGTATTGCAGGAACAAACTCTAATGGAGGGCCAAATCCTCATCCCAGTTATGGAGGTCAACTAAATAACCAAGCAAATAATGGTATCCTAGCAGAAGGAGAAGTGCATATTAATTATGTAAATGAAGATCATCTTTTTCCTGATGGTGAGACTTATAATTTGAGAACGCCTGTGTATTCGTTTGTTAATTTAAATTTTGGGTCACTTTCTGGGGTAATGTTATCACCTAGAGTCGGTCAACAAATGATAGGTTTAGGTTTGTTAGAAACGATTAATGAACATGATATTTTGGCCAATACGGATGAGTTTGATTTCAATAATGATGAAATTTCGGGAAGAGCAAACTATGTTTATGATGTGGTTCTAGGAGTATCTAAGCTCGGTAGGTTTGGTTGGAAAGCCAATCAGCCCAATTTAAGGCAGCAAACAGCTGGAGCTTTTTTAGGAGATGTTGGGATTACAACTTCATTGTTTCCAAATGAAAACTGTACAAGTCCTCAAAACGATTGTATGAATGCCGTAAATGGAGGTCAACCTGAATTACCAGATTCTTCACTAAATGTAGTTGAATTATACGTAAGTAATTTGGCTGTTCCTGCACGAAGAAATTTTACTACTACTAATGTGAAAAATGGTAAAATGTTGTTTAGTAAGGTTGGTTGTGATAAATGCCATAAAGCGAATTATACTACGGGAATCAATACCAAATTTATGAATTTAAGTAATCAAAGTATTTGGCCATATACAGATTTATTATTACATGATATGGGACCAGAATTGGCAGATAATAGGCCCGATTTTTTAGCGACAGGGCAGGAGTGGAGAACTGCTCCATTATGGGGAGTTGGACTCATAGAAACAGTGAATGATCATACTTTTTACTTGCACGATGGAAGAGCTAGAAATGTTAACGAAGCAATTATGTGGCACGGTGGTGAAGCCGAAAGTGTAAAGAATAAGTTTGCTGGTTTATCAAAAAACGAAAGAGAACAATTAATTGAGTTTGTTAAATCGCTATAGAATTATGAAAAAGTTTAAAATGAATTATAGTATTGTTTTATCCATAATCATCTTTACAATTTTAAGTTGTTCAAAAGATGATGTGTTAGAGCCTTATTTGGTACCAGTAATTACAATTCCTGAAGATTATAATCCTATTAGAGCCGAAATTCTAGTCGATTTAGGACAAAATTTTATTCAACCCAATAGCCTGCATCTTAAATCTAGTGCTGATGAATTATATAGTTATGCTCAATTATTTACAGCCACACCAAACCTTTCAAATTTATTAGCCTTACAAGAAAAATGGAAGCTAGTACAAAATCAATGGGAGCTAAATTGTTTGTATCATCTCGGGCCAGTAAAAGACCAATACTTGTTTTATAAAATAGATACTTGGCCTACTAATATGACATTTATAAATAATACAATTACTGGTTCAGATTCTATTGATAATGGTTTGGTTGAATCTAGAGGGGCAAGCACTAAAGGGTTACCCGCTATTGAAAACATTGTTTTTGATTTAGATAATGGAAACCAAGCTGTACTGGATAATTTTAATACCTCTACAGATAGTTATAGGAGAAAACAATATTTAAATGCCTTAACTATTAACTTATATAATCAAACTGTAAAGATTGATTCTATTTGGGATGAGAGTAGAGGGAATTATTATTCAAATTTTGTGTTGAGCACAGAAAATAAGATATCAAGTGCGTTTAATACGCATCTGAATAATTTAATTGAATTATTGGGATATATCGTTATTACAAAATTAGAAAAACCCATGGGCATTACTTCAGGAATTGTTACACCAACATTGGCTGAGTCTTATCAAAGTAGTCATTCATTTGAAAATATTAATCAAAATATTTTAACCTTAAAAGAAGGTTTCAATGGATCTATGAATGGAACAGGTATTGATGATTTATTAGATCACAAAAATGCTAAAATTGGGACTGTACTTTTGAGTGAAAGTATTAATCAAAAGTTTGATAGTGTAATCATCTCAATGAATAATATTTCTTCAATTTCTGTTTCTGATGCAGTTATCAATGAACCAGCCCAGATGAGCTCTTTACTTAATCATTTTAAAGGATTATATGATTTAATGCGCATAGATGTTGCCAATGCAGCAGATGTTATCGTTACCTTTAGTGGTAATGATGGTGATTGAAAATGATAAAATACCACATTTATGGTATTGCTGTTTCTTGAGTGTCCTCTTATCTTTGCAATCTTATTTAGAATAATTCTAAATAAGTTAAAAAAAATAAGAATGATTTTTAATAAAAAGACAGCAAGCACTTTAGTTTTAGCAAGTGCAATTTTAATGACAGTAGGATGTTCAAAGGATGATGATGCTCCTGAACCAGAAGTGATTACTCCAGGGATTACAACTCCGACATATACAATACCCGCAACATACGCATTTGTGGATGGGGCAGGAACAAGTAATGTAAGTTTTGGTGGTCAACAACAACGTTTAGAAATGTTGAGTGAAATGGTTTCAGTAATGAAAACTGGAAATACAGCAGGTATAAGTGTTAGTGCTCAAACCTTAAAAGATATGTTTGCAAATGCAAACGGTTATGTGTGGGCTGATGCACCAGGTTTAGGAATGAATCCTACAACAAAACAATTAAAAAGCAAAACTGCTGCTGGTGATGTTGGTGTTCAAACAATTTTTGAAAACTATATAGATTCATTAACTAATATTAGTGTAGGAAGTATTTCCAATTCAGCACAAACTTATGGTGTTGCTGGGGTATGGACTAATGGTACAAAAAACTATTTAATGGCTGGTAATGGTTTTGAATATACTCAGTTAATAGAAAAAGGATTGATGTGTGCAGTGTTCATGAACCAAATGACAAACAATTATTTACAATCTATTCCTAATGACGAAAATACAGCATTAGAGTCTGGAAAGAACTATACAAAAATGCAACATCACTGGGATGAAGCATACGGTTATTTTACTTCAGAAGTTGATTATCCGACTAATGGAACTAACCGTTTTTGGGGAAAATATGCTGAAGGAAGAGAAGGTGTACTAGGGTCGGCAACTACAATTGCTAAAGCTTTTAGAACAGGTAGAGCAGCAATCGATAACAAGGATAATACGGTTAGAGATGCTCAAATAGTAATAATAGTTGATGAAATGGAGAAAATTTGTGCAGGTACAGCTATTCACTATTTAAATGGAGCTAAATCTAATATTGCAGATGCAACGATTAAAAATCATGAGCTTTCTGAGGCAAGAGCATTTTTAGATGGTTTACGATATGGTCAAAAAGCGATTGATGGAACTGGAATGTTAGCGGCAGATATTGATACGGCATTAGGATATGTTGCTGACTTTGGAAACGTTACTATCTCAGATTTAAACGCAGCAATTGATTTGATTGCTTCAAAAACTGGATTAACAAGTGTTAAAGCAAGTCTTTAATAACTTACTTTTGCAGAAAAAATAATTTACTATGAAAAAGAAAATTGGAATAGCAATTTTAGCAATAGTCGTAATTATACAATTTTTCAGGATTGACCAAGTCAATCCTGAAGTTGTAATAAAGAATGACTTTATTGTAATTACAAAACCTGATGCAAAAACAGAGCAATTATTAAAAGCATCTTGTTATGATTGTCACTCGAATACGACAAAATACCCTTGGTATGCTAATGTTGCTCCTATTTCATGGTGGATTAAAGATCATATTAATGAAGCAAAAAGTCATTTAAATTTTTCTGAATGGACGAAATATTCAGAAAAGAAACAATTACATAAATTGCACGAATGTTATGAAGAAGTGGAGCATGGTGAAATGCCATTAGAAAGCTATACTTGGACACATTCGGAAGCAAAATTATCTCATGAAGATAGAGAACATTTAGAACATTGGTTTAAATCATTTGGACCTTTCGATGATGCTGATTAATCTTCTTTGACTAAAAAAAAAATGAAAACAAAAAAACATAGTTTATATTATATCCAAACAATAGGAGTTACACTTTGTTTAAGTGTACTGGTTTTAATAGGTTGTAGTAAAAAGGATGATCCTGTGATTCCTGAAAATCCAACAGTATCAGAATTTGATAGAACACCTTTATTGACAAATTATTCAGATCACTACATTAAACCTGCTTATGCCGTTTTTTATAGTGAGGTAGCTAGTTTAAAAAACGAGGTTATTTCATTTAATGCAACATTAACAATCTCATCTCTACAATCTTTACGTAGTCAGTGGGAAAATACATTACTTGTTTGGCAAGATGTCGCATTTTTAGAGTTTGGTCCTGCTGCAAATATTAGTTTGAGAGCTCAAACTAATGTTTATCCGGTTGATACAACTAGAATTAATAGCAATATTATTTCTGGGACATACAATTTACAAGTCGCTTCAAATTTTGATGCGAAAGGTTTACAAGCAATAGACTATTTAGTTAATGGCGTTGCAGGAAATGATAATGATATAGTTACCTATTATACAAATAACTCTAATGCAAGAATCTATTTAGAAAATGTTGTGAATGATTTAGAGTCAAATACGAACACTGTAAATAATGCTTGGCAAGGATCTTATGCTGCAACGTTTATTGCAAATAGTGCAAGTAATGCACAAGGGAGTTCAGTAAGTGATCTAATTAATGCACTTTCACAACATTATGAATCTTATGTGAGAAAAGGTAAAATAGGATTACCTGCAGGGGTATTTAATGGATTTTCTCAAGCTGCAATGCCATTTCATGTTGAAGCTTATTACTCTAATCAATCCTTACCTTATGTTTATCGTTCTTTAACTTCATTAAAAACCTTTGTAAAAGGAAATGGTTATTCCACTTCAAGTAATGGTGAAGGGTTAGATGATTATTTAAAGTTTGTAAAAGCTAAAAATAACGGACAGGAATTGCAAACAGTTATTGATAATCAGTTTAGTGCAATTAAGATTGAGTTAGATAATATTAGTGATCCATTAAGTAATGAAGTATCTGTTAATAACACAGGTGTTAACAATGTGTATCAAAAAATGCAACAAATGGTTGGTTATATTAAAGTTGATATGACGAATGCATTAGAAGTGTTAATTACTTATCAAGATGCTGATGGAGATTAGTTTACGATTTATGGGGAAAATGTTTTTAAACCTGTGGGTAGTATTTTTCATGCTACCCATTTTGGTAAACGGTCAAAACACTGGTAACGTAACAGGTAAAGTTAAATCTGAGAACAATAAACGGGTCTCATTTTGTACTGTATTTATTGAAAAAAATCAGAAAGTAATTCAATCAACACAAGCCAATGAAGCTGGTGAGTATGAGTTGAAAGGTGTGCCCTATGGTGGTTACAATTTAGTATTCCAGTTTTTAGGATATGGAAAAGTAGTAAAAAATATTACTGTTGATAAGGCTCATGTTGTTGTGAACTCTTTTCTGAAAGAAGAAGCTCAAAATTTAGCTGATTTTAAAGTTGTTTCAAAAAAAGCAGGTTTTGCTACAATGAGAAAAATGCGCTCTATTGAAGGTGTTATGATTACTCATGGAAAAAAAAATGAAGTAATTCAACTCGCAGCTATTGATGCAAATAAAGCAACAAACCAAGGCCGTCAAATATATTCGAGAATTCCTGGATTAAACATTTGGGAAAGTGATGGAGCCGGAATTCAATTGGGTATAGGTGGTAGAGGATTAAACCCGAATAGAACATCCAATTTTAATACCCGACAAAATGGATACGACATTAGTGCAGATGCTTTAGGTTATCCTGAAAGTTATTATACTCCACCTTCTGAAGCTGTGAAAGAAATTCAGTTGATACGAGGAGCCGCATCATTACAATTTGGAACACAATTTGGTGGTTTGTTAAATTTTAAATTACATGATGGGCCTGTTGATAAAGATTTAGAATTAACCTATCGTCATACTTTTGGTTCATTCAAGTTAAATAACACTTTTATAAGTGCAGGAATTAAAGATGGTGTATGGAAAGGTTATGGTTATTTTCAATTAAAAAAAGGAAATGAATGGAGACCGAATTCTGGTTTTGAAGTTTATTCTGGAGCATTTAACATTACCAATTACCTTTCTGAAAAAGCATCAGTAAATTTTCAGTATACAAAAATGTACTATTTGGCTCAGCAGCCTGGTGGTTTAACTGACAAAGAATTTTATGACAGTCCATTGTCATCTAAAAGAGAGCGAAATTGGTTTGAAGTTGATTGGAATTTATATGCAGCTTCATTTGATTATGCATTTAATGCAAACACAAAATTAAAGTCACAATTTTTCGGATTGTATGCTTCACGTATATCACTTGGAGTATTAGGAAATATTAGTAGAATAGATGATCCTGAAGAGGAAAGAGATTTGATTATTGGAAAATTTAAGAATTTTGGAAACGAAACTAGGTTGCTACATATCTATAGTGTTGGAGATCGGAATTGGGCATTTGTTGTTGGGGGAAGAGTTTATAAAGGGTATAATGTAAGTAAACAAGGCAAGGGCGATAACACAAGTTTACCACACTTTACCTATAATAATCCGGATGAATTAGAAGGCTCTGATTTTACTTTCCCAAGTACAAATTATGCAGCTTTTGCTGAGAATATATTTCGTTTAGGAAAGAGATTTAGTGTTACACCAGGTTTTCGTTTTGAACATATAAATACAAATGCTGATGGAACATATAGAGATGTGGTTTATGACCTTGCTCAAAATCCTATTTTTGATACAACATTTACAGAACATCGATCAAGTAGTAGATCATTTGTAATTGGAGGGATAGGTTTAAATTATAAATTTAGTGACACGCTAGATGTTTATGCAAACTTTACACAAAATTATAGAAGTATCAATTTTGCTGATATGCAAATCATCAACAAAAACTTTAAAATAAATCCTGATTTAGAGGATGAAACAGGTTATAATTTTGATTTAGGAGTCAGGGGTACCATCGCTAATAAATTGAGTTATGATGTTTCAGGCTTTATGTTATTGTACGATAACAGAATAGGAAATATTGATAAGGTAGATGAGCAAACATTTATTCCTTATCGCTATAGAACTAATGTTGCTAAAGCAACCGTACAAGGTGTAGAAGCTGTGGTTGAAGTTGATTGGTGGAAAATTGTATTTTCAGACACGAGTAAAGTATCTTTCAGAACTTTTGTAAATGCAGCATACATCAATGCACGTTACACAGATTCTAAAAACACAGCATATAATGATAAGTTAGTAGAGTTTGTCCCTCCTGTAACCTTAAAAACAGGCGCTACATTTGCATTTAAAAAATTCTCAATCAGCTATCAATATAGTTATGTACAAGAACACTATACAGATGCAACTAATGCTGGTAAGGATAAAGACGGTAAACTTATATTTATTCCAAATGCAATTATTGGTACGATACCTTCATATAGCGTAATGGACTTATCCTTAAAATATGAAGTTGATAGAATAAGGTTTGAAGGCGGAATTAGTAATTTAACCAACCAAAGTTATTTTACAAGAAGAGCAACAGGTTATCCTGGTCCAGGTATTATTCCTTCGGCAATTAGAAACTACTATTTCACGATTCAATTAAGTATCTAATGGATTTATTGCTATTGTTGGGACTAGATATTATAATTGCTTTTTTAATCGCAAAATACCAGCAGAATAACGGCTATACTTTTTATAAAAGTTTTATTGGTGCTATGATTGGTGTTATCGGATTAACCTTACTGGGGCTTAAAGGTTGGAATGCTCTTTAGAAAAATATCAATTTCACATCTTATTTTATTGTAACTTTCTGCTGATTTTAAACTGAAGAATAGATGTATGTATTAAGAAGATTTTCCTTTAAAAATGTATTGATTTGGACGAGAAAAGAATTAATCTTTTTTATTCTTTTGGCCACAACATATACAGCACTCTATGAATTACTAAATGTAAAATGGTTACAGATTCCTTTAACTCCAGTAGGATTAGTTGGTACTGCAGTTGCTTTTTTAATTGGTTTTCAAAATAATGCTGCTTACGATAGAATTTGGGAAGCGCGTAAGATTTGGGGCGGAATTGTAAATACATCAAGGTCGCTAATCATTATTGTAAGAGATAGTTTTTATATCCATTCTTTAGATCAAAAGAAAGAAGAGGATGAAGTAATAAAGATAATTACAAATAGACACATCGCTTGGTTAACAGCTTTACGTTATGCTATGCGTACAAAAAAAACATGGGAAGCATCTTATGAAAAGGAAAGTAAAAAACATGCATTACAATATGATGTTCCTGAATTTGAATCATTGCTTGAAGATGAAATTAAAGACTTATTATCCGTTGCAGAATTTAAGCAAGTAATGGCGGCAGATAATAAGCCCAACGCACTTATCTCATTACAATCTAAACATTTCAGAAAATTAACTGATGAAAAGAAATTTTGGGATTTTACCTTATTAAAACTACAAGAAATGCTTCAGGAGTTAACGGCTCTTCAAGGTAAATCTGAACGAATCAAAAATTTCCCTTACCCTAAACAATACGGGAGTATTGGGTATCACTTTGTTCACATATTTGTGTGGCTATTACCAATGGCTATTATTCCAACATTTGCAAAAATGGGCTTAAGCATTTCTGAAACAAATCCTTTTATTGGTCATTATTTTATTTGGTTAAATATCCCTTTAACTGTTATTGTAATCTGGGTATTTAATACCATGTTAAGGATAGGATTGGCGGGTGAAAACCCATTTGAAGGCTCTCCTAATGATGTCCCAATTTCTAATATCGCTAGAGGGATTTCTCGAGATATTTTACAATTGATTGAAGAAGATACAGCTAATATCCCAGAAACTTTTGAGAATAAGAATGATATTCAGATGTAATAAAACCTTATTTATACTGATTAAAGGTTCAAAATCAAGTTAAGCACTCGAAGCTCATTAATTGTGGCGTTGGTTATACCTTTTTTCTCTTTAGAACTCTTCCTCTCGGTTGACCATTATTACTAAGGTCAATTTCGGTATGTAAGAACTGTGCCGCGGCAGCTGAATCTTTCACTTTGGAAGCACTACGGGCTAACATCTCTGCTTCAAAATCAGTTAACACACTTTTTCTCACACCAGCTTTTCTCCATTGAGATGCAGGAGCACATCCTCTTGTAATTCCTCGAGCTAGAGCAAGTGCATCTAGCAGAGCTTGATTAGCTCCTTGTCCTTTGAACGGACTCATAGGGTGGGCGGCATCTCCTATTAAAGTCAATTGGTTTCCTTTCGCCAACAATTCTGGTCTGAGCAATTCTCTGTCATATACAGGGTAGCCAGAAATATGAGTTTCTGGAGTTGCTGCTAAAATTTGAGGAATTGGATCGTGCCACGGAGTTCTACGACAGCCTTCTTCCTTGAGAGCTTGAACTCCTTTAGCACTTAACTCCTTAGCCTCATTTTCTGGCATGGGGAAACTAAGCTGCCACATTACCGAATCTAATCCAAAGGGCATCATGTAGATGCGCTCATTTCCATTGGCGGTTTGAAATACAGTAGCCGAATCCAGCAAAGAGCTCTCTATATCTTCAATATCCTTCAACAGACAAATACCCAATATCACAATACATCCTAGGTAACGTAAAGGAGTGGTTTCTTCGCCAATCAATAATTTCCGTACCGAACTACGAATACCATCTGCACCAACCAAAAGATCCGCTTTGGCGTTATGTGTCTTCCCATTTACTTGAAAGCTTAGCTCAACACCTTCACCAGCTGATTCCTTAAAATCCACTAACTGATGGTTCCATTGTATAGCATCATGTCCGCCAAGTTGCTCAAGCAAAGCAAGGCGTAAAGATTGCCGCGCGATATGAATATTTCTACGTTTTGAAGGTTTTTCGGCAACTAATTGGATCCTATTTCTAGAACCCCATTCACTTATAATTTCTCCGGTGGGAGTATGAATTACATGTCTGGTTGAAGTTATTCCTTGTTCTAAATTGAAAATTCCAAACCCCTGAATCGCTTTACTAGCTTGTTGTAAAGTGAGCCCATAACCCTGAGAGCGAGCATCGAAACTGCTATCTCGTTCATAAATAGTAAATGGAATGCCTCGATGTAAACAAGCCACAGCTAGGGCAACTCCACCAATACCACCACCAATAATAGCAACATGTGGATAGTTTTCTTTATCGACTTTAGGAAAGTTTGCAGAATGAACTAATCCTGATCCGAGACAATTCAAGCATGGTTCTATATAATACTTAGGGGGGGCAGGAATGCTCTCTTCTTTAGTTGTTTTTTCAAATTGATCAGCTATTTTCTGTTTTCGGAGGTGTGATTTCTGGCGTATCCTACGGCTTTTTTTTCCACGTCCCTCACATTCCTTACAAATAGTCCAGCTAGCCTGTTTATTTCCCATATTCTTCACTTCTTCTTTATTTAACTTGATCTTAACTTCCTTATCTAAAAAAACTTTGCCTTTACAATTAATAACCTGTCTAAAAGTAAGGTATGAGTTTAATAACGTCTACATGTACTGACCATAAATTGGCTCAATATAAATTATAACCACACTAGGTTAAACGAAGTTAGTGTTTTTAAGGAGAAAGTAAAGTGTTCTAGGAACAGAATAGCCTTCACATCAAGTATGAGTATTCAGTTAAAAATCCAGTGCCTATTGAGAATATAAATGACTTTCACATGTAGTATATTCTTATCAAGTATTTTGGGATAGTAAATTGATACGATTTTAGTTTAAAATTATTTAATGGTTAGAGAGTTCATTATTATCCAACTCTTGTTCCATTTTTAACGTTTCTACCTG
>Ga0105356_10006463_pt1 | contig 10925 bp, 10 predicted proteins | sample GOMGulsemesocosm_3_FD_83502 | JGI IMG/M metagenome (GOLD analysis project Ga0105356, IMG submission 83502) | Methane-oxidizing microbial communities from mesocosms in the Gulf of Mexico - GOM9D Gulf of Mexico | ecosystem: Environmental > Aquatic > Marine > Cold seeps | place: Gulf of Mexico...
TCTGAAATCGTATAATTGTAATTTTTAGGCTTAGCCGAGAGTCCAAAGCCGATCATATCTAGCGTAATAACACGGAACTTCTTTGTAAGTTCAGGCCACAAACTATGCCAATCCCAAGATGCCGTTGGAAAACCATGAATGCATAATAAAACCTGCTCGCCTACTTCTGAGTCTTGATAAAATATTGGAAAATTCCGATATTGAAAGTACTGGCCTGTTGCTACCCAAGATTCAAAAATCATTTCTCTATCGCCATGTTATTTAATCTCTTTGACTTAATGTAGTTTATGTAATGAGTTCGATATTTTAAAATTTCAGAATATCTTGTATTTATTCACTGCTTATTCCGTCTACCATTACCCACTAAAACGGCTCCTAAAAACATTTGCATTGAGCCAAATAATAATAGACAGAATAGTACTATATTCCCTATCGGAGCGAGTGCTGGGTTTGACGCTGGGAAAAGTGATACGTTTAATAACAGACCTAGATTGACATTGCGTACAACAACTTCCATCTCAATAGCGATAAGATCCCCGCGGTTTAGTCCCATCATTCTAGGTAATAAATTTGCTAGGAGAGCCAGTAAAAGGAAAAAACCTATCATTCGCAACAAGTTGTCTGTTCCAAAGGCTGCTAAATTTAGTCGTCCGGCCCCAATTGATCCCAAAACAATCAAAAAAATGACCAGTAGTGTCAATCTTACACACCAAGTAGAAAAAGTTGCAGCGTTATGAGAGAAAAATCGAAAAACAAGCATGCCCAATAATAAGGGAACGAGTAAGCAAACCGTTATTTCAAAAGCTATCTGTGCAAACGGCATAATGAAATTTTTTGGCATATACTCGCCAATCAATAATTCCAATAAATATGGTGTGGTTACCAAGCACCCTAACGTTGTAATGGCTGTTACTGTTATCGACAGAGGTGTATTTCCTTTCGCCAAATGGACAAATACATTAGACGTTGTACCGCCAGGAATGGCAGCAATCAATGCGACACCAACAATAATCGCTGGAGGAAAACCAGCAGTTATGATGAGCAATAAAGCTATTAAGGGGACGATGATGAGCTGCATAATGATACCAATAGACACAGCCTTTGGCTCACGTATGACTTCATGAAAGTCTCTTGGAGCAAGCGTTGCGCCCATGCCTAGCATCGCCAGAAATAGCTGGGTTGCCGCAAACCAATATTCATATTCAAGATAAAAGGCAACCATAATCATCTAACCTCTGCGTAAACTATAAATATAAAATAAAACTAACTATCGAATATTCTATTGCGATGTTCAATAAACTGCTTGTCAATTCAAGCGCATATTCTAGGTCTAATAATGGGTTAGAATTACCTTAGACGTTTGGTGTTGGGTCATTAATTTATTCCTCACCTAGTCTTGATAAGAACTATCGATACGATCAAGGCGTCGGCGCAACGCTGGCCACGCGAGCATATTAGCCCCTTGCTTTGCCATTTCTTCATCACGTCCTTGCTCTGCGACTTTATCTTGAACGATTTTATCTGTGGGATAGTATGTTCCACCCGTTGAGCTGAGCGTTGCAACTTGCATTTCACAAGCCCGCTCAATGAAATAAATCCGCATAAATGCCTCAGCAACTGTCGCGCCTAATGCAAGCGTTCCATGATTACGCAGTAGCATAATATTTTTGTCACCCAGATCTTTTTGTAATCGCGGTCGCTCATCTAAATCAACCGCAACACCTTCAAAATCATGGTAGGCGACATCATCACGAACAAGAAGAGCTGTCTGGTTAAGTGGGAGTAGTCCTCTTGGGTCGGTTGATACAGCGGTTCCGTGCACCGTATGCAAATGAATAACACAACCTGCATCGTGTCTCACCTGATGCACTGCCGAGTGAATGGTAAAGCCTGCAGGGTTTACTGGATATGGCGTTGGCATCACCTTTTCACCTTTGCCATTAATCTTAATCAGGCTTGAGGCGGTCACTTCGTCGAACATTAAACCAAAAGGATTGATTAAAAACTCATCATCTGTTCCAGGTACCCGTGCTGATATGTGGGTATATATCAAATCATCCCATCCGTAAGTAGCGACTAAGCGGTAAGCTGCAGCCAAGTCAACTCTCAGTGCCCATTCTTCTACTGATACTTGTTGCTTAACTTCATTATTGATTGTCGGGATAGTTGTACTTTTCATCATTTGATATTCTCCTCGTTAGTCCACTGACTATATGCCATTAAAAGCATCTTAATTGTCAACCTCTTTACATTTAGCTAGTATATAGGCTCGGTTCTCCATAAAGCGTTGTTTTAACATGAATAGTGATGACAGAAAAAACAAGTTAAAAGGCCTCATCAGTAATACTTGGATGTCAGGACTACCGCCAGAGGCCCTTGATGAGTTATTAAGGGCGGTTCGTTTTAAAAGCTACAAAGCTAATCAATGTCTGCAGAATAAAGGTGAATTAGCGGGGGTCTTGTTTGGTGTACTCAGCGGGGAAGTAAGAATAAGTGCAACCACCTCTTTTGGTGAAGAAATAGTATTTACTCGGATAAACCCTGGAAAATGGTTTGGGGAAATTGCGATACTTGATGGCGGTGTTCGTACCCACGACGCATTTACTTCGCTTCAATCTGAGATTGCTATTCTACCAAAAGAATCCATTACTAATATTTGTGAAAAACACCCAAAGGCTTATAGAGCCTTGGTGCTTCTTTTATGTGAACATTGTCGTCAGGCGTTTGCGGCTGTCGATGATTTCTTGCTTTTTAATCCTGAGCAACGCCTAAGCAAACATATTATCACTCAGCTAGATACACTTGAAAGTACTCGGGTTATGATCAGCCAACAAGAATTGGGCGCGTTAATTGGTATATCACGGCAAAGTACCAACAAAATTCTAAAGTCATGGGAAGATAAAGGATGGATTAAGCGCGTGTATCGAGGGCTGGAAATCGTTGAATATCACTCACTTCGTTCACTCTTCTTGGATTTTGGTGTTTAACGTTCTTGATTAATTCTATTATCAATCTCCATAGTCTTTTGCCAACACAGTAGATTCCGATGTGCTGCTGAATTGGGATCTACTTTGCAGGCTTTATTATTTACAAATCTATTTTATTGAGACTAACTCAAAAGTTTTGGCTCCAAACTCCTTCCCATTAAGTATTGTTGATACTTGGTGAACTCCCGCATAATAAACACGAGTACGAATGACTTTAAAACTTTGTTTACGCACTACTTGATGCATTTCATTAGCGGCTAATAAATGTTCACTTATTTTAAATACTTTTTCTCAATATTTTGTTTAACAAATAAACCGATTTTAGCGCCAAGCCAACGGCCGCCTTTGGCTTGAAAGATTTCACCAATACCCTTAAAACGGTTGGTTTTATCTAAATAGCTAAATGAGTAGCCACCGGCACAAGAGCTACAGAATACTGGCAACAAGTTCGTATAGATTCTGCTAAAGAGTTATTGGCATCAAGTAATTTATCGATACAAGAAATTGCCCTCAAGTGGGTTACCAAGATCAAGGCCATTTAACTCGCCTATTTAATCAAGTATTAAAATTTACGCCTAGAGATTATCGAACCATGGTAAGAAAAAACTCTTTAGCCAACTGTAATCCATGACAACAAATCGCACCAAAGATAAGCAACGCACCGTTCTAGCACAATTCAAAACTAAAAACATAAACGTAATTCATTGATAGTAAACAATTTAATGTAGGGCACGATTTTTGCTAAAGGGATAGCAAGTCTTATTAAATAGCCAAATTCAGGATCCATCATGTTGTTTGGACGCAAAAACAGAAAACCGATCACTATTCCTAAAAAAGAAGTTAAGGAATGGAAATATACTACCTGTAACTATTGTTCAACAGGTTGTGCCATAGAAATCGGTTTGAATGAAGATAAACGCATAGTCACTACACGTGGTCATGCTGGTGCAGATGTTAACCGTGGTAAACTTTGTATTAAAGGAATATTAGAACACGAACTGTTTGAAAGCCCCGGTCGTGGTACTGAGCCGCTTATTCGTGACAAACATTTTGAAAAATTTGAAAAAACCACATGGGATAATGCCCTAGATACAACAGCCAAAAAAATTAAAGAAATACAAGACAAGTACGGTAAAGATGCCTTTGCTGTTGTCTCTACAGGCCAGTTACTTACGGAAGAGTTTTATACGCTAGGTAAGTTAACACGTGGCTGTATTGGTACTAATAACTATGACGGTAATACTACGTTGTGTATGGCGTCTGCCGTCAGTGGTTATAAGCGCTCATTCGGCAGTGATGGCCCGCCGGGTTGTTATGATGATTTTGAGCATACGCATTGTTTTATGGCCTTTGGCTCCAATTTACCTGAGCAGCATCCCGTTATTTATTGGCGTTTAAAAGAAGCGTTGGAAAAACGTAAATTCCCACTTATTGTGGTTGACCCACGTGTGACCATGTTAGCGCAATTTGCTGATATTCATTTACCAATAACGCCGGGAACCGACTGTGTATTAATCAACTCTATGATGTACGTTATTATTAACGAAGGTCTACAAGACCAAGCTTATATAGATGCACACACTGAAGGTTTTGAAGCGGTTAGAGCCTTAGTGCAAGATTACGCGCCAGAAGTTGCTCAACACCAATGTGGTATTGATGAAGATCGTATTCGTAGTGTCGCGCGTTTATATGCCAAAGCGCCTTCAGCCATGAGCATCTGGACCATGGGTATTAACCAGTCTACCCATGGCTCTGATGGTGTTGCTAATATTAATAACCTAAATCTGATTACGGGTAATATTGGTAAACCCGGTGGTACGTCACTATCAATTACTGGTCAATGTAATGCGATGGGCACACGTGAATGGTCTTCATGTTCAGGTTTACCTGGCTATCGTTTATTAGAAAATCCAGATCATCGTCAAGAAATTGCTGATTTTTGGGGCATCGATCCAGAGTTTTTCCCGAAAAAACGTGGTTTAGCACAAACGGATATATTCCCTGCGATTGAAACGGGTGACGTAAAAGGTATGTGGATTGTTGCCACTAACCCAATGACATCAATGGCCAATACGCCACGAATTCGTAAGATGCTTGAAAGCTTAGATTTTTTAGTCGTTCAAGATGTTTATGCTGATGTTGAAACCAACCAGTATTCTCATGTGTATTTTCCTGCCTCTGTCTGGGCAGAAAAAGAAGGTTGTCATACCAATACTGAACGTAGAGTTAGTTTGATCAGTAACGTATTGCCGCCATACGCTAATTCAAAACCTGATTTTTGGATATTTAATCAAATGGCTAAACGTTTTGAAAATGGCCAGAAAATTAAATTCCCTGAAACACCTGAAGGTGCTTTTGAAGAAATGAAACAGCTTTCTAAAGGGTCTAACCCATACGGTAATGAACGAACACTTGATATTTCAGGTATGAGTTATGAAAAAATAGTGAAAGCTCGAGGTATTCAATGGCCATACAGTGAAGAGCAAGACAAAGCCAGTGGCAGCCTTAAAGGTACTCCTCGTTTATATACTGATGGAAAATTCCAAACACCTACCGGCAAAGCGAATTTAATCTGTGTCGACTTTTACGATAATAACGAAAAACCCTGTAAAGATTATCCGTTTTGGTTAAACAGTGGTCGTGTTGTTGAGCATTTTCATACTCGTACTCGTACCGGAAAAATTGGTAACTGTAACAAATTCAGCCCAACACCTTATATGGAGATGAACCCTGATGCAGCGAGAGAATTGGGCATTGAACATCAAACGTATGTTCGCTTAACGAGTCGTCGTGGTGATGCTGTTGTTCTGGTACAGCTTACCCAACGCGTGGCTCGTGATATGGTCTTTATTCCCTTTCATTTCCATGACTGTGTGAATCGTTTAACCTTAGGTTTATTAGACCCTTATTCTCGCCAGCCGGCCTTTAAACAATGTTCTACCCGCATCGAAAAGGTAGATCAAGCAGAAGCAGCACGTTTGAATGCAGAACGTCGTAACTATTAATTCGGCACTTGTTTGCAAGCATAAATTGAGATAATCATTATGAATAAACCAGTAGAAAATGTATCAGTTGATTTTGCCGTTCAAGGTTTTGATCCAAGCACGATGGCAATAGGCAAAGAACAAGAAGGTCGTTCCAATCATTGGGAAGTGAGAACAGAAGAACGCCCTTATGCTTTTTTGTCCGAGGATAAAGGTGCAATAGAGAACCGTTATGGGCAGCTCATTGATTTAGTTGAGCTTACCGAACTTCCTAAAGAACGCTCAATGTTTATCAACGAAAACCCTGAAGTTGGCTCAAATCCAAACCGTAATAAACAACATGGATTTTTCTTTACTGCAGATAACTGTATTGGTTGTCATGCATGTGAGGCGGCATGTTCTGAAAAAAATGATAACCCATCACACCTTGCTTTTCGTAGCGTAGGTTATGTAGAAGGTGGCTCGTTTCCTGATTATAAACGTATGAATATTTCAATGGCATGTAACCATTGTGACGATCCGGTATGTTTAAAAGGTTGTCCAACCAAAGCATATACTAAACATGCTGAGTATGGCGCAGTATTACAAGATCCTGAAACGTGTTTTGGTTGTGGTTACTGTACTTGGGTGTGCCCATACAATGCCCCGCAATTAGACCCAGTAAAAGGTCAGGTTTCAAAATGTAATATGTGTGTCGATCGGTTAGAAGTTGGTTTAAAACCAGCTTGTGTCTCAGCTTGTGTTGGTAACGCATTAGATTTTGGCGTTATTGAAAATACCCCTAAAAACCGTGAGCAATGTAAAACTCAAATTCCAGGTTTTCCAGATCCCGAAATTACTCATCCAAATGTACGCTTTCAACAAACCAAAGATTTACCCATTGAAATGACTCGTACTGATTCTATGCCGGTAAAATATCATCGTGATAGTGACGGTAATTACAAACCCGTAGTTGATCAAAAGCAGGGCAAAGCTAAACATTGGAATTTCAGTAGACTGAATAGTCGAGAAAATCCGTTAGTTTTATTCACCCTCTTTGCTCAGGCAGCCTTTGGCGTATTTTTTATCACTTTCTTAGGGGCAATGTTAGGCATAGAAGCGCTGGTATCTTTTGTTGCTTCAGATATGTTTTTACCGTTAGCGGTAACCTCTTTAGTCATGACCACATTTGCTTTAATAATGAGTGTTACCCATTTAGGTAAACCGATGCGCTTTTATCGTGGTTTTAATAACTTAAGATATTCACCTATGGCGAGAGAAGGATTAGGTTTAGCAATATTTTCCGCAGGTTGTGGTTTAACCGCGTTATTTGCATTACCAACTAATCAATGGATAGTGGCGTTTACTGCTGCTAATTTAGGCGTAGATTTAGTGAGTTTAACTCAAGGTCTCCCTTTGGCTAGCTTAGTTAAATCGGCGGGCATCTTGGCGTTACTCGGCGGCTTTGGTGGTTTATTTTATATGAATAAATGTTACCAAATTAAAGCTAGACCTTTTTGGCATCACCTGCAAACAGCAACCTCTTTTGTCGGTAATAGTTTATCTTTAGGGGCATTTTTTGGTGGTGTAATTGTAGTATCCAGCTTATTAATTTCCCAAGCGCCAGCAGCATTAGTTAATCAAGCAATTTTAGTCTTTGCTAGTGCCTTTATACTCGGTATGGTAATAGAAGCATTAGGTTTAATTAAACATAACAGTGATCTAAACCGAAGCGAAAATGAAGGTGGCGCAGCCCATTACATTCAATGTACAACTTTCGGTAAAACTTACCTTTTCCGTAACTGGTTATTAGCCGTTAATATTATTGCCGCCATCGCTTTATTAACAATAAACCTAGCCGGTTATAGCGAACCATTATTATTACTACCTTGGATAGCACTGGCGTTAATTAACTGTTTTACAGCAGCAATAGGCCGAGCTTTGTTCTATATTTTAGTTATTCCAACAACAATGCCCGGCGCATTTTTCTGGAAAAACAAAGCCTTTGAACAACATGCTCGTGATATTGGTTTAGCTGATAACCCCGCAACAGGTGTTGCGCCATTAGCACACTAATTATTTAGCTTCGCCACGATAAAGAGAGCGAATTAATTCGCTCTCTTTATTTTTGATAAGTTCCTAGAGCATGTATACAGTTGTATGACCGAACAAAATAAAAGAATGATGAAAAAATGTTAAAAACACTAGAAGACACACTAAATAAAAGTTGTTTGATCGGATTAACCTATTTCGACGTTGACGGCAATGAACTTAAAAAGCAATTACTTGCTGGTACAGTAATGAAGGTTGATGCTGAAATGGGCATCACCATAAAGCTGTTAGCAGCAGAAACAAATAACGATAAAAAAGATGCTAATTTTATTATTCCGGCTACTTTATCTTGTTGGTTTACAGCACCTAAAGGTGAATTCCATACTAGCCATGAGCAAGTGAAAATTGTCAACCCTGATTATTTAGTGACTTGGGATATCTATCAAACCAAGGCGCAAGATGATAAGCAGCCCGATAGTGAACAACAATGGTGGAAATGGTACCCGAGGACCGAAGATCCTATGGTTAATAAATAACATCTCTATCTATTTCTCCGATAATAAACATAACACTGACCTCATTGAGTTTTTATATTTATTCAACAAATTGATATGCTTCTTGCTAAACTAAAATAATTACAAAAACTGTAATGAATGGTCATTTCGGTGCGCATTTGAGACTTTATTGTTGGAAGTTTTCCATCTATTTTCTTATGAATCGTTTTATTCCCCCGGTTCAAAATATTTTGACGCTTAGATGATTCAGAACCAGTGATAGCTTATTTAGGTAACCCTCCTCAATGTGGAAGGTGTATAGTGCGTTCAGTATTTCTCACTAGATAGATTAATGATATGTCCAGCTATTACCTTCATACAGAAAACGCTCGAAAGGCGCTAGAGGCCATCGCCAAAGGACAGTCCTGCGTTCAGCTCTCTACTGATCTAAATATTTCGGAAGGTAACTTTTCTTTAAGTGACCAGAATCTAATATTAGACGAAGATAATCGACTCTCTATCAACGAACTCAAAAAAATCGTCAAGAAGACACAGAGGATCTACCTTTGTCGCGATGGAGATATGGATCCGTTAGAAGATCGAAGCTCTGGCTACTACAAGCTAGTACCAACATCTGGAGCTCCTTTGTTAGAAATTAGTGGCGTTAAGATGCACATTTCGAAAGGAACAGATCCCTTTACTAGTGCCTCCGAGATGGCCCTCCAGGCGGTACGTAAGGGGGATAAAGTATTGGATTGCTGCAGCGGACTGGGCTATGCGGCTATCGCTGCTCACCGACTGGGCGCAAGCGAGGTGATCAGCATTGAGTTGAGCCCTGAGGTAATGGGGCTTCGCGCGCAGAATCCTTGGTCATACGATTTGGGGAAAGAGGGGATTGTGCAATGTCAGGGCAGTAGCTTTGAACTGATAGGCACAATGCCAGCGATTTCTTTCGATTCAGTCATTCATGATCCACCACGTTTTTCCCTTGCTGGGGAGCTCTATAGCGAAGAATTCTACCGGCAAATCTACAGAGTTCTGCGTCGAGACGGACGGCTTTTTCATTACACTGGAAATCCAAACGTAGTAAAGAAGGGAAGCAGTTTTGTCGACGGCGTCATCCGTCGACTCAAAGCGGTCGGCTTCAGGCACGTGGAAAAGGTCGAGCACCTGATGGGAGTCAGTGCGGAGAAATAATAAGATAAAAGGTGGGTGACGATGATTAAAGAGGGTAGGAGTTGTCTCCGAGCCCTTTTCAACATTCAACACAACTGAAATCGGTGACCTAACGAGCAATTAAACGCAATAAAAGGCAATCAAACTGACTGCGTAACGCTGCAATCATGCAGTCAGTTATCGTGGCGTTATTTATACAAAATCTAATCTTAACACACAAGTTAACGGTAATTTAAGGTCATCAGTTGGCTTGATAGCAGTTATTAAAGGTTGGTTTTACAAGTTTAATGCTCTATCTAGTTAATTTTTAACCCCATTATTTCTATTTGTAGTTTTAACAGTAGGATTTGCAACGAATTTGTTTTAGTCTTATTCGTAACAGACCTTAGTATTGGTTAATAATGAAAGAAGAAAAAATAATAACAAAACGAAGAAAGTGGTACTTTAATTACGAACTTTACGTTGGCTGCTCAGCACTCATTGTTAGCGTTGTTGCTCTGGCATTAGGTATATATGAGGCTAACCTAGAACGAGCACATCAGCGCGCCTCTGTTTGGCCGAGATTAGAATTGAATCGTAGTTATGACGATATAAGTTCAAAACTTTCCTATACCTTAGCTAATAATGGGCTGGGTCCCGCTATCATTAAATCTTCAACACTTTCAGTTAATGGCAAAGAACTAGATAATTGGGATGAAGTATTATTCACTTTGTATGGTAAGCGTTATCAGAGAAGTACACGCCGCATAGGGAACAGTGTACTCCCTCCTACGGCAACATTGACAATGTTACAGACGAATGATGCCGATTTATTTACTCTAGGTTACCGCCAGTTTTCGGAAAAAGATGGGCAGCTGAGCATTGCAATTTGTTATTGCTCAGTATTTGATGAATGCTGGCTTACGGACCGCAATAACAATCCTACTAAAGTTGAAGCCTGTAGTGCAGTGCAAAGTAATCAAGACTAAATTGATTTGTTACAAGTAGTGGCTGTTAACCATAATCATCAATAGTATTCATTACCTATAAATGAATACTATTGATGATTATGGGAACCGGCTCTTGATTATTAAATAATGATCTTGTTAATTCTCCTACAACCGACAATCCAATAATGTTGAAAGGTTCCCTTGGTGCGCAGAAGTGACATTTGCTACTACTTACTTTCAAGGTCAACGAATAGGCTCTAAGCAGCCGTTAGTAACTTAAAACTAAAGTATCCTGCACGCCCTGATTTCGAATGGTGAATAAAA
>Ga0105356_10006464_pt1 | contig 10924 bp, 14 predicted proteins | sample GOMGulsemesocosm_3_FD_83502 | JGI IMG/M metagenome (GOLD analysis project Ga0105356, IMG submission 83502) | Methane-oxidizing microbial communities from mesocosms in the Gulf of Mexico - GOM9D Gulf of Mexico | ecosystem: Environmental > Aquatic > Marine > Cold seeps | place: Gulf of Mexico...
GGTTTTATTCGTGCTTTTAGGCGGTGGACAGGAATGACTCCTGGGCAATATAGAAAAAGTATTCAGTCTGAAAGTTCATCGTAAGAAGTTTCAGCTCGCCTTTTTAATTAGCGAGTCGAAACCCTTCCGCATCATCACCATTAAACCCATGCCCCCCCCCACATGTGCAAACACCTGTGTACTAATATCTCCACGTACAATTCCATGTAAATCAAAATCAATTTCATGGTACTGCTTAGATTCATGAAGCACCTGCGAGGGTCAGGTCTTGTTTTGTGCGTTTAAGGCAAAACGCAAGACCTGACCCTCGCGCCCTGCCTTTTTGCATGAACTGTTGGATGCATGGTGTGAGATTACCCTGTGTCCCAGAGATGGTGTGGTGATTACGGCGCCCAACCAGTCTTTAGCAAAAAAGTTTCTATCGGCCAGTCGTCATCGTCTTCCGCCACATCGTCAGTTGGGATATTTATTTAAACTGGTACTGAGTATTGTTAAATCTAAATTCAAATCCGGCCGCTTTGAAACGTCGATCAACTTATAAGAAGGGACCAATACCATGCCACTTTATACCGTATCCAGTCACTCACCCTTTACACAAAAAGAGCAATCAGACTTGGTTCATGCCATCACCCAGGTGCACTGTGAAGCTACGGGTGCTCCGGCTCAGTTTGTTCAGGTTATTTTTAGCCGAGGTGTCAAACTTAGAAAAAAATATGCTTTGCACATACTAGGCTCAATTCGCAGTGGACGATCTGCTGCCATTAAAGAACGGCTAATTTCAGGATTTAAGTCCGCTGCGGCCCAAGTGCAAAATCATACGCCTCAAGGGTGTCACGTTGAGTTATTAGATGTACCGGCCAGTTGGGTGATTGAAGGTGGTGACATCATGCCTGAGCCAGGGGAAGAGGCGGCATGGCTGGCTCGTCAAGCATCGGCTAAATAATTCATTCTTTTAATTTACACAACTCGCGAGGGCCAGGGCTTGTTTTGTGCGCTAAGGCAAAACGCAAGACCTGACCCTCGCCCCTCTGCGCCGTACCCCCCACCAAAAATACGTGATACTCTCCCGCGAAATATCCAATATATGTGTGCAAATTTACATGAATTTACTAATAGCGTTTGGTGTGGCCCTGGCTTTAGTGGCTGGGACAGCATGCTTCCTGGCGGGGGTGATTAATGGGGTGCGGATGATTGTCTTTGGATTAAGGAAGGGTATAGCCATAACATGTAAGGTAGTTACTCTGGCTAAAGATTATCTTGCAGCAGTGGTGGAGTGGTGCGCTGGTCAACTAGAATCCATTCATGGCTTTGTTAGTCGCTATGCAAGCAGGACGCAGGAGCTGGTAAATACAAAAAAAATAAGGCCTATCAGATACTTAAGCAACATTTTACTATGGTTAAGGTTGGGAGCCTTATTGGTGTTAGTTCCTTATTAGTGTATTGGTATAATCTTCCAAACCTCCCTGGCCGGCCTGAGGTTGGGAAACCTACAACCAATACACTTGGAAAAGAAGCTTTCATTACATTTGAAGACCAGATGAATTGGTATATCGCTTATGGAGAGTATACCTGGGGGTGGTTTGGTATTTTGGTGGCTGGTATTGGTGGTTATTTTTTGTGGGCTACATTGCAACAGGGGAAATCACAGGCTGAAGATTTTAGAAATAAAGATGACCTTAAAACTTATCTCACTGCAATAGACATGCTAAAACTTGAGCTTGGAGAATTAAATAAAGTAAGCGCCTTAGCCTTGTTTCAAAGAAATGAATTCTTAAATAAAATAAAAGAAAATAATTTAGAAACTGACAGTTTTCTATCGAAAGTTAGTCGGCTATACAATATTAAAGAATTAATGTTTAGTGGATCTAAAGACTATAATCTTCGAGTGGATTTAGATTTTATGACCGACTCTTTATTCTTTTTCACTCAAGACTTTGATAAAAATGACCCAGATAATATGACAAGGGCTGAAAACAGAGTAATTGAGGAAATGCATCATAGGGCATTAAGTAGTATTCATTTAGGGCATTCACTCTACAAGGAAATCATAAAAATAGTTGAGGTATACAAAAGCTACCTTGAAATGGTTAAAAACACTAAAGAGCTATCTAAAGTAACTTTATATTTGTTAAGTCAAAGTCCAATTGATAACAAATCTCTTAGATTTATAATTGAAAAACTGTTCCATGAAGGCAGCGCCATAAATATAAACCTTACTAAAAATAAAATTTATCGTAGCGACCTTGAAGATTTAGACTTAGAATTAGTGAATATTCTTGGCTACAAATATGGGAATGACTTGTCTTTTGCAAACGAGCCAAGGAATCCTTAGCCCCCCAGAATCCTCAATTTTTGCGGGGAAAATTCAAAACGAGGCTCGGGATCAACGACCCTCGGCCCTCTTAAAATTTTATAGCCATTTATGAATGAGTCCTCGAGGGTTACTCTGCTTTCTGCGTTTAGGGCAAAACGCAAGACCTGACCCCGGCCGTTTAGCCTTCTATAGTCCGCTTAGCCAATACTCATTACCTGCCAGAATAAAACTCTGTTTTCATTCAAGGATGATCTAAATTAATAATCAACATCATGAAAAGGCACAATGAAAGACCTGACCCTCGCGCCCGCTTGACGGAGAAAACCTAATGGGTGACCCTTGCACCTATTATGCATTTGTGGCTAAAACCAATTGTATAAATGGTAGTAAATGATCATAGTTTCTATACAACGCAAGTACACTTAAAGATATTGGCACTCCAAAATCAAGAACAATAAGTTTTACTAGCTGCCCTTTATGTAGTTTGTGATAGTCTGTCAATGTGTCTTTTAGCTTGTTTACCTCTGACTCTAGTTTGTTTGTATAAAGGTCTGATGCTAGCTTTGACATCCCGAGCAGTTCTGCTAAGGCTTCGTTTTTCTTATATTCGTTTTCATTAATTTTTTCGTGATAACGTTTAATAGCATAATATTTAATACTAATATCTGAAATGCCTTTAGCGGCAGATTGAACGCGCGAAAATTTCTTTGATAAATTCCATTGTTTAAGGTCGTGCCATGAAAAGGCGTGAGGGTTAGGTCTTGTTTTGTGCGTTTAAGGCAAAAGGCAAGACCTGACCCTCGAGCCTAGACCTGACCCTCGAGCCTCCAGACCTGACCCTCACACCTACGCACTCGCTGATTGAATGTGGCAAGACCTAATAGTCGTCCATAGGGTCGTAGTTCGGATCATACCCTCGCTCATGAATCACTTGGCTTATAAAGTCCTCATCTTTAAATTCAGAAGCCCTATAAATCAACCAACTTAATAATCGTACAATCGAGTCAATTGTTGGTCGCTCGCTACCATTAGGAGACAAAAGATGATTTAGTATTTCCTTAAGACCAATTGAGATAGACGATATATTTATATAGTAATTATCTGAAAACTGCCTTGTATTCCTAAGATTAGTAACATCTTCGATATCGTCCCCTGCAAAAGGCAACTCACCGAATAAGACAAAATATGTGAAAATGCCAAATGACCAGGAATCGTAATTTTCTGTTTTATCACCCTTTTCTAGAAAGTCAGGAGGCATTGATATAAAAGATGAAAGCACTCTTCTGTTATTATCTTTGTATACAGAATCTTCATCTAAATCTCTCTTTATACGCCAGATATAATCTAACTCGGTATTCGTTCGCTGGCAGTTACCCATATCTAGTATTCTAATTTTTGGATTATTTTCGAACCTCTCATCACGTGGCATATCAGGATTATCCAATAGCAAAATATTTTCTGGATGAAGATCCCTGTGCACATACCCAGATTGATTAAAGTAATGTAGGCCTGATGCAACCCGGTGTAACAATTTAACTTTATCACTCTCTGTATACGACGCGGTATCTAAATCTGCTAACAAAACACCGTGTTCATATTCATACCCAAAATAGGTCACCAACCCACCGTCAACTTGTGTTAGTGGATAGCTTATTCGTGGTAATGGATAACTTTCCTTAGGCCCAATAAAAAGATCAAAATATTCACCTGAATCTTTGCTTCTACGCCAATTCATTAAATTTTTGTCTAACACTGAAAACTCAAGTTTAAATCTTTCCAGTTCAATTCGATTTCTTGGTGCAACAAGAAATTTAAATACGACAAGCTCATCGCCTTTAACGTAAAGGCTACTCAACGCACTACCACCATTCAGAGTTTCTTTAAACTTAAACCCATCAATATTAAGCAACCCAAGTTTTTCTAAAAATAATTTATTGGCACACATACTATATATTTCTGACCTCGTACTCGTTGCAATGAAGCATAACTTCGCCTTCAAAACCTTCTGGCAACTCCTCAATTTTATTTACACACTGATATCCTCTACTACCCAACCAATCGGTTATTTGGCGGTTATTTTTTACGTCAATAATATCAGCCTCTATTTCTATAAAGTCATTTACATTTAAACTAAAAATTAGAGTAAATAGGCTTCCATCCGGAACAGTAACATCCAGTAAAGACCCATCATTATCCTGGTACTCTTTAGCCTGCTCTATGCATGTACTACAGAAAATAGTTTGACTTCTAGCCCTAACTTTAAATTTTTCTAGAAACCATTCATCAGAAATTACATGAACATTCTGGTCAGAATTTCTAGGTAATCTTGGGATTTCTAGGTATAAATTTTTATATGTCCCATCAGATATTTTTCTTCCCATACCTCGATATAGTTTCATTTCATCGTTTACTCATTAAAAAAGGATTAATTACATTGCGCTTAGGCTGCAGGGATCAGGTCTTGTTTTTTCGCTTAGGGCAAAAGGCAAGACCTGATCCCTGCAGCCTTCGCGCCTCGCTTTAAACACTTCCGAAGATTTCCTTCACCTGAGTGCTTTGGTTTGTCAACCCATCCACATGGGATACTTCGAGACTTTCAATAAAATGAATCATCGAGTTTCTAAAAATATTCAATTCTGTATCACGCATGAAGTAAAACTTAGAGTTTTTAACGAGATTCTTTTTCAATATATCTTCTAAGTCTGCAATCAGAATAGTCTCTTTGTGAATACTGTAAATAGCATTCTTTAGATCGTCTAGCTTTCCACCGAGGTTTGACTTAATTCGATTATTTATGAACCCATGATTATGTACATAAATATTTCGCAACTCAGTATAGAAAAACCAAATCTTTTCAATTTCAGACTTTTCAAACCCCAGATTATCAGGTAAATCATCGAATTTCTCAAAAACACTGCCAAGTAGATCTTCTTCTCTAACCTGCCCTTGTTTTGACAAAATTTCTTTAAAGGCAGATTCAATAGCGCCATAGAGAAAAATAAACTCCCATACGTTTAATAGCCCTTTTATAAGATCAAACCAGTTTTTTGATGTAGTAGACTTAAGTAGCATATCGCGATCAATATCTATATCTTTTTTGCTACCATCCTCTTTCTCCAACCCCATACTGAACAGGCACACCTCCATCATTTGCTCTCTATTTTCAAAAACATTTTTTACAATTTGATCAATGGTATCTTCGATATGAATAGATTTAAGGGTTTCAGCTTTAGATACAATTATCTCCCCTGTTTCAGAATCTTTTCGAATTATTTTCTTAGCAAGTAACTCACCACCTAACACTTCAATCATATCCTCTTTTTCATCTTCAATTTTACTTTCCAAATAAGATAGCAAAATCTGATTAGTTAATTGCGACATATAAAATACGCTATGAAAATGTTTATACCAATCAGGTGATTTTGAAGTACTTTTCTTTAAAATTGGTGTATACGCTGAAATCATTCAACAATTTCCTTGTAGTGTTAATATTTTGATATAGGCCACCCACGATTTATCATTCCTGATATACAGCGAGCACCTCTAAGTTCTTACTTTAGAAGCGCATGCAGGCTGGGCTCGAAGATCAGATCTTGTTTTGTGCATTTAAGGAAAAAGGTAATTCATGACTAGCCCTGTCATAAAAGGCACGATGCAAGACCTGACCCTCGCGCCTTTTTTGTGGGCTTTAAGACTAAAGATAAGTACAGCGCCAGCACCCTACTGTTTGTTATTGTTCGCCGGCTGACAACCAGATGCTATCGCTAAGTTATTTACCCAGAACGCGCGATGGTCAGGTCTTGTTTGATACGTTTAAGAAAAAACGCATGCCCTTACCGTCGCCCTACGCGCCTTATTTTGGTATTTCTTTAGATATACTAATACTGATTTTACTTCCCACATACGAAATCTGGGATATATTAATTAAATATTTATTTTCACCTATAGAAAAATCCAATTGGTCACCGGGGAAGACATCCGAAGCACTAGTTTTCCCTTTAACTGACAGATTGATTTTGGCTGAGCCGTATACACTTATTTTAAGCAGACCAAAATTAACTTGCCCACCAAAGCCTTGCCAAGAACTCCCTTCAGCCAAATGCTTACTATCGACCAATATCAAGGATTCATATTTTTGTAAGCTCTTTGTTTTTTTATCCAGTTTAGAAATAAAATCGTTATTTGATTCTTTTAATGTTCTAATATTATTTTCTAGTTTATTTATTTCAACAATAACGTCTTTCGACGCTTTTATTGATACCCCTAATTTTAATAGGGCGTTCTTTTCAATTTTCAGGGCGTTCTTTTCAATTTTTAGAGCGTTGTATTGGAGGGTTAATTCTTCAAATAATCTTTGCTCCTTTAATGGCTTATATACCAACTCTGTTTTTAAGCCCCTTACTTGATCATAGATTAGTTTCATTCTTTCTTCTTTGACTTCAATTAACGCTCCCATGCTTACCAGTTGCGCTTCCTTTTGGGACATGACGAATTTTTCATAAATTAAAACGGCTATAATTCCGCCAATGATTAGAGACGCAATACGCCCCAAAGGGTCATTACGAAGAAATTGCAGGAATTTATGAACCTCATTATTTTCATCTGGCATCTAAATATTCCTTGAAACCATAATTGTTAGAGTACTAAGTCATTTCTTGTAAGTGTTTTTCTGGCGCGAGTGCTCAGGTCTTGCATTTAAGGCAAAAGGCAAGACCTGCCCCTCGCCCTGTGTTTGTTATCACTTGTCTGCTCCTATATGCGGTGCATCAGTATTCTTCCCTTTTCCCCATTGATCGTTTGCAGCCATCGATAACGAGCCGATAATCGCGCCTAAAACTATCTTTAATGAATCTTGACCAAACGAAATAATTTCCTCGGCCTTTCCATCTGGGAAATTAAATATACTAAGTCCAGGGGCAAAAATTAGAGCTAGGCATAAAACAAACAGCAATACATAAACCCTCATGACCCATGGCATCTCTGAAATACCAAACTGCTCAAATAATGTATTCATACTTTCCTCCATATATCATGAAAATTCATTATGCCTTGCTTATGGCACGGAGCCAGGGCTTGTTTTGTAAGTTTTTAAAGTAACAAGCAAGACCTTTCCCTCGTCCTGAACATCATGAAAAGGCAAAACGCAAGACTTGACCCTCGTGCCCCACGTGACCCTCGTGCCCCACGGGGTCTTGTTTTGTGCGCTTAAGGCAAAAGGCAAGCCCTGACCCTCGCGCTTGCTTTGCGCTCTGACCCTCGCGCTTTCTGACAGGTTTCGACGTCAGTATGCAGCTGATTGTTATACTACTGCTGCACTATGCTCAACTTCATTTTGTAGCTGTAAAATATCGCCGATTACCAGATACGTGTAAATGACATATCTATCAGCTTCATCTTTAGAAGATATTGTGTCATGTGATCCTTTTTGTGCGGCTTTAAAAATTGAATCGAGTCTTTCACCAAGGTATTTCATATGTGACCCAACTATCTCTTCAAATCGTTGGGATGAAGTATTTTCTTCTACGTAAGCCATCAGTCTGTTTATATAATTGTCTGCGCCCAATTTAATAGTTCGCGTTTTACTACCATTCTGAATCTCTTTATTATCTCTGGCCGGATAAAGCACATCAGCTGTATCTTGTAGGATTCGTCTACAACTATGAACTGCATTAGACCAGTCTTCTGTATTTTCAGAAGATAGGTTTTCGTAGACCGCAGAGAACTTTTGAACTGCATTCGGGATCAATGTCCCGATTTTAAAATCTACTCTGTCTCTGATTCTTGAAAAGATGTCATCTGATATGGACGAATATTTAGTTTCATAAAATACTGCTGAGACATATTCATATATGAAGGCTCTTCTTTTAGCGATAAAAGAGGATTTAGAACTAATTACTCGTCGCAACGAGCTCCTTTCAGCTTGATTACCTTTGGGCTCCTTAACGTATTGATGAGGGTTTGCTGAAGTTAAGGATATATCCGCATCTTGTGCAACATTAAGACCGTCTTTTGCCGCATCAATATCGTATTCTAATTGCTCTAATGACTCGATAGAGGCACTCTCTTTTGTTTCATCATCTTCTTTTCTTAGCTTAATCCTGTCAGCTTTTTTTACTAGAGCCCATACTTCCAAGCTGACACCATCTGGTGTTGTTGGATACCCGCTAACTTCATATAAAAATATTTTTTGATACTCAAAATGGCCAACTAATCGAGCCAGCCGACTTGTTTTCAAAGCTATATTCGTTAAAGAGGTTGTATTGAGCTCTATATCGCTAAGGATACTCTCACTCAGTGCTTGCGCTTCCTTAAGCCCTTCTGAGGTTGCTATAAATTCTTGCATTCAGATTCCTGAAAAATACTATTGTGGTAGAACGCCCGCAACAGCGAGTAATTTTTTCGACTGCTTGCGCTTGTTATATGCATTAATCTCTAAACCCAGTAACCCTAAAATCATTACCAGTAATTTCTGAAGAAATTTGGTCAATGAACTGATATATAGATTTATTAATAAATTCAGTCAGCAGCCAGCTTGCATCCTTTTCTAGGTGTTTGCTTAAAGTCTGCGGATTATATCTAGACAGCTCACTCAACCTATGCATTGCAGCAATGGTCAATGTAAGAGTACTTTTATTAATTGTATGGTTTTGCAGGTCCTTTCTTTTTACATACCACAGTGCGTTAGAGCTGTAGATATATCTAAGTTCTTTTCTCATTTTTTTATGGTATGCCTGAAGCTTATCCAAACTTTGTTGAGTCGGGACTTGCCGATTCACCTCCCACTCAAATTTTTTATTTCGTCTTAGTGTGTAAGACATACTATTGTCATATGCGCCATCTAAACCATATCCAGTTAGTTTTCTTAACATATAGGCATTTGAATGCTCCTGCTCAAGCTGTATTTCTAGCCAACCTTTTTTCTCATTCTTATCATGCACAAACCTAGGTTCTAATATGGGAATAAACAATTCAGCCATGTTGCTATAGGTGATAGTAAAAGAACGATGTATATAAGGAAGATTGTAAAATATATCTTTAAGCGTGAATTCTTCACCTCCAGCCGGAACATTTTCGCCTAGATAAATCCCAAGACCGGAAACTACCCCTGCCGGCTGAAACTTCACAATTTCATTTTGTATCCTGATATGACCATCGACTCTCTTCCCTGTAACCCCGTGGGATAAGTCATACCCAATGTTCTTCACCTCCAATAAGGCTTTTGTAGCATTGAGGAAACAGTAGTAGGCAGTCAGTGGTTTTGATACAAGACTCAGTGTTTTTGTTGACTCATAAAAGTTTCTAGCTTGCTCCCAATAAAATAGAGCATCGTCTTGATTTTGTGATCTCAGATAAATTTCAACGAACTGCCACGTCGAATCCGTGAGAACAACCTTACTTGGAAGGTCGGCAACGATCTTGGGCTTTCTTACCACTATATCTGTACTTTTATATCGTACAGACTCTCTTTTCTTTCTAGGTTTTAGCTGTTCTTTGAGCGAGCGAATTTCTTGCTTATTTTCAGCAATTTGGGAATTAACCTTTTGGAACTTCTCTCTAGTCACTCAGTACCTCGATTACTGAAAGCATATAACCTTGTTATTAACTGGAACGATTCCAGATAACACCACCCAGCCCAGTTATTATTTTAAAGCCGCATAGGTCAGCTCTTCCTTTTTGCCATTACATAAAACGTAAAACCCAGCATTACAATCGACAAAAGATCCAAACCCGTAAAAGCCATCGTTTTAATAAACGCCATACCCTATCACTGCTTATTCCAAATGGGAATATACAGCCAACCATTTCGTACAAATACCAACCTAAAATAGAAAGATTTTACAATTCAATCTTAAGCGCCTTCAAATTCAAGGTCACGGGCGCGTGGGGCTGCTCTTATTTTGTGTTCTTTTACAAAAAACTGATTTATTAGCCCCCCCACACTCACCCCTCAAACCCCGGCACCTTAAAATACCTAACCACATCAAACCGCTTCAAAGTCGCCACCATCTTATAAGGCACCAACTCCTCCGCCGGATAAAACATCTGGTCCAAACTCGCCTGCTTCTGAAACGATTGATACAGTTCATCCACCGCCCTGTTCAACTGTTTAATACTATTAGGGCTAAACAAACGGCTGGCTGAATAAAACGGGCCTGAATTAAGAGAAGGGTCCCCCTTTTTTTTACCAAAGGCTTCGCCAATAAAGTTTTGGTTTACGGTGACCAAAGTAGAATGCAGTGGCCCATCTAACCGCCATTGAATTGGCAGGCTCACCAAAAAATAGTACGAGTCATCGGGCCGTAAACGAATCAGCTCCAGCTTTTCTAACTCGCGCAAATATCTATACACATCGTTGCTGCTTAACTGGTTGTGGCGTGCAATGGCCTGTACATCAAATTCACTCACCAACAACATTAAAAAGGCCATTAGGCCTGGCTGCTTTGCTAACGATTGCTCGGTGCTTTCCGGCAAGGTGGTGGGGGTAACGGGCTGCTTGGCCGCCAAATCCACCAGCTCGGTAAAGCTGATACCTACTGCATCACATACCTCCATTAAGCGGCTGAGCTTGCAGTCTTGCTCGGCAAACAGGCGCTTAATGGTGGGCTCTGA
>Ga0105356_10006474_pt1 | contig 10916 bp, 7 predicted proteins | sample GOMGulsemesocosm_3_FD_83502 | JGI IMG/M metagenome (GOLD analysis project Ga0105356, IMG submission 83502) | Methane-oxidizing microbial communities from mesocosms in the Gulf of Mexico - GOM9D Gulf of Mexico | ecosystem: Environmental > Aquatic > Marine > Cold seeps | place: Gulf of Mexico...
AAATAAGGAGGGAGACTACATATCTTATATAGGTACTATTCAGCCTAGTACGGGTAAATCAGCTGAAAAAATATCATATATCAAGGGCTATAAGCCTTGGAATTGGGCGATTGGAACAGGTATCTATACAAATGATATAAATAAAATGGTCTTAAATAAGAGAGAAACACTTGAAAAAGAAAATAAAGAACAAATAATTTCAATATTTTTAACTAGTTTTATTGTTTTTGTTATTTTGTTTATATTATCAATTTTATTTTCAAATGTCATCAAGCATAAATTTATTAAGTATAGAAAAAAAGTAAATAAAAATAGCGACACATTGAGAAAACTGAATAAAATATTAGAACAAAAAGTAGAAAAAAGAACAAGATCCTTAAATCAGCAAACTAAAAAAGTTACTGATTTGTTAAATAATGCTGCTCAAGGTTTTTTATCTTTTGATAAAGATTTTTTGATTCATGATGAGTATAGTTTAGAATGTGAATATTTATTGGGTAGTAATTTACAAGAAAAAGATATTGCAGGGTTATTATTTTCTAATCAGTCAAAAAAGATTCCTTTTTTTAAAGAAACTATTATTGATGTATTAGAAGAAGAAAATAAATTAACTTGTTCTTTACTGCTATCATTATTACCTTCTGAAATGATTATAAATAAACGAGCAATATTGATCGAATATAAAGTACTTTCAGATAATAAAATAATGATGATACTAACGAATATAACAGATAAGAAAAAATTAAAAAACAAAATTGCTAGAGAACAAAATATACTCAAAATGATTGTAGCTGTAGTTAGTGATAGTTCCCATTTTTATGAGACAAAAGAAAGCTTTGAAAACCTTTGTAAGGACTGTACTCTCTTAATCTGTAAAGAAAACAGTTCAGAAGATAATGTAAATATAATTAATGCGTTAATACATACATATAAAGGACTATTTGCACAGTTATATATGAACAATACAGTTAAATGTTTACATGATATAGAAACAAAACTATACCTTTTCATTGAAAGTAAAGGAAGTAATGAAGAATTGATTTCTTTTAAAGTATTACATAATATAACTAGATGTATGGAAGATGATTTAAATGTAATAATTAATACATTAGGAGAAAATTTTTTAGAAGAACATACACAAATTAAAGTTGACGAAAAAGTAATAAATAATTTAGAAAATAAGATTTTATCTATTAACTTAGTTGATGACGAATATAAAGAAGAATTAGAAGAGATACTAAATAATATTAAAAAATTAAAAAACAAATCTTTATATCATTATTTATCAGTTTATCCAAAATTATCACAACAGTTAGCTATTAGTTTAAACAAAAGTATTCATCCTTTTACTATTATTGGAGATAAAAAAGTGTTTGTACCAGATAATTTTAAACAATTTATAAATTCTTTAGTGCATGTATTTAGAAATTGTTGTGATCATGGGATAGAAATGAAAGAAAAAAGAATAGAGTTAAAAAAAAGTGAGATTGCTAATATTTCTTGTACCTTTGAAAAAGTTAATAATAATTTATCAATTATTATTAGTGATGATGGACAAGGTATTGATATAGAATTATTAAAAGAAAAAATATTAGAAAAAAAACTCTGTACAAAAAAGGAGCTCAATTCTTTTTCTACAGAAAAAATAATTAGTTTTATCTTTGATTCTAATTTTAGTACTTATGATAATATAACGCATATATCGGGAAGAGGTATTGGTTTATCCGCAGTAAAAATTGAATTATTAAAATTAAATGGAGTTGTAGGTGTAGAAACTGAAATTAATAAAGGAACAAAATTCAGTTTTGATATACCACTGTTATCTAATTTTTTAGACAGTAAATTGAAATAAATATTTAAATAAGGAGAAGAATTATGTTAAAAGTATTAATTGTAGATGATTCATTGGCTATTAGAATAAAAATGAAGAATTTTGTAGAGAAGTTAGGACACAATGTAGTTGGTGAAGCAAAAAATGGAAGTGAGGCAGTTAAATTATATACAGAGTTATCCCCAGATTTGGTAACGATGGATATAAGTATGCCGGAAATGAATGGAGTAGATGCTTTAAAGGAGATAATCCAAAAGATTGATGCTGATGCAAATATTATTATGATAACAGCAAATGGTCAAGATGGTATAGTTAAAGATTCTTTACTTGCAGGAGCAAAAGGTTATATTTTAAAACCTATTTCAGAAGAAAAACTACAAGATTCTATAGGAAAGATTTTTTCTGAGTATATTGTTAAAGATAGTGATATTTTAGATGAAAATGATTTGGCTGATTTATAATTTAAGAATAAGGATAAAGAATGAATGATGAAGAAAAAGTAATTCATACCTATACAAAAGATGTTTTACTTCCAATAATAAAACGAGTAAAAACATACTTGCTTGATGAGATGAATATAGATGTTTTTAATACAAGTGAAATTACTTGTCCTAAAAATATTCATTTGAAAAAAAATACTGTAATGATTGGTACCACTGGAAGTATAAAACTAATTATTACATTAGGTTTTGATGAGGAGTTACTAAATAAAATGGTAGAAATCTTTCTAGATGGAGAAAATATATCTGAATATGATTTATCAGAAGTCCGAGATAGTGTTGCTTGTGAAGTAACTAATACGATTATTGGAAATGCAATTGATAATCCTATTGATAATAGTGATATTTATATTACACCTCCAGTTTTAGTATGCTCTGCAAAAACATTAAATAAAGAAAAAAATTCAAAATTTGCGTTTATAACATTTATAACAAAATATGGTGAAATAGAATTAACTGCGGTTGGACCAAAAGAACAGTTTGAAAATGAATTGAAATTTATAGAAAACTAAAAAATAATAGGAGAAATAAATTATGTTAAATATACTTGTTGTTGATGATTCAATGATTATGAGACGAAATATAAAAAAATATTTGACTAGTTTAGGTCATAATATTATTGGAGAAGCACAAAATGGTGAAGAAGCTATTTTATTTTGTCAGGAAAATAATCCTGATTTGATAACTATGGATATATCAATGTCTGGGATAAGTGGTATAGAAGTGGTTCAAAAAATAAAAGAACTTAATAGTGATTTTTCTATTATCATGATTACTGCATATGGAAAAAATAATTTAGTGAAAGAATCATTAAAATCAGGAGCAAAAGGATATATCTTAAAACCAGTATCTGAAGAAAATCTATATGAATCAATAGGGAAAATTTATCCAAAGTACTTAGATAATACTAAATAAAAATATTAAAAAAGAGGTGTAAAATGAGTCGCTATATGAAAAAAGAGATTAAAAAAGAGATTAAAGAGTATTTAAATATAAATGCAATTGATACTACATCTTTATTTGGTGTATATATGGTTAATGTAAATACTTATGAGATTGAATATATAAATCAATCTGTAAAAAATATGATGGCAGATTTAAATGGTAAATATTGTTGGGAAGCCATGTATGGATTGGATGCACCATGTCCTTGGTGTAAAATACCACAATTAGTAAATGAAAATAAAAAATCTAATGAACAAAATGTTATGTTTGAATTATTTAATGAAGTAAATGATAAATGGTATCAGATTCAAGAACAAGCAATTGATATCAATGAAAATATGACAGTAAAAAATGCTTTTATGATTGATATTTCTGAGCAAAAAGAAGCACAATCTGAGTTGATTAAATCAAATGTTGAATTTTCTCTTCAACAAAATGAATTGAAAAAATTAGAAATTGAATTAAGAGAACTATCAAATCGAGATCCTTTGACAAATTTATACAATAGAAGATATCTAAGTGATATATCTCAGGATTTACTTTCACTTGCAAAAAGAAATGATACTGAGTTAAGTGTACTGATGATTGATATTGATAAATTTAAAAATATTAATGATACTTATGGCCATGATGTTGGAGATGAAGTGATCAAATTGTTATCAAAACAACTAATAGATTTTGTAAGAAAAAGTGATGTAGTAGCACGACTTGGTGGGGAAGAATTTGCAATTATTTTTCCAAATACAGATGTAGATAATGCAAAAAATAAAGCAGAAGAGATTAGAAAAGAGATTGAATTATTAACTATAAATCTAGAGGATTCACGCACAATATTATTTACTGTTAGTATCGGGGTGAGTTCATTTAATAAAGATGTAGATTTAGAATTTGAATCTATTTTGAAGAAATCTGATGAAGCATTATATGAAGCTAAAGAAAATGGCCGAAATAGGGTTGTTTTGAAGTAAAAAAAGGAATGAAATGTTTAAAATACTATTAGTTTTTCTACCTTTATTTTTATTTTGTGATGAAATTAAGCCAAAACATATTTTATTATTAAATTCATATAATCAATCAATGAGTTGGGTACAGAGTATAACAACTGCCGTACATGATACATTAGAACCTAATAAAAACAATTTAGTAATTCATATTGAGAATATGGATACAAAAAGAATTTATACTACAACATATTTGGCACAATTAAAAAATACTTATAAAAATAAATATAAAAATATAACATTTGAGTTGATTCTCTCAAGTGATAATAATGCCTTAGATTTTTTAAAGGAAAACAGAAATGAACTTTTTGGGAATATACCGGTTTCCTTTTCTGGAATAAATTTTTTTAAAAATACTGACTTAATTGGATATTCAAACTACACTGGGATTACAGAAGATTATAATGCTTTGGAAACTTTACGAACTGCAATTAAACTGAAGCCTAATACAAGAAATATTTTAATTATTAACGATTATATGAAAACAGGAATTGCATCAAAAAAAGCAATTCAAGAACAGTTGAAAAATTTCAGTAAAACAATTAACATTAGGTATTCCAAAAATACAACAATTGCTGAACTCCAAAATGAATTAAAATCGTTACCTAAAGACTCTATAGTTTTGCTAGGAGTATATTTTAAGGATATAAATGGCAAATACTTTACATATGAAAAGATTACTAATATATTGAGTAAAAATAGTGCTGTACCTATTTTTTCTCTTTTAGAGTTTAATATAAATAATGATGTTATTGGAGGGAGTGTTGTTAGTGCATATCATCAAGGTGAAGTAATGGCACAAATTGCAAAAAAAATATTATCTGGAATACCATTATCCAAACTTCCTATTCAAAGAGAAGAATCTACAAAACCAATATATAATTACAATGGATTGAAGAAATATAATTTTGATATAGATAAACTTCCTAAAAATACATTAATAATTAATAGCCCTACAAAAGATTTACTATTTACGAAAAAACAAAAAAAATATTTAAAAAAAACAAAAGAAATAAACTTATGTATTGATCCAGATTGGATGCCATTTGAAGCTTTTAATAAAAAGGGTAGTCATGTTGGGTTAAGTAGCGATTATATGAAAATATTTCAAAAAGAAAGTGGTTTATTAATTAATGTAATCAAAACAAATAGCTGGCATCAATCAGTGAATTATATAAAAGAACATAAATGTGATATTTTATCTTTAGCAATGGAAACAAAAGAAAGAAAGATGTATATGAATTTTACAACACCTTATTTAGTTACACCTCTTGTATTGGCAACAAAATTAGATGTTACATTTATTGATAGATGGGATCTATTAAAAAATAAAAAGATAGGAATGGTAAAAGGATATGCATCAATTGAAATAATAAGATCTAAATATCCAAATTTACACATTATTGAAGTTAAGGATACAAAAGATGGATTAGATTTAGTTGCAAATGGAACGTTATTTGGTTACATTGGAGGGATAACTAATATTTCTTATATATCTCAAAAATCATTTATGGGTGAACTTAAAATTGCGGGAAAATTTGATGAAGAATGGAAACTTGGTGTAGCAGTTCGAAATGATGATTTAATTCTTTTAAGTATTTTTGAAAGTGTAATACAAAATATATCAAAAGATACTAAACAAAATATTTTAAATAAATATTTAGCAATTAAATATGAAAAGGGTATTGATTACACTCTTATATGGGAAATATTATTTGCATTTTTTCTAATTTGCATAGCAGTTTTATATAGACATATTTTATTAAAAAAATCAAATACTAAATTAATAAAAATTGTAAAGAATAAAACTAAAGACTTAATTAAATTAAATAAAAGTCTAGAACAAAAGGTAGAACAAAGAACAAGTGACTTATTGAAAAAGACAAATAAGATTGAAGATTTATTAAATAATGCGGCACAAGGGTTTTTATCTTTTGATAAGAATTTTTTGATTGATGATGAGTATAGTGTAGAATGTGAATATTTGTTAGGTGATAATTTAACAGGTAAAGATATCACAAAATTACTTTTTACTGGAAAAACAGACAAGGTATCTTTTTTTAAAGAAACAATGAATGATGCATTAAAAGAAAAAAATAAACTAACATCTTCTTTATTATTATCTTTGCTTCCTAAAGAATTAATAATTAATAAAAGAGCAATATTGATTGAATATAAAATTATTTCAAATAATAATTTTATGTTAATTTTAACAAATATAACAGATAAAAAGAAATTACAAACTAAATTAAAAAAAGAACAACTTATTCTAAAAATGATTGTTTCCATTGTAAGTGATAGTTTACAATTTTATGAAACAAAAGAAAATTTTGAGTTATTTTGTAAGGATAGTTTACTTTATATAAATACCCACACAACAGTTACTGAAAATATCAATACGATTATTACATTAATTCATACTTTTAAAGGATTATTTGCACAACTATACATGCATAATACTGTGAAAAGATTGCATACCTTTGAGTCAGAAATTTTAATGTTAGATACCAAAAGTAATAACAATATAGACTTACAATATTTTGTTGAGTTATTTGGATTAGAAAATTGTATGAATGATGATTTAAACATTATAACTAATACTTTAGGAGAAAAGTTTTTAATTGAAAATACACAGATTAAAATTGAGGAAGAAGTAATCCGGCGATTTGAAGATAAAATTTTCAAATTATGTTCTTTAGATATTGAAAAAAAATATGAATGTGATGAAATCTTACTTGAGATAAAAAGGATTAAACATAGATCTTTAAAAGACCAATTATCTATGTATCCTAAGCTTTGTCATCAATTATGTCTCAGCTTGAATAAAAGTATTAATTCTTTTGAAATAATAGGAGATGATTCATTTTATATTTCAGAAAGGTATAAACCTTTAATAAATTCATTCATACATGTCTTTAGAAATTGCTGTGATCATGGTATTGAAACAAAAGATGTTCGACTAGCACTTGATAAAAAAGAAAAAGGAACCATTGTTTGTAGTTTTGAAAAAAAGCATAATATGCTAAATATTGAAATTGGAGATGATGGAGAAGGCATTGACATTGAAATATTAAAGTCTAAATTATTAGATATTAAATTAATAACACAAAATGAAATAGAGTCTTTATCTGATGAAGATATTATCTCTTATATATTTAATAGTAATTATAGTTCTAATGAATATGTTACAGATATTTCAGGAAGAGGAGTAGGTTTATACTCTGTAAAAACTGAATTGGATAAAGTAAACGGAAGTATTGAAATAAAAACTAAAAAAAATATAGGTACTTCGTTTATTTTTAGATTACCTTTACTTTTCTAAAGAGTAATAGTATTATAATATCTAAAAGTTGATTCTTATTAAGTTTAAGTTTTATTCCATACATAATATATCAATATTTGTTATGTTACACTTTATATAATTAATATTGTTACAAAAATAAATATATTTGTAAAAAAAAATTTAATATCACTTGATAAACTTATAATACGACATGGTTACGATATGATTATTATATGATGTTGCAATTTCAATAATAGGAAAACAGTGAAAAAGTTTATTTTTATTTTTATAATGTTTGCCAATATATTATATGCCGAGACCTTAGACTCTTTATTGCAAGAATACGAAGATACTTCTAATAACTCTTTACAAACTGTAAATGAAAAATTAGGACATGTATTAGTTTATTCACAAAAAGAACTGAGAGTAATGCAACATAATACACTTGCAGATGTATTAAAAGAATTACCTCTATTAAATCTTAATAAAAATAGATTTGGACTTTCTACACCTTCTTTAGCTGGGACTAAAACAACAGTAAGTGGTTTTTTTCGATTATTTTTAAATGATCATGAAGTAAGTTCTATACATACACAATCATTTGCTCTTTCATGGGGTGAAATGCCATTGGATTTTGTTGATTATATTGAAGTTTATTATGGAGAAAGTTCATTTGCTTTAGGTAATGAAACTGGTATCTATTTTGTACGTGTTTATACAAAATCTCCAGATAAAGAGAATGCTACTCAATATAAAACAATATATTCTGATAACGATTCATTTTCTCAAAGTTTAACACATTCTGAAAGTTTTGAAAGTGGTTGGTCTTATCTATTCTTTTTAAATCAAAATAGAGTTAAAGATGAAACAAGGTATCAAAATGAATTATTAAAAAATAATAAAATAAGTAGATACTTGTATCTGGATGTAAACAAAGATACAACAAATATAAATATCGGCTATAACGACACAAAAAAAGATAATTATATGGGAATGTCCTTAGATGTAGTTCCTAATAGTGGAGAAGCAGAATCTAAAGATTATTTTATAGATGTGAGTAAAGAATTTTTACATGATAATTCCTTAAAGATAGGTGCCTCGTATAATATTTATACTAGACAATATAATGAAAAAAATGATGAGGGTTTATGGTTAGTCCCTATCATAGATTTGACAAATACAGCCAATACAATACCTAAAGAATTTAGTGAAAAGTTAAAGTTTACAAAAACTACCGCGTACATTAATAAAAAAATCAATTATAATAAGCATCAGTTACTTACTTCCTTTCACGTAAAAAATAAAACTCAAAAACTAATTGATAGAAAAACAGTAAATTTTGCAAATCAAGTAACATTAAATGAAAAATTTAATGACTTTGACGAGGAAAATATTTATTCTTTTATTTTAGAAGATAATTATAGACTAAATAATGATGTAGTATTAATTGCTAATTTAAAATTAGACAGATATGACCGTAATGCACACTTAGAAGATTCAAACGAAAAGATGCATAAAGTTGGAATAATTTATACCCCATTTAAAAATTTTGGATTAAAATCTTTTTATACAAAAACATATTTACCTCCATCTTTTTATAATACAGATTTTGCGTCATCTCGAAATCAAGATATGAAAACTCAAATGTACAAATTTTATACTGCTGAAGCTGTCGTTACTTCAGATAAAGCAAAGTTCGGGGTTACTTATCATAATGTTAAAATTGATGATTTTATTTACTTTACACCTATTGGATTTGAAAATATAGACCATCAAATTAAAACGGAAGGAATTATATTTGATTATAAATATAATTTTTCAAAAAATAGTCAAATTGCTATAAATTATTTTACTACTAAATCAAGTGAAAGTATAAATAACTCTGATAATGGTGGTTATATTAAATATATGGGTGGTTTTTCGAAAGTAGAATATTTTGCATCTCTTATTTATAGAAATAGTTATGAGTATACACCAAGTACATCAAATAATGTTTATGTACCCAATAGTTATAACTTAAATTTAGGTGCAACATATCATTACACGAAAGATGTAAGTATTAGCATTAAAGGTGAAAATTTATTGGATAAGTCAACAGAATCACTATTTACTGATGGTTTTCCTGCTACTAACTTCTCATCACCGGATTCTGATAGAACAGTTTCTATATCATTGAAGTTGGTGTTCTAATGAAAACTTTATTATTTTTATTAACACTTTTATCATTTTCATATGCTCAAACATATACATTTTTATTGGATAAATATGATAAAGAAGTAGAACTTGAATCAAAGATTATCCGTAAAATTGCAGAATCTTCTCTATCTAAAAGGATTGTTCTTTTTATTCCTCAGATTACAGAAAAAGAAAAAGATATTTATTCAAAGATATTTCAACTTGGAAAGAATTGTAAAGAATCAAATTTTGTTTTTATAAAAAAGAATATTACTGATAAAAATTTATGTCTAAATAAAAATAAGTTATACTTTACAAATAACTATAAAAAACTATTATCAAATAATAAATACTTTGGAGCATTCTTTTGGAGTAAAAGTAGACCAAATATTGTATTTATAAAAAATAGGTTGACAAAACATAAAATTACACTACCCAATAGTTATAAACAGTTTATAGAGGATTTATAATGAAAAATTTAAAAATATTTAAAAGTACTCCTACGAAGGTTGTATTTACTTTAATTATTTCATTTGTATTGATTTTTCTATTATATGAAACTATCTATTTAGAGAAAAAAATAGAGAAAAACATGTTTGACATTTCAACATCTGATGTTTTATCAATTACTGAAAATAATGCTGATTTTATTAAAAGTCTTTTCAAAACAAGCGATAATTATGCTGATGATATGAAGAATAATAAACAACTACAAAATAAAATAGAAAATAAACTAAAACTTTTGATAACAAATAACATAAAATATGCATACGTTTTATATAAAGATGAAAAAGGCACTTTTAGATTTTTAGCTGATGCTTCAGATCCAGATGAAAAAGCCTTTTTAAATCAGAAATTTGATGTTGATAGTCAAATCTGGTTTGATATTTATGAAAATAAAAAGCCGCAAATTATTAGACATGAACTTTTAAAAACATTGTCAATTAGTTTTATTGTGCCAATTCTTAATGATGATTCAGTTGAATTACTTTTAGTGATAGACTTTTCACTAGAAAAGGTTAAAAATATAAATGATGTTATTACTCTAATGCAAAATAGAATCATTATTATTTTAATCATTTTTGTTTTATTTTTACTTGTTTTGATTTTTCAAATGATAAACTATCAAAAATTTGAAAAATCAGCCTATACAGATCAACTTACAAAGGTGTACAATCGAA